>Ga0307488_10005543_pt1 | contig 10423 bp, 5 predicted proteins | sample SB02metaG_FD_202248 | JGI IMG/M metagenome (GOLD analysis project Ga0307488, IMG submission 202248) | Sea-ice brine microbial communities from Beaufort Sea near Barrow, Alaska, United States - SB 0.2 | ecosystem: Environmental > Aquatic > Marine > Coastal | place: USA: Alaska | collected 2017-05-06
CAGAAGGACACCGCCATGGTGATGGAGTCGGGAACGATGACCATCACTGATGTCCACGACTTCAGTTCCGTGCAATATGGCGAGTTTTTGGCGACTGGAAATGATCCCAGTATCGGTGAAACCGGCTCCCTTATCTACGGAAACACCTTCAGCGGATCCTGATCCCGTAATCAGGCGAGCCGCGTGAGGGTCCGCCCTCACGCGGCCACCCTTCATCCGAGGTGACCTCCCGCTTGAGGTTGGAGCCATGGTAGGTTCCAACCCTGATGTGCGTGCGCCTGTGCCGAGGCTGTTTGACGCTTTTCTGCTGGGGGGAGGGAGCAGACCCCTGGACGCAACGTCGAACACTGAGGGTACTGTCTTCTGACGAGGGGTAGAGTCCCCACCGGAGGAGCAGCCATGCTTGACTTGAGCACCTTGAGAGAAGCCCTCGCCCCCCTCGCTAAAATGGGGCGGGACGAGTTTGTTTTTGAAGCCGCTGAGGGGATGACAGTCACCCTTCGACCCCTACTGCCGTTGAAGGAGGTCGCAGTTCAGCGGTACTCAGCCTCGGTGCTCGACGACATCCAAGCGCAGGAGGGGTTGTCATCCAACGACAACATGAGCCGTGCTGCGGCCATGGACTACTTCGACCGCTTCCGTATCGAGATCATCGCCAACGCCATCGCGCAGGTGAACGACCTGGACCTCAGGGAAGTGGATTACATCGCCACAGGCGAGACTCTGGAGAACGGGACCCCGGTACAAGTGCCCTGCGGCATCGCAATGCGCGAGATCGTTCAAGGTTGGTCCCGAGCCATGATCACGGTGTGCTTCACCCGCTACGGTGATCTCGTGCAGAAGATCGCCGACAAGGCCGACCAGATTGCTCAAACCACGCTGCCTGACCTGGATGCAGAAATCGCCCGTGTCGAGACCCGCCTCAAAGAGTTGAAGGATGACCGGGTGACCCGAGCAAAGGGCGACCCGAGCATCACCGCACAGCAGATCACCAGCCTGATCGCAGCCGGAAAGGCATTAGAGGAAGAAGTAGAAGCATCCACAGACCATGTCGAGGAACGCGCTATCATCCAACAGGCAGCGAAGGAAGTCCGAGAGAAGGAAGCCCGAGAGAAGTCTTCTCCCCCAGAAGCCTCTCCACCCCCTGCTGCCCCACAGCGAGAGTCGGTGATCCCGTCAGCATCCCCACCACCCTCAGCATCCCCACCCTCGTCGTTCTCCGCTTCCAGAGGCACGCAGATCCCAGGAGAGATGAGATCATCCTTCGGGGACGGTGATGATCCCGAGGTCGCCGCAGGGGAGGAGTTGCGGATCATGGAGGCTCGTCGTCAGGCTGCCCTGGCCCGCCACGCTGCCGAGCAGGAACCTCGTGATCCCTTGCGTGAAGCGGTACAGGTCGGAGATGTGGGTGGCGTTGAAGCCTACAGGCTCCCCAAGGAGGAGATGTCCCCCCGAGGACGCTCCCCTCAGGACAAGAAGGGTGTGGACGCACCTGCCAGCACGGAGAATCCAAACTTCAAGCCATCCCGATGATGGTGCCCGATGGACCGTGAGGATCTTCTCCGCGAAGCCGCTGAAGACCAACTACTTCGGGAGTCAACCCTACGGAGGTTCATCTACGCTGACGTGGAGGAACTAATCCAGACGGGGGCACTGACACAGTTGGTCCCCCTGGGCGACGGTTTCATCACCCTCTCGACCCTCAGCGACCTCAGCACACGGAGGTTCATCTTGAGGTCCAGTGGTGACGAGGCCAACTGGAAGCGTCACCACATCGCGCACTCGACCACAATGGTCAACGGGTACGCTCTCGACCCCCTCGACCCCAACATGCCCTACCACCTGTTCATGGAGTGGTTGAGGTATGTCCGGGTGGAGATCATTGACGTTCTCCACGCTTACATCATGGGGCTTCGGAAACGGTTGAGGAGGGCCATCAGGATCACCCATGCCTACTGCCAGGAGCCCTACTCCAGGCAGCAGTGGCGAACGGACCCAATCTCCGTAGGGGTCAACACAACACAGCGGCTATGGCGGGCATCCAACCAGGCTACCGATCAGTACGAGGAAGACCTACGACAGTGGCAGCACACACGGTCCATTGTAGGATCAATGTCAGGTAAGGGTGCGAAGGCACTAAAGAAATCGTCTGACGATTGGGCAGAGAAGCGCAAAAACAGGCAGCGGAAGACCATCGAGGATGCGGTCAACTGGGTCATCAGTGGCGAGCGTGACGAGCAAGAGCCGCTCACTGTCACCGTGAACGGTCAGACCCTCACCGTGCCTAAGGTCCATGCTTCCCAGTCAGTAGACGAGATGCAGGACGAACTCATGCGGGCCGTCCGAGGCGAAAAGGACTATCACGACCACCTGGTGGATCAGTACAAGGAGTACCATCGTGCCAAGAACGAGGCTGCCCGCCGCGAACGCCAGGAAACCCTGGACAAAGCCCGGAAGGCTTCAGACGAGCGTGGGGTCAGCGGGAAGACCACTATCGTTGGCTACACCCCAGCGCAGTTGGCTGAGATCAACCCAGAGATTCTGAACCAGCCTGCTGCACGTCGGCAGCAAGGTGCCCCTGAACGGGAACGCTTCGACCAGTACCTCGACACCGATGTGGGTGTGGGTTGGATTGGTGCTGACGGCAGGCCAGAAGTGGCCGGAACCGGAAGCCCAGAAGCCCAGAGCCCCGATAAACCCGAGTCTTTACAAGACAAGATCAGCCGCCGCAGACCACGCCTCAAGCCATAGTCAGTCTATGCCACCCCCCGAGTGTAAGGAGCCCCTACCATGTCAGTGCCCGTCGAACTCGCCGCAGACCTTACGCTGAATGTCCGAAACGTCAACAAGGCGCAGAACGACATTGAGAAGGCCGTGGGTGGCGGTGCCCTGAAAGGGTTGACGAAAGCGATCAAATCAACCCAGAAGGTGCTCACGACCGAGTATTCCAAAGCCTACGAGGATGCTCTCAGGATCGGGCGCAAGGAAGACGCTGCGCTGCTGAAAGAGAGGTGGAAGGCCAACGGTGAGAACGCTCGCGCTGCCGCTGACCAGGTCAAAGCCCTGGACAAGAAAATCGCGAACACCCGTGTTGAAGTCCTTAAGAAACTGTTGAAGACCGAGCGCGCTGGAATCCTATCCAACCTCAAGTTGCAGCAGTCCGGTTTGCGGGACATGATCTCGGAACGGGCATCCGCGCAGGAAGACCAACTCAAACTCTTCGACGAGGGGATGGCGAAGGCTGCACGCAGTTTCTCGGACAAGGCCGAGGACGCTGCGGAGTCCTTCACCGACATAATCAACGGGGGGCTGACCTTCGACAACATGGACCCCGCTGGTCTTATCAAAAGCCTCGGCACTGGGCTCAAGGATCAGTCCGGTAGCCTCGTCTCAGGTGGCAAGAAGGTGGCGGACTGGGGTGCGGGTAAGGGCGGCGCTATGGGCGGCGCAGCGAAGATGTTGGGCAAAGCGGCAGGGTCGATAGGCATGGCTGCGGGGACACTTGCCGCCGGGGCGGTGGCCATCGCGGCGGTTGTTGGCATCTTGGCGGCGGCCTACGGCAAGGTCAAGGACTGGAACAAGGCCATCCTTGAAGGCGCATCTGCCTACGACATGATGGGAGCATCTGTCGGGGAACTTGAGCCCCGCCTCAACAACATGCGGAAAGCCATGACCCGTGTCTCGCGGGCCTACACGATCACAGCAGAGGAAGCCTATGCCTACGCAGGGGCATTGAACGAGGCTGGGATCACGGTTCGCGAGTTGAAGGGATGGACAGACGCCACAAGGGAGGTGGACGGCTACGCCAGGGCCATGTCATTCGGGGTCAAGTACACGAAAGCATTGGGCATCTCCGCGTCGGACCTTGGAACCCTTCAGGAGCAGATGCTGGAGGGCTTCGGCATGAGGATGAATGCCCTCGACGAGTCCATGATGGATTTTGGCAAGGCCGCACAGATGGCTGGGATGAACACCCGCTCGTTCTACGCCGCGATCATGGAAGGCACCGCCAATATGGCTCTCTACAACTTCCGGTTGGGGGACACCATGGAACTCATGGTCGGCCTGGCAGGAATCCTGGGGGGCGACTTGGCATCCTCGATGGTTCAGATGGAGGGCACCTTCAAGAATATGGGCACCCAGGAACGCTACACGGCATCCATGGCTGGTGGTGGGACCATGGAAAGGGTCCTACAAGCGGGGGCGAGGCGCTCAATCGAAGGTCGTGCTGATGACATCTCCATGGACAGTGACCTGTCCAAGGCGTTCCGTGATGCCGGGCTGCTGGACTTCATGGGCGAGTTCGACATCGAGAAGTTGGCGAGCCTCAAGGGCGCGGAACTGGGCGCAGTGCAGAACAGCATCGCCGCAGCCGTCGAGGAAGCAGTGGGCGGGGCGGGCGGCATGGCGGCAGGGCTGGGAGCCGTGAGAACCCTTGAAGACCTCACCATGCAGGCCCGGCTTCTCGACGGCAAGGCTACGACAGCGGAGAAGGCCGACGCGATGTCGGCTATGGACCGCTCCACTGAGATCGCAGCGAAGGTCGCGCAAGGTCTGGACATGACCGGTGCCACGGACTTCGGTGACATCACCGGGCGGACCCGGATGGTGTTTGAAGACCTCACTGGGATCGTGGGCGAGGAGTTTGAAGCCACAAAAGAAATCTTCAACCGTGCTCAGGCCACCCTTAGCGAACAGGAGGGGCGCGATGTCTCTCTCTCAGAGACCCTGGTGGCCTTGTCCGATGATCCTGGCTCCCTCCTATCTCAGGCGGACCAGGACACGTTGAACGCGGTTACCTCAGAGGGCGACCCGATGCTTGACGTCGCCAAGCAGACCCTCATGGCAACCCAGACTATCGGGGACGTTCTCAGCGGGCAGATTGCTGGTCTTCTGGGCGGGATCGGGGGGGGGGTCGCCGCCATGATGGGCGCTATCATCAGCAAGTTTCAAGGGTTTAAGGGCGACAACTCCGATGCAAGGGACGCGATTAACGAGGCTAACGAGGGGGCCACATCCAGCAGGGCTGTGATGTCGGAACTTCAGGAGGAGATGCGACGAGTCGATGCGAGCAGCATGAGCGAGGAGGACAAGGAACTGGCGATGGCGGACCTTCAGAACTCGTTTGGTGCGGAAGAACGGAAGGTCCAAGCCTATGACAACATGAGGGGTGACATCCAAGATGGCATCCTCAGTGCCGAGGATGCTCGCATGAACTTCCTCGACGACGCCTATGGCGGCGCGGAGGTCATGAATCTGGTCCGAGAGCAGTCCCGGTCAGGCGACACGGAAGGCATCAGTGGGGCGGTGACCAGTTCCGCTGTCACGGGGATGATACACAGCCAAGGAGCCGAACTCACCAACTATTACGAGGGCGCTGAGGAGTCTGGGTATTTTGGTGGGTTGACGGGTGGCCACACCACCCGTAATGTCTACGGTGACGATGGTGAGCAGTTGAATCAAGGCCAGGTACGCATGGGGCAGGTTGTCGATGACCCTGAGGCCATGATGGCTTTGATGGACCAAGACGCCGCAGTGACCGCCGCAGCGGCGGCCACTGCGGCGGCAGCCGCCGTGCAAGCCGCCGTGGACGCAAAGAAACAAGAGGAAGAACAGAAGGAGATCAACACGGGGGTTCAAAACATCGTCAGAGAACTCCGAGACTCGACGCTCGGCGAAATCGCCGCAGAGGTGGAGGCTGCCATCCAGGCAAGCGGTGGCGAGATGGGCGACTTCGGGGCCAAGATCAAGGCGGGCACACAAGGCTCTGGCCTCAGTGGACTGAAGCAACAGTTGGGGTTGGACGGATATAGCATGAGGGAGGTAGCACTCATGCGGAGGCTGGGGATCAACACCGAGGGTCTCACGATTGATCCCGCAGCCGAAGACTTCGTGTACCAGGGCAACTCGATGGGGGGCAGGATCACCCCCATCGACGACCAGGACTCTTTCTTCGGAGCGAAGCCCGGCGGCGCACTCTCCAAGATGGGCGGGCGCAGCATCGTCATCTCCAACCTCACCATCAACGAGTCTGGGAACCCCCAGAAGACACTCACGATGGTCAAACGTGCGCTCCGCGCAGCCGAACAAGCGTGAGGTGACGGATGGCGAGAGGAACACCACTATTCTCAGGGGCCTTCCCAGCGGGAGCCGAGGACGAGTTCTCAGGTCGTGGGGTCAGGCCGGTGGTCTTTGACATCATCGCGCCCGATGGGATCACGAGCATCCTGCCGGACAACCTGAAACTGGTCCTGCACACGAATCCCAAGTCGATGAAGATTTCCTACGAGAAGGTCATCGAGCGCACACAGACCAAAGGCGGGTTCGTCGAGCAGCACTGGGGCGACGGCGCACAGTCGATCTCGTTTGACATGACGACTGGCGGGTTCATGCGGCTGTACTCCGGGTTGGCTGAGAACACGTCCCCTGAGATGACCGGAGGCACGAGGCGCGAGACCCTGGCTTACAACTCCTATCTGGACATTCTGGCGCTGTTCCACAACAACGGCTCCGTCTACGACATCCACGGACAGGTGGCACTGCAAGGCAAGATTCAGATCACGTTCGACGGCGGGGTCTACCAAGGCTGGTTCACTGACTTCACCGTCAGCGAGTCAGCCACGTCCCCCTACCAGTTCTCCCTGACCACTTCGTTTGAGGTGGCCAAGGAGATCCAATCCTGGCGGACGGCCTTGACCACCAACAACCCTTTTGCGATGTGAGGTAGATCATGGCCATCACGACAACAACGGTGGAGAAATCGTCTCCAGCAGAGAGAGAGGTGAGTGCGGCAGAGGTCAGCGCGGAGAGCGAGTACATCGCAAGCAGGTACGACGGTCTCCCTGTGGGTCCGAGCCTCTCCTACACGTTTGAGACCCAGGCGAGTACTCCCTACGACGCATCCAACAGACTGGCGAGGAAGTTGTCGCCGTTCACACTGCGGCTCGTAGTGCCACAGGCGTTGCTCCCCCAGGACTCCAATGTGGATGTGAACCTCATCGGAAAGGCTGGAAGTACGGCGAGCGAGGCGTCCAATGCAGCCAACTCCTTCCGGCGGGCACTCACACAGACGATCATCACCCCCGCCTTCTACTCCGAGGCAGAGTACCTCACTGATCTCAACGCCACCTTGTCCGCTGGGCGGGTGCTCCAGACGACGATGGGCACCGAGTCCAGAGCGGTACTGGCAGACAACGTGACCGTGGCTGACATCCGGTACCAGGTCGAGAAGATGCTCCAGACCCCGCCGTTGACCCTGTTCATCAACCCCACGGACATGAACATCACCTACACGGCAATCCAGCAGTACTCCCAACGCACCCGCCACGGGAAAATCTTTGAGCGGTGGGGGGAAGACCTACCCAAGATCAGCATCTCGGGGTCAACTGGAGCCTGGTGTGCCGGGGCCGACCCCTCGGCGGCGATGGGCTTCCCGAGTGCGGGCGGTCAGAACAGTGTCGCCACCGGGGTCCAGTTCGCATCGAAGCGGGACAGCGCGGCGTTCCAGCAGTTCATCTCGCTCTACCACCTGTACAGGAACAACGGCTACATCTACGACACCATCGAGGAGTCCCAGGCGATGTTGTTCGTCGGCGCGGTGGCTATCGACTACGACCAGATGACCTATGTGGGGAACATCGGCTCGTTTGAGTACTCCTACGAGGAGGATGATCCGAACCGGATTCAGTGGTCGATGGAGTTCACCGTAGGGCGCATGTATGACCACGCTGAGTCTCCTGTCCTGGTGACCCCGGAGTCCTCGCCGTCCGTGACCCCAGGATCACTCTCGATGGCCGAGAGCATCGCGGCTATGGCGGGCACCCCCACCCGCACTGACATCGCCGACGCGGGCGTCGGACTACAACTGCTGGGTGCCTCAGGCACCCAGCAGTTGGTGGGTGGGGACGCGGTTGAGAACATGACCCAGGAAGAACTCGCATTGGCCAGACGCATCCAGGAGATAGGAGGGCAAGACCCGGACCCCGACAGCCAAACGCCTTTGCAGGCATTGGGTGCCTTCTTCACTCCCAGCGGTATGTTTTAACCATGAGCATCAAGAACAGACCCTACGCAGGCACCTGGGAGATGGGCACCCAGAGCGTTGTCCGGTACACCCCGGATGCGAAGGTGCTCATCAACGGGCACACGGAGTTGGCGGTCTGTGCGACCTGTGGCGACAAGACTGACTTCAACAAGTACGTCACAACCATCTCGTGTGATGTCAGCACCGAACCGATCAGCACCGCGAGCCTGACGCTGGTGGTGCCACGGCACGAAGCGGCGGTCTTCTCACATGACGGCAACTACGTCCTACACCCTGGGTTGGAAGTCGTGATCCTGATGCGCGGTTACTTCCCGGTCACGGGCTACGCCATGAAGGGCGAGGACGGGGAAGACGCAGACAAGAACGACCGGGTGCCTGTGTATCCCTACTACCAGGTTTTCCGTGGGGTCGTGACTGAGGCGACCCACGAGTACAGCGGTGGCTTCTACACGGCCAGCCTCACCTGCTCCAGCATCTTGCATTTCTGGCAGTACCTCTACGTTGCCACCAACGGCAGCGTCTTCGGTCCTGCCCCTGAGGGGGAGAGGGCAGGGCCTAATCTTCAGGGACACGAGTTCACGGGGATGTCTCCCTATGCGATCATCTACACCTTGATGCGGATCGGCTTCGGCGCGGCTTTCGGCCAGAACTGGACGATCTCTCAGGCGACCAACATCGCAGCCGTGGACGACTCCTCAGGCAATAGCCTCTACAAGCACGCCGCTCTCTGGTGGGAGAAACGCTGGCAAGAGTCCTCGATGCGGCTGCGTATGTATGGCCAGGACGGGAGTTTGTTCAACGCCATGGAGCAGTCCTACCTGGGCATGTTCGACACCGATGAGACCAACGCTGCCGACTTCATCCAAGGTTTCAACATAACCCCCCCGAGTGGCTACGACACGGAAGCCGCCCGACAGGCATCGGCGCGGACCCTCGGCTATCGAGGAACAGAGACCACCGCTGCGGCACTGGATGCGTCAGGCACCAAGTTGGACGCCATGAAGATGCAGGCGTACACGCTTGACCTGGGCCGAATGGGTAAACTCAACATGTTCGACTCGGAGTACATGAGCAAACTGGAGATTGCCACGACGGTCAAGGAACTCTGCGGTTTCGAGTTCTACCAGGATGTGGATGGTGATGTCGTCTTCAAGCCACCCTTCTATAACCTCGATACCTCCGAAGATGAGGTCTACTGCATCCGGGACCGTGATCTCATCTCGTGCTCAGAGTCCGAGCGCGAACCCGAGGCTACCTATGTGAAGGGCTCCGGGTCACTGATGCAGAACTTCCAGGGCATCCTGAGCGGCGAGTTCGGGACACGCCAAGGCGCGTTCGCAGACTGGCGGCTGATCGCCCAGTTCGGCTGGCGCGAGACCTCTTTTGAGAGTCACTATTACTCGGGGGCCAAGCAGATGTTCATCGGGTGCATCTTGCGGCTCGATGTTGCCAACGCAGAGATGCGGACTGCTCAGATCACGATCCCCATGCGACCCGAGTTGCGACCCGGATATCCGGTGTGGGTCGAGCACCTCGACTGCTTCTTCTACGCGAAGTCTCTCAGCCACTCCTTTGCTCCGGGGTCTTCCGCTCAGACGACCATCACAGGCATCGCAAAGCGGGCGAAGTGGCTCCCTCCTGGACTTCCCGACCGCAGCGACGGGCCAAACAGCCAGAACCTCCCGTCCCTCGCTGACATGCGCCTCAATGCGCCTGGCGACTATCCTCCGATGCCTTTGTATGTCTTCCCGGAAGACCTTGAAGGGGCCGAGGATGGAGCCTCTGGACCACCTCGGGTCATGGGTCTGCCCAACGTCGTGATGGCGTTGGACTCCGAGAAGTTGAACCCGGCAAAGATGCCCGGAGGTCTGTACTTCACGAACGGGCAGACCTACTTCGACACAGCCTTGACCCTGGGTGCCTTGCGCCGTGATCCTGAGAACCCTGAGCAGTACAGGGTCGCAATAGACAATGAACCCACGCACGATGTCATCGTCACAGAGCAACAGGTGACCACTGCCTTCGATAACTACGCTAAGGCACTTCAAGAAGCCACGACTGCGGATGTCGAGTTTGACGTGGCCACGGCTGCGCTGGACACCAGCACCGTTTTTGGGCGGCTGGTTGTCGCGGTTACGGCTCGGCTGGCCAACGCGATCCCGGATGCCGACCAACTCAACAACTACATGGGGATGCAACGGAACCTCAAGAACGTCTTTGCGGGTGCCGACAGTGCTGGCGAGTACAGGTACTTCTCATCGTCAGCCCCGCAGCCAGAAGACCAGTCCCCCTCCACGGTGCGGATTGACGCAGAGACACAGACGGTCACCAAGGATGTCCCCGGCGGACCCGTGGACTCAGCCATGACGGGCCTCACAC
>Ga0307488_10005546_pt1 | contig 10420 bp, 10 predicted proteins | sample SB02metaG_FD_202248 | JGI IMG/M metagenome (GOLD analysis project Ga0307488, IMG submission 202248) | Sea-ice brine microbial communities from Beaufort Sea near Barrow, Alaska, United States - SB 0.2 | ecosystem: Environmental > Aquatic > Marine > Coastal | place: USA: Alaska | collected...
TCCACCTTTAATCTGTTCTTCAAACAGTCTAATAGCGGCATCTGCTACAGGTTTAAAGCTTCTTGCTTCAGCTTCAGATTGTTGTTGTCTGATTGGCTCAAACATTTCAGATCTAGCGCTAGTGTCTACTGAACGTATGTATGCGGTTAGTCCTTGAGTTTCTAAAATAAGAGCTCTTTGTGCTGCTACCATATTTCCTTCTTCAGACCTGCCCCCAAGACCTCCTAGAGTTTCAAGGAAATTACCAAGAAATGCTTTTGGACTTGTCCTTTCTATTTCTCTATTTCCTAAAATTCCTTGTGTTGCTCTTTGGATGCCAGATTCAATATCTCTTATAGCCCCAAAGTCTTTAGCATCCTTGCCTAATCTTTCTAGTGCCGAACTTACAGTGTCAGTTGCACTTTTTATTTTTTCATTATTAAGTTCTGTTTCAAATTTTCTAGCTGCATTGATAGCACCATTAACTGCTCCCGTAATACCAACAAAAGCACCTATAGCTAAACCTATAGGACCAGCCATTTTACCTAAACCAAGAGCGCCTCCGAGTTCTTTACCTACAAAACCAGCGCTTGCACCACCAGCCAAACCTTGCAAAGCACCTGCTGTTCCAGATGCAAATTTAGTGCCTGCACTTTCTACTATAGAAGCAAATGTAGTTGCTGCTCCTTGAATTGCTATAATTGCACCTATACCACCAAAACCTCCTCCACTTCCACCGCTAGAACCTGTTACTACACCAGGACTACCTTTCTTAAATCTTGTAACCATACCTCCTGTATGGAATTTAGGTAATCCTTTTTTATGAGCATTGTTTAATTCTTTTAATTTTTGAGGCCCAAGGCTTCTTGCTGCATTTTCTTGAATAACAAATTCACCATCTGTTAGTAATGCTTCGAATTCCTTTGGATCACCATAGCCACCCTTGTTTCTTTTAACTTGTCTCTGTTGTACATTGCCTCCACGGTTACTTAATGTTTTTTGTTTTGCTGCAGATAGCTTGCCTGCATTGTATGCTACTGTAATAGCACCTAATGAAATAGTATCTGGGTTTGACCTGTTTGTAAATGCAGCATCTCCTAATTCAGCATATCTTTGACGAATTAATTTATCTGCAAGCTCGGCATCACTAGTAAAGCTTTTTCTGTTTCTAGCTTCAACAGGCATAGCATTTTTACCTGATCCAACCATAACATCAACAGGAGCAATACCTGATGTAGATGTTGTTCCTCCTAACTGTTGTGCTGTTTTTTTCTCAAAAGCTTTATTACCAATATTTTTATTAGAGCTAATTGCTTGTTCTATAACTTCAAATTGTATATTATCTGTAGCATTTATTCTTTGTCCAGACCTATACTCTTCTGGCTTACCCGTTCTGGTAACTCTTTTTCTAACAAGAGAACTAGCTAAATCTTGTGCTTTAACAGGACCTCCTTTTCTAAACCCAGGAAGTTCACCAGTTTTATTAATATGTTCTAATACATTAGCCCCTATGGATTTTACAGCAGGCTGCTGTATAACATATTCTCCATCTGTTAATCTTGTCTGTATCTTATCAACACCCTTTTGACCTCTAACCATACCTCCTTGATTAAACCCAATGCCTCCTTTGAATCCTTTAGCGAAAGTTCCTATGTTTTTACCTACAGCAATAGTACCTAATGCAGCTAATGCGGGGATAACAGGTTTGACTGCATCTGCTATTTTTATTAATGCACTAGCTAAATCTAAACTTAAACTTATAAATTGTTTAAATTCTCCTGTCTGTCCTATACTTCTAATTAAAGCGTTGAACTCTTCACCAACTTTAGCAATCTGCACGCCAAGACTTTGTTGACCAATAGCAGCATCTCTAGCTAAAGAACCACTACCTTGTTGAGCAACATTCAATGCGTTTTGAGCTGTAGCGAATTGTTGTATTAAAGGAATAACTTTACCGACCTGACGAAATCCACCAAGTTCTTCAACAAGACTACTAAATTTAACATCTCTAGGATCAAGAGTTCTTAAACCGGCACTTAATCTTTCAATAGCTCTAAATGGTCCAACAAATTTACCTTCTAAATCTGTGAGTTCTATTCCGAATGCTTTAAGAGCATCAAGAGTATCTTCACGCTGAATTCTAGTAAAGATAGTTCTCAAACCAGTAGCAATAGTTTCTGCACTTTCACGAGTAGTAGCTCTAACACTAGTGAACACAGCAATGAATTCATTTAATGCATCAGTACCTTGACTAACGCCATTACTAGCAGCAGCAAACACACCACCAGTTCTTTGAATAGCAGTAATAATATCATTTGCTTCAACAGCAAACTGACCAGCAACAGCATTAATACTACCTAAAGCACCTTCAAGTTGATTTGTGCTAATAGAAAACTGTTTCATCAATGCAATACTACCTTCAACAGTTTGATTTATATCATTAAAAGTTGGGGCTAATGTAGTAAGTGCTAATGCTTTTAATGCTCTTTCTGTAGCTTGAGCACTTAAGCCAGCTTGACTAAGAACAACACTGACTTGAGCAAGTTCTTGAGAACTAACACCAAGGCTTGTAGATAAGTTTGTAATCTCATCACTTAATCCACTAAGAGCTTGTCTTGTAGATCCTGTGACCTGAGCAATTCTAGTAATCTGTCTATCAAACTCTATAAATTTTTCAAGAGCCTGAGTAGTAGCTCTTGTGATTGCATAAAATCCAGCAGTAGCAGCCGTAAATGCTCCGAATCTTCTAATGGCTAGTCCAGCAGACTTACCAAACTTTTCCATACTGCTAGAAGCAGTGTTTGCACTTTTATGTATACCCTTCATATTTTTATTAAGAGCATTAAGTTGACGAGCTACATTAGGAGGAACTTTGACCTTAACGTTGGCTTGGATATTGCTAAGTTTTTTATTAATGTTGTTTGCAACATTATTAAGATTAGCTGGTCCTCTTAAATTAATTTGAACTGTAAGATCATACCCTTTGGCCATGAATATATATCCTTAAAAATAAAAAGACACTATACCATTAAGATACAGTGCCTTTTGAGAAAAAATACTATCGCATCACAAAAATTATGCAGTCTGAGCTTCTTCTTTGGTCTTTCTGGCTTTACGTTTACTTTTACCATCTTCCGAACCTTCTGATTCTAGAACTACAGGTTTTCCATCCTCGTCCAAGAATGGTTGAAACTCAACAACATACTCACCTTTATCGTCTACAAGATTACCTTCTTTATCAACATACTTGCCTGAATCATCAATATATCTACCGTTTTCGTCAATCAGTCTCCCATCGGCATCAGTCAGTTTGCCTTCTTTATTTACCCATCTTAAATCTTCATCAACAAACTTGTATTGTCTTAAAAACTTATTTTCAGCTAATTCTTTCTCATAATTATCATCTAAACCATAAAGTTTAGAAGCTAATACTTGAGCACCCTTAATGGCCACTGGTTCAGCTGACCTATTGAGGTAATCTTCATAGCTTGGAAAATAAGGCTTATTACTATCAGAATACACCAAACAACAAGATACTAAGTAATTAAACCTAGCATTATCTGCTTGGCCTTCTGCTGTATTATTATCTAGATTAGTTCTGACACTAATAAGATCTCTTAACTTTTCTCGTAATTCTCTCATTTCTAAAGCAACGCCTTTAGCAACGTTTAGGCTAATACCACCTTTAGCTAGTTTTTGCTCACAGCTTAGAATTTCATGCTGTAATGTATTTAACTGCATTTCCTTCTTATCGTCCCATAGACCCTGTTCTTTTAAAAGGTCGTCTAGCCTACCTCTAACAATACAACCAGACTTTACAGCGTCAGAGAAAGCCTGATTATATACTTTTTGGGCCTCTCTTTGGTCTTTAAAAGAAGGAGACTTTAATTTAAATTCTACCTTCTTATCCTCAATATCCATTGAAAAAGTATCTGTATTCATGTTTACTCCTCGTTAATTCTTTCTGATAAATCCGCTGAAAATGTTGTGGTGAATTTAGAATTACCATCAGGCAGGTTTGCTACGAATTTTTTTAAATCATTCAAAGCAGACCTCATTTGATAATTACTATAATCTAATATTTCTTCTCTTAATTCATTCCAAATTTGTCTATTGTCCGATTGTTCTATAGAGATCAAATCTTTATCATGACCCCACATAAAACCTAAATAATCCTCTATTCTTGCTAAAGAGCCTATCATAGAAGTTTGAAATTTTTTCTGTATACTATATACTATATCTATATCATCTTTTTTATTTATCATTTGGTTTTATCCTTATTGTACATTATGTCCTGTCTAACAGCTGGAATATCTTGCCACAAAATTTCTCCGTCTGGTCCTAATTTATCAGCTGTTTCTTGTATATTTTTTAGAGTTGTTTTCCCAACATTATCATTCATATCTAAGACAGCATTATGTTCCTCAACATTACTTGTCATAATATAAACATTATCGTGCTTATCTACATTACCCCCAATTTTATTTAAAGCTTCATTTTTTTTCTTTTGTTTTTTAGCCTTATCTCTTTGAAACATAAACCAGCCATCTAAAGCATCATCGTCATTAACAATTTTATCATCTGGACAATCTGGGTGTTCACGGGCATTTTGATACATTTTTTCCAAACTTAATAAATTTCTTTGATCATCATTAAGTTCTACAGAAGGCCCAAAAATGTTAGCTTGACAAGTATAAGATTTCCAGGTATCTGATTTAACGATATCTCTGATTTGTTGAGCAGTGACCTGTTTATAGTTTATCTCTATAAGGAATTTACCTAGTATATTTAAATCTAATTTATTATAATCTTTATCAAACACTGGGTTGTCTTCACTATCATATATACATTGAGATATTGCATATTGATTCTTAGAAGATATGGTATATGTTTCTAATGTTAAATAATCTAAACTATGTTTAATCACTGTTAATCTACTAATATTCTTTTTAATTTCACTAAGGGCTAATTTAATATCTTTTTTTAATTCTAGAAAATAATTTTGATATAGTTTAATTTTATATTCTTCCAACTGCTTTGTAGAATGATCTAGTTCTTTTTGCATTTCAGGAAGCCAGATTTTATTCGTACTTAATATATTGTTAAGTTCTGTTTGAGATATATAAGATAATTCATATTTAGCATCTTCTAAAATACTACAATATAATTCTTCAGATCTGTATTTAACTTCAGTAGAAGGATAAACAATTTTATATTGCTTTCCTTTAATAGTTATATAATAATACCCTGTTAGTATTTGGTATAATTTAAGATCTAAGTTTTTCACTTTCCTAATTCCTAATATCAACTATCTAAAGTAATTTTTCTTGTTAATCCATAATTTTCATAAGAAGCATATCCTAAATTAACTGTCAGTGGAACACCAGCTACTTCAGCACCATCATATGCTACAGTTTTAAAATAACATCCACTTAAAGTAATAGCATCATTTCCAACCTTTATGTTTAATCCTGTTTGATCTGCAGTATTATCACAGGTATACTTTGGCACCCTATTGTTCATAAAGTCTCCATCTTTTGTTTCTCCGCTTAGAGCTACATACATACTATAATCAATGGTTGTTTCGACTGGATAATTTAATACTTTTAGCCCGGAAGGATTTCCTTGAGAGTATAATGTAGATCGAGAAATATTATAATTTATATCTATTGATTTAATATCTTCATCTGAAAAAGTAGAAGCAGCTGCATCAAAATAAACCCTATAAGGAGCTCTGCCAGTTTTATCAATATCTGTAGTTGACTGAAATCCATACTGACCCTGCATATAGTTTCCTTTAAATGTCAAAGTACTAGTAAAAAAACCTTGATCACTTAAAGAATAACTAGCACCTTCAAGCAGGCATCCTATTACTGATATCCCACTAGGATGTCCAATGTAAACTATACCGGTATTGTTTGCTAAAGGTAGATTGTTTGGGGTCTTTATTCCTGTGGCAAGTTCAGTAATTTCAACAGTAATTTCTCTAGGTCCTGGTACTGCTAAAGTTTCTGTTGTAGAATCTAAAAGCTCTAGTCCTCTGTCGCCTTGTATTGAGGCGCTTTGAACTAGAGCTCTTTTAATTGTACCGAGATTGCTCTCGATTGCTATAACAACATTATTATATCTAACTATTTCATTAGCCACTGATACTCAGCTCATTGAAGGTTTGGTAACCTAAGGTTGTGGTTGCATTTCCACCACCAGTATCACCACCATCTTGACTAAGAGTATTCAATCTAGCTCCATTAACTTGGAATTCGTAACCATGACTACCAGCAAACCCTTCAGCATCAGTAAGCTTAATAATAATATTTTGCTTAGCAGGAAGACTACCATCACTAGTAGCAGTAACTCCACCAAGATTAATAGTAGACTGATCAGTACTCACATTAGATACTGTAATTTCGCAACCAACTTCGAATGGGAAGTTAGCATAACGATGGAACGGTCGGAACTGACCAAGCTTAAACATAGCTTCACGACCAAAGTCAGCATTAATAGAAACATTAGTAACATTAAGACCACTTACTTCGATTGGAAGACTACTTCCGGCCTGATCAAACATCTGACGATAAGTAGCCCGTGTAGTACTACCAGTTGGAGCAGCTACTGACTTACTAGCACCAACAGCCTTGTTATCTCCCACAAAACTAATTTCTTCTGTAGCAAAACCATCAGAAGGAATAGTGTAAGCTACACTACTAAGAAAACAACCAGTAACTTCTGAGCCAAGCTGGTTAGCAGCATCAAGCTCACTTGCTCCTTCATTAGTGTTAGAAGCAACTCTTACTTTGAATTTTGTTTCAGACTGATTAACGATAGGTGAAAGCCCAGCGGCTTCTGTAGCCAGCTTGTAGATCGTATCATTACCATCTAAAATCTTACTACATGTGATGGTAACTTCACCATCTGTCATAATATTATCATAAATAGCAACACGACCCATCTGGAAGGCTTGCTCAAGACTGAAGTTGGCACTAATACCAACACTCTGACCACCCTCAACGGTTGAATAAGTGCCAGTAGTTAAACCAACAGCAACACCCTGGGATGAATAATAAACTCTATTAGCCATAGTATTTCTCTCCGTGTTTAAAAGTAAACGTTATTTTTGAATACACTATTTTACTGATTTTTATTTAAAATTAGCTCATTGTCTATTTGTATTGTAGAACCATGCAAATCTAGGCCATAAAACTTCATTTCTGACACAGTAATTTTGTCAAATCTTGTGGACATTAGCCTATAGTCTGTGTTATTTAAAATGTCATCGTATTCTAATCTATTTGTATTTACACTACCATTAAAATTTAATGGATAAGTTCCTGATTCAATTAGCTTATTTATATCGTATAAATGAATATATCTACCTTGTTGTCTGTTTAGAATATCGTTAATTTTATCTCTGTCGTCTTTATTCTCTGACAAAACATGTATTAAAACTGTTTGTTTAGAAAGCAAACTATGGTCTCCTAGTTGAAAAGGAGTGTTCTTACTTCTATTAACAGACTCTACAATAATAGTAGGAAGTTGAGTTCTATGCTCAGAAGGTACGTTATAATCACCACTACTGTAATAATTATTATTAAAATTAGGAGCAGCAAAAGAATCTGATTGTAGGCTTTTCCATATTCTGGATTTATTAGCAACTTCCACATTAAATAGCTTATAGCTATATGATGCAGTAACTGTGGAACTTCTACTAATTGCACTATTTAATAAAATTCCACCCTCTTTATAATTAACTGTATATCCTACAGTAGAATTACCAGTAGGAGCTGCATAAAAACTACTACCAACAGTCACACCACTAAATGCTAAAGGACTATAGTTAACTCCTGTGATATTTTCATGAACCCAATTTTTACGAGAAGTTTGCCATAGCGTATTGGCCGTATTATGCACATCATTGGACGGTTTTAAAATATGCATGTTTGATCCATGTATATTAGATAAAGGCGCTGAGACAGTCCCAAAGGCCCCTATTTTTAGAAGTCCATCATCTATGAAGGACACAAGATTGTTTTCTAGTTGTGTCGTTATAGTATTTGCATTATATTTATCAACACCTATAAAACTCATAATGATTTCTGTATTAAAGTATTAATGTAAGATTCGATAGTTGGCAAAGCCTCATCCACTCCTCTAGTGATCCAATTGTCTCCTATTGTACCTATGTAGCTTGGAGGAACTCTAAATATAGCAGATTTACCTTTTACCATAATTCCTTCTCCTGTTCTAGAATAAGGGGTGGTTTTAGGTAAGTATCTATACCCTATTATTACACTATTACCACCTTCTAATAACAACCATCTAAGCCAATCTAGTTTCCCGCCCTTTTCAGTTTGAATTGTAGCACCAGATGAAGAGAGGAGAGACGCATGGTCTTCTTTAATCATATTAATAGTAAAATTAGCATTAATAGTATTACTATTAGATCTTGGTCTATCTATACTAACGATTAAGTCATCTAGCTGATTTAACACTTGATCTACCACACTAGTATCAGCTAAACCAAATTGGTTTCGTAGTCTTCCTGATTTTAATGAATCATACTCATCTTGATTTTTTATGCTATCAATAACAGTATCTCTAATAAAGTCTTCGGTTTTTCTTAAGTCTTTAAATAACTTATTGTTTAAAGATTCAGTAATTGATTTTAAAACAAATTTCTTGAAGTCTCCAACACTTTGAACAACTTGAGAAAAAATATTTATATTGCTCATTATTTTAATTTCCAAAAAGTATATACATAGTCATTAGAACCAAAACCTACGGGTTGAGGGTCTGAGTCTTTTACATATTCATTTTGATAATTGTAGGTACCAGATGAATCTACTATTAAAGTGTTAGCTGATTGAATTTTACTATTATCTTCTATCTTGCTAATAGTTTGTAACATACCGTCAGCACTATTTAAGTTTTGATTAAAGTTTATCCATTTTTTATAATCGTAAATAACCAACATCCTAGTTGATGTTTCATGAATGGAGTGGATATAACCTATACCATTGCATATTGGACACAGTTGACCATATGGAAAACTAAATGGTCCACCTACTTTATATCTACCACTAGACCTACCAGACATTGGATCTATTTGACAATTAGAACACTCGGTATGTTTGTTGTCAGCAGACACTAACTTACAAGGCAAAGATAAAGAATCAGAGCCAAAGAATGTATCGATCTGAGTTTTGAATAATTTTTTAAAAGATGAATTTATCACTGTATTGTCGCTATGCCTTGAATAATATTTTGTGTGTTTCCATCAGCTCTAATCAATTCAATTGAATAATATTTAGCACCAGAAGGTAGTCTGGATGTGTGTTTTACAGGAATACTCAAAGATACTCTTGCGTTTGTATAATCTATAACAATCATTCTATTCTGTGTAGACATAAATAAATGTTCGGACGTACTTGTTGATGTATCTTTAATGGATGCTTTTAAAGAATAACCAGTCAGGTCTGCTGCACTAGAACTGGCACTACCGTCAGAAGCTGTTGTTGTAAGAGATAAATCAAATATTAAATTAAAAGTAGAACCTTTAGTAATTGTAATATTGTTTGCTTTTGTTGTTAAACAACTTGTAGACGAAACACCATCATCTATAAGAGTAACAGTGTTTACATTTGTAATACAAAATGACATAGTTGCACCTTAACTATAAAATTTATCTAAATAGTGATCACCACCACGGCCACCACGAGTACCATATCCACGAGGATCAAAAGCATTGCCTACAAATGGACTCAAGACAGCTTGGCAAGTATTAGGATTCCCTATTTCAAATTCAGTTCTTAACTGTTGATAAATTGCACATGGTCCTGTTTCTAACAATGTTTGATATCCTTTTAAATTCCCTTGGACCTGTAACATTGTAGGACCCAAACTACTTTTTATTCCTTCATTAACAGCTTTAGTTCTAAATGTACTTTGATCTAGTATACATGCACTTTTAAGAGAGGTCAAAGCAATAAAGTCATTATCTTTCTCACTAGCTAAACATGGGTCAGGACTAATAGTTAAATTAACAACATCTACTGTATATGTTTCAGTAAGATTAATTTCTCTAATAACATTCTGTGCTGCTACAGCAATAACTTGTTGAATTCTGTCATCAGTATAAGTAGGCTTATCTTCTAGATCATTAATCCAAACTCTAACAATAATAGGAATTTCTAATTGCCATGACATCTTAATAACCCTCGTAATTTAAAAATATATTATATTATACACCTTATGTACTTACTACATCATTTTCAACTCCAAGCTTAGTTACATAGGTTATAAGAGCATTCATTGCTGCTTGAAGATCTGAATCTTCATCAGATTTTTTTAGCATCTCTTCAACAAAAATCCATTTACCACCTTTAGGGTCTAATTCTGCTTTGTCGTTAAACATACCATACTTGTGGAGTTTAACTTCACCATT
>Ga0307488_10005547_pt1 | contig 10420 bp, 8 predicted proteins | sample SB02metaG_FD_202248 | JGI IMG/M metagenome (GOLD analysis project Ga0307488, IMG submission 202248) | Sea-ice brine microbial communities from Beaufort Sea near Barrow, Alaska, United States - SB 0.2 | ecosystem: Environmental > Aquatic > Marine > Coastal | place: USA: Alaska | collected 2017-05-06
AACCTGGATTACATCGGTCGCTTTCATGACGCGTGCACACTGCTCAACAGCAAGCTGCAAGACCATCGGTATTTGCTTGGTGAGCGCATGACCCTCGCGGACATCTCGTGGTTCATCACCCTCTACCGACTGAATCTTGCGGGCTATCCACTGCAACACTACCCGAAACTTTCGACCTATTTCGAGCATATTGCGCGGCGACCCACATTTCGGAAGCAAGTGGCGGCCGGGCCACTGGCCGTTCGCCTCGCGAGTGCAGCTTATCGGCGTCTGAATCGAATGTTCAAAAACTCATTGCCGCGCGACCACGAGCGTTTCATTGGGGCTCGACACTAGTGATGTATATGGTCATTGGATGAGCAGGAACGAGATCAGCGATGCAGGATGTCTGCTGGTGCGTGCCATACACTTTGGGCAACCAACCCCTGGCGACTGATAGGCCTTTCAGAGATGTAGCTAATCGAGGACAACTCAACGTGTGAGCTGTCCCCGGTTGCTTCCGGTTTTTACTCAGGCCAGCTACCGGGCGCTGGTCGACTGACGATTTTGGTGCTCATCACAAAACTCTCACAGCTCATCACTGCAGAAAATCCGGCATTGATCGCCCCGCTGCCCGCATAGCTCATCCAATTTGTGTTGTTGGCACCGAAGGCGGGCAGATCGTCATGGGCCACCATATACACGAGGTCAATCTGGGTGTTGGCCCAGGTAGGGGTGAAGCGCCAGCTGCTGACTGGATAGCCCATAGCTTTTGCCTGAGCATCCCAGGCCTTTTCTGCCGCCATGGCATTGGTCATGGTCTTGCCATCATGCAGGGTGCAGGCAAAGACTTCAGTGATACTGTCATTGTCGTCGGGTTTTGGTTCTGCCCCTTGGTGCAGTTGCGAGACAACATAGGCATTGGCGGGCGTGCAGTCGGCAACGGCTTCGAATCTGGCGTTGGCGGCCTCGGCTTCCTTATGGCTCAAATATTCTGTGGTGCCTGTCGCCCAGTCATTCAGGTTCGGTGAAAATCCGCCCCAGACAAAGTCGGATTCACCGCTGCCCCATATAGGCGTGTAGATGACACCCAGATAGCTGCCGCCTTCTGGATAGATTTTAGCCATCTGTTGTTGCCAATAGGCCGTGGCCTTGTCCAGGTCACCGGCATCTTTGCCAGCTTTGTACGTGCATTGACTGAAGTCGCCGATGGGCGGGCTTTCTGCTGCCAACAGGCCTTGGCTGAATAACAGAGCGAGGGTAATAGCAAATACGGGGCGAAAATAATTCGATGATGCTGTTCTCATGATTTCATCCTAATATTATGATTAATTTGGATTTTTAACGAGTAGCACGCTTTACATTACCCTTCTCACCAGACGAATCAACGGCATATATAGGCGCTGCATCATGCCCAGCGCCATAAACAACAGACAAGCTTATGATCGTGGTGTTGATGTAATGTCAATCGGCATCTCAACGGCTAAAACGACGACGTTGACCATCTATTGATGCTCATCATAAATTTGACAACACTCGAGCACATCGAAACGGCTATTAACGATCTGTCATTCATATTTGCGGACTTCACCCGCGCCAGCAAAGGATTGACCCTTACCAAGCTGCTTGCTGGCGCGCGGCACCGCAAACGAAAATCAGCGAAAATCAGCAGCGAAAATCAGGACATCCACTAACATCACCTGTTTCCACGGGTGCGATTCTTTGAATATCAAAACTTGTTTGAGGAAATAAAAGAAGGCATGGTAGAGCGCGGTGCGCCAATGGTTAGGCTTGGTGCCGCGTAGCAATAATAAAAAGCAAGGACTTTACTTGCATTCATGGCTAGCTAACACCCGGGATTTCAGCATGGTGGTACAAAAAACACTGCTTCACATGGCAATTTTCGCTTGTGTTGCGTCGGCCTCAATGGCATCCGCTGGTAGTGATGCAGACGTTGCTAAAAAATACTCTCCCATGGCAAATACCGCCCATGCCACCAACGTCTACTGGGGGGATTCACACCTGCATACAGGCCTGTCTTTGGATGCCGGTCTGTTTGGCAATACCCTCGGGCCCGATGACGCTTATCGTTTAGCCCGTGGCGGCAAAGTCATTGCCACCAGTGGCTCTCCCGTGCAACTGGCGCGACCGCTCGATTGGCTGATCGTCGCCGACCATACTGATTTGATGGGCATAGCGTCTGATATAAAAAAGGGTACACCTAATATCCTCGCCGACGCGACGGCAAGGTCCTGGCACGAAGGGTTTAAAGAGGGTGGTGCGGCTGCCGCCGCCGCGACATTTGATCTGATCAAGAGTTTTTCGCAAATGACGCTGCCCAAACAGATTGTCAGCGACTATAGCCCGGGTTCTGACGTCTTCGGCGCAGTGTGGAGCAAGATTGTTAACTCCGCTGAAAAACACAATGAGCCAGGATTATTTACGGCGTTTATAGGTTTTGAATGGACCTCAGTACCACAAGGCATCAATTTGCATCGTAATGTTATTCTGCGGGATAACGCTGAGATGGCACTTAAGATTCAACCGCCCACGACCCAGCCGCCGCTGGGGAGTACCGATCCCAAATCTTTGTATCAGTGGCTTGAACGATATGAGGGCGAATTTGGCGGCCAAGCGTTTGCCTTTGCCCATAACGGCAATTTGTCTAATGGTTGGATGTTCCCGACGCAAGGCACCTACCATGACGGCGTTGTGGATGAAGAATACGTGACGCAACGGGCAAAATGGGAACCCCATTACGAGATTACTCAGATAAAAGGTGACGGTGAAGCGCACCCCTATTTGTCTCCGGAGGATGAATTCGCCGACTATGAAACTTGGGAAGTGGGTAATCTTGACATCAGCCAGTTGAAAACACCGGAGATGTACAAGGGTGAATATGCACGTGAAGCATTGAAGCAGGGGCTGGTGCTGGAAGCCAGATTTGGTACCAATCCCTATAAATTTGGCGTTGGTGGTGCGACCGATAGTCACACTTCACTGGCGACGGCTGACGAAAATAATTTTTTCGGTAAGGCCACCACGGTTGAGCCCTCTAAAACGAGAGCAGGCGAGCCTTTTGTCAGCTCCAAGCTCGGAACTATCGAAGGCTACGCGCTGGTCGCCTCGGGTTACACTGGTATCTGGGCTCACGAAAATACCCGCGCCGCACTATTCGACGCCATGGAACGCAAAGAAACCTATGGCACTACCGGCCCACGGATGGAGGTTCGATTCTTTGGCGGCTGGGATTTTGACCAGCGCGATGTTGATCAAAGCGATATTGTTGATATTGGTTACCGCAAGGGTGTGCCGATGGGTGGTGATCTAACGGCCCAAGGTGATTCCGAAAAAGCCCCCTCCTTTATGGTTGCTGCGATGCGGGACCCATTCAGTGGCAATCTGGACCGAGTTCAGATCATCAAAGGCTGGTTGGATGACAAGGGCGAGGTTCACGAAAGGGTATACGACGTTGCTGTCTCTGATAGCCGAAAGATTGATGGCAATGGCAGAGCTAAAGAGGTTGTGGGTAACACCGTTGATCTGGAGACTGCCACCTGGAGCAACAGCATTGGCGACACCCAGTTAGCGGCGGTCTGGAGCGATCCTGATTTTGATGCTGCTGAACCCTCTTTTTATTATGTGCGCGTACTTGAAATACCAACACCACGATGGGTTGTGTACGATAAAGTCAGATTGGGTGCGGAGCTGCCCGACGCGGCGGAATTGACCGGCCAGGAACGTGCCTACACTTCACCTATCTGGTATTCGCCAAAATAGGTGTTGTAAGGATAATTGCGCAACATGTTAAAAAAATTATTCTCAGAGCCGCTGTTGCATTTCATCTTCCTGTCTGTTGTTATTTTTGCTGCCTATGATGTGCTTAATCCTCAAGAAAACGGCCAGCAGGTGATTGTCGTCAGTGAAGGCCGGGTGACTCAGCTTAGTAATAGTTTTCGAGACCGATGGAGCAGGGAGCCATTCCCGCAAGAGCTTGAAGGGGCCATACATGCCTATGCGGTGAATGAAATGTTCATTCGTGAGGCAATCGCCCTGGGTCTGGATGTTGATGATCAGGTCATTGGTCAACGCCTACGTAAAAAGATGAACTATCTATTAGAAGACCTTGCTGAGGCAAATATTCCCACTGACGAAGTGGTGAAGAAATTCTATTCTGACAATGCTTCGAAGTATCGTTCGACGCCTCATTATAGTTTTCAGCAAGTATTACTCTCTGCCGACAGGGGCGGGCAGGGGCTGGCAGAACACCTGCGGATTCAACAGCAGCGTATCCAGCAAGGTCTTGCACCCCAAGGTGACCAGAGCATGTTGCCGGGTGATTTAGAGCTGACAGCCCAGGATCAGATTGGCCGCAGGTTTGGTGCGGGGTTTGCTGAAGACTTGGCTAAGGTTGAAATACAACAATGGGTAGGGCCAGTCACATCGGTATATGGCGAACACTTTGTTTTTATCAGGGAAAAACAAAGCGGAGGTATAAGACCCCTTGAAACCGTCAAGGATGCGGTGCTCAGTGATTGGCAATACGAGAACAACAAGACCCTTGAGCGTGACTATGAACAGCAGCTGTTGGCTCGTTACACCATAGTCGTGCAAGGCGCTGAGCCCGAATCTACGGTGCCAATGATGAAGAAAAGCGCACCATGAAATGGGTTGCCGCTTTATTTACGCTTCTTTTTACCTTTCTTTTCAGCGCCTATTCATGGGCTGATGATCTGCGGCCTGCGTCGTTAACGATTCAGCAGGTAGATGCCACCGCATTCAACATTAGCTGGACAGTCCCTTTAAAGAATGGTGCGCGGCCAGCCTTCTCGGTGAGGTTCTCTGGCAGCGCGCGACAAACTAGTCCAACAACAGTGCGAAGACTGAACAATACCAGCCGAGAAACCTGGCAGCTTGAAAGTGCTGCTGGTTTTGCCGGAGAAACAATTACGATTGTTGGGTTGCATGGCTCGACGTATGAGGTGTTGTTGCGGCTTATCAACCTAAATAGCCAGGCGATCACAGCGGTACTCAATACCGATAGACCCGCCTATTTGGTGCCAGCAATGGACGCCGTTGAAGGTGATGAGACGATGACCGCCTATATTGGTTTGGGCATTCAGCATATTCTCTTGGGGCTGGATCATTTGTTGTTTGTGGCGTGCCTGGTCTATATTTCTGCAACACGAAAAAAGCTTTTTCTGACAATCACCGGATTTACCCTTGCCCATTCCGTTACGTTGATTCTTGCCGCCACTGAAGCATTGGTTATCCCGATTCCGCCTGTGGAGGTCGTCATCGCCTTGAGCATTGTCTTGCTGGCGCGGGAGATAGTGCAGAACAACGAGGCCAGCTTAAGCCTGAGATATCCGGTGTTGGTTTCTTCAACTTTTGGTTTGTTGCACGGCTTTGGTTTTGCCTCTGTGTTAGCGGATATTGGCTTGCCAGCGCATGAAAAAATCACCGCGTTAGTGTGTTTTAACCTTGGCGTAGAAATAGGTCAGCTGCTCTTTGTGGCATCCCTGTTTTTAGTATTCTGGATGTTGAAGAAACTTTATCGGCCCCTGTCCATGGGCACGTTGCGCGTTCCTGTGAGTTATTTCTGCGGCGTGCTCGCCACCTTCTGGATGTTCCAGAGGCTCGCCACTTTTTAGAATGCCGACGCCGTAGATGACTTATTCGATACGAGTTTGTTCATTGCCCCACCGCCTGCTGGCTGCAGTTTTCAAATCAGTAAACTGCCCGTGGGAGCGCTTGCCTTATCGAATCAACATTACGCTGAGACCGCTGGCTATAACTCGGCAGATCATACACACTCTGGTCTGGCGCCTGCCAAGGCTATATCCATAGCGTGCTAATCTGAGCCTCTCGCCTTCCGTTAACTTTTTTTGAACTGGCTTTTTAATCAGAGATAAAAATGGACTTGAACCAACTACTTTCCATTGAGCCCTTCGACTGGCTGTCTATTGGCACCGCCGTACTTTGTGGCGGGATCATTGGCATTGAACGGCAACTGCGTGGCAAGCCTGTAGGCATTAGAACCTCGGCCTTGATCGTGTTGGGCACCTATATGTTCATTGCGGCCTCCATGATGATCAACACAGAGTTCTCTGACCCCTCACGCATCATCGGCCAGGTGGTCACCGGCGTGGGCTTTCTGGGCGCGGGCGTGATGCTCGCCAAGGAAGGCGTCGTGGTAGGTGTCACCTCCGCCGCCACCATTTGGGTGCTTGCCGGGGTCGGCGTTATCATCGCGGTCATCAGTCCCATTGTCGCTATCAAGTTTGCCGTACTGATTGTTGGCATTCTCTATGGTGTGGATGTGCTGGAAGACTACTCCACGAGCTTCACACGGGGCGCTCACTCAAAAATCAACAAATGGCGCAAGAACAACCGACGTGGATAAAAGCATCAATAGTCGACTGGCCGGCGAGGTGTCGAGGATATCTGTGCCGATATTGATCGCCTGCTGCCAGCAGGTGCGCTTTGCCACGTCTGGCGGGATTGATCCCTGCGTCACTCGTTAGTGCAGCGGCGGTGTGTCTGCGCGGATATGCGTTGCTGCGGGTTGTTGCCAGGGGCCGGCATTATTGCGCAGCAGGTGGTGAATAAAGGCGAGTTTGTTCTCGATGGGGCCGGCGAGGATATCCGGCGCGAGGTCAATAAGCCCCATGGCGCGATTCATTTCATTGAGTACCACGCCGAGTTGTGAGTAGCGTTTGATCATCTCTTTGATGTCTGCCGTGCAAGGGTTAAGGCCGTCGCCAAGGCCCATATTCATGGCCGTATCAAGTACGCTGACGATGTTCAGGTAGTTGGCAAAGGTCTCGGCGAAATCTTCCCAGGGGTGCATGCTGGCGTAGGCGCTGATGTAGTTGAGCTGCCAGCCCTCGGGTGGCCCATTGTTATAGTGCGCCTGCATGGCCTCCGTGTAGAGCCGGTTGTGGTCGCCAAAGAGGTCAATAAACGCGGCTTCGCATTGCCCGGGTACGAGCATTTCCCAGTAATAATGGCCGATTTCATGGCGAAAGTGACCTATGATAGTCCTGTGTGATTCCTCAAAAGCAATGCGGGCTTTCTCCCGTTCTACATGGTCGGCTTCACGAATATTGATGGTGATTTTACCGCCGGCGTGGCCTGTGAAGACTCGCTCTTCCTTGCCCATGGCCCACCACCAGCGACTCTTTGTCACCACGTCAGCCTTGAAATCGAATGACAGCGGTGGCTGTGCCCCATCGCTTGCATTGCCGTACGGCAGGCGCAGCAGATCAAGGGTGTACAGCAGGCGCCGTTTTGCGGTCTCCAATCGCAACCACATCTTCCAATTTTCCGGGACTGTCAGGTCAGGAATGGTGTCGTTGAAACGGCAGTAATCACAGAATTCAGCGGCGGTATCCGTGTTGTCGACCCGTGTGCATCGGTTGCAGACATTGTGCTTTGCATAGTTGCGACACTTGGCGAGCAGCGCGCCGCACTGGGTATTACCACAGCGATACCGGTCATTGCCCAGCGGATCGATCGCTGACATGCTGCTGCAACTGGGGCACCAGCCCAGGGTGCTGTGACAGGCGACACACACGTTGTTCTCAAAGAAGACTCTGTTACTACATCGGCATTGGAAACTGCGCATAGATCTGACCCGTTACAGCGGAACGCTGAATAGTGTGGTAAGCAAAAGGGTGAGCGACGTCTGCAAAAGCCAGAAACCTTCTCCAGCAGTACGGCGGCTCGCCCCTCCATAGATGTTCTGGACGTACGGGCGGTTTCAACCAGGGTGGCATTGTGTTGGGTCACATCACCCATCTGGCTCACTGCCACCCTGGTCTGGCCAATACCCGCCGGTTGTTCGCGGCGGGCATCGTTAATTTCATTGATCATGGGGCTGACTACTTCGATCGCGATGACCCGTTCCGCGAAGGTCTTACCCGTGTTGGTTATAGGTTATGCTAACTCCCTTTTAAAAAATATCATCACGTAAGCTTTGACCGCTACAGACCGGACTGACACGTCGCTGCAAAGGCTTGGCGACATACGCGTTACCCCAGGCACCCTTAGGCTATCGTTCTGGGTGTAACCACGTGTCACTTATTAAGTGATGGATATTACCCAGTTCAGCTTGCAGTTCATCAATAAACAGATGCAGCTTCTCATCGCGCATTACGCTGAGATCGCTATCAAACAAAAAAGCAGACAATCGTCTTATCGCCTCCAGGGGCAAGCCATGATTAGAAAGCTTTTGTACGCAGACTTCTAGCTCGGCAAGATTGTGAGCGGTGGCCCGCGGGAAGACATCGCTTTTCAGCAAGAAGTTTAAAACCGCTTCCGATTTCACGTTTCGGCGGACGTTAAGGCGATACATTTGGTATGCGCTTAGGGAGCGTAATATGCTAATCCACTGGACGTTGCGATAGGGCGCTATTTCTTCTGCGTTACCCTGCAGAGAGGATGAAGCGGTATCGACTATCCGCGTGCTCATATCGGCACGCTCGATATTGCGGCCAAGCAAAATGAATTGATACGCTGCATCGTGATTCATAGTGCCAGACAAAAGCCCTGTTATTTGCTGGCAAGCTTCAATGATATTGTTCAGCACTTTATGGCGCTGGCTACGGGGTAAGTTCTTATCTGACCGCTGGTCGACGCTGAGGTATAAACTGTTCAACTGTTCCCAGGTTTCGCTAGGCATAATTTCTCGTGTGGTGCGAATGTTTTCTCGCGCACTGGTTATGGAGCTAATCACCGAGCTTGGATTCTTTCGATCGCTAAAAACGAAGCTGATAATATTTTTTTCATTATCGAGTTTTTGACAGTTATCGAAACCTTTCTCAGTGCCGAGCATTTTAACCAGTAACCGCCAATCTGGCTGAATCGACTTCGGCAAATCCAAAATAAGTTGGTGGCGAACCAACATTAGTCTGGCAATATTCTCGGTACGCTCCAGATATCGCGAAAACCAATAAACCCTTTCTGCTGCTTGCGACAACATATTATTTACGCTCCGTATCGACAATCCAGGTATCTTTGCTACCACCACCTTGTGATGAGTTCACCAACAGAGAGCCTTTACGCAAAGCGACCCGTGTTAATCCGCCTGGTGTGACGTAGTGCGATTTTCCCTGCAAAACAAAGGGCCGTAAATCTAAGTGTCGAGGTTCAATGTGATTACCACATAACGTGGGGGCTGTGCTGAGTTTGAGTGCCGGTTGCGCCATATATTTTCGTGGATTAGCCCTTATCAAGTCGGCAAATTGAGCGCGCTCTGCCTTGGTAGAGGTCGGTCCAATAAGCAAGCCGTAGCCACCAGACTCATTGGCAGGTTTTACGACCATGTTTTCCATATTGGTGAGCACATGCTGACGATCTTTATCATTGACGCACAAATAGGAGGGAACGTTTGGAATGATCGGGTCTTCACCTAAATAGTACTTAATGATTGCAGGCACATAGGTATACACGATTTTATCGTCTGCAACGCCACAGCCCGGCGCATTCGCAATCCCGACGTTACCTTTTGCCCAGGCGCTAAACAGACCTTTTGTACCCAACGTAGAATCAGCTTGAAAGACTTCTGGATCGAGGAAGTCATCATTGATGCGCCGGTAGATAACATCAACTCGCGCCAGACCATCAATGGTCCTCATATAGACACAATCGTCTTTGCCCACGATCAGGTCACTACCCGTGACCAATGCAGCACCCATGCGCTGTGCGAGATAGGCATGCTCAAAATAAGCTGAGTTATAGATGCCAGGTGTCAGAACGACAATTTCTGGATTTTCCGATGGCCGTGGGGACAGCGACGCGAGCATGTCATACAACTGTGAGGGATAATCATCGATCGGCAAAATGCTGTGATTGTTAAAAAGGTGTGGCAGAACTCTTTTCGATACCGCACGGTTTTCTAACATATAAGACACACCAGACGGCACGCGCAAATTATCTTCTAGCACATAGACCGTGCCCTCATCATCGCGCACCAAATCTGATCCGCAAATGTTGGCCCAGACACCATGAATAGGTTTTACACCGACGCAAGCCTTTAAAAAATCTTTAGAGCTGGTAATCAGCGCTAAAGGAAACACACCATCCTTAATGATCTTCTGGTCGTTATAGACGTCGTTAATAAATAGGTTCAATGCGGTAAGTCGCTGTATCAAACCTTTTTCTAGACGCTGCCATTCTTTCAAGGGAATAACACGCGGAATGATATCCATAGGCCACGACCGATCAATATTTTCACCGTCACTGTATATGGTGAAGCTAATGCCCATTTCTCGAATCGCCAGATCGCATGCTGCCTGTTTTTTTTGAAAGGCTGGCGCTGAGTATTTTTTGAAGTAGGACGCAATTCCCTGCCCGGCGGCTCGAGCATTGCCTGGTGAGTGAATAAGCTCATCATAAAATGGGCCGGGGTCGTAACTAGTCCAGTCAAACCCGGGGA
>Ga0307488_10005550_pt1 | contig 10415 bp, 7 predicted proteins | sample SB02metaG_FD_202248 | JGI IMG/M metagenome (GOLD analysis project Ga0307488, IMG submission 202248) | Sea-ice brine microbial communities from Beaufort Sea near Barrow, Alaska, United States - SB 0.2 | ecosystem: Environmental > Aquatic > Marine > Coastal | place: USA: Alaska | collected 2017-05-06
TATGTTAGCAACCCGATTATTAGGGTATGGTAAGGAATATACTGTTGAAATGATGGATTCAGCTGATACTAAACATAAGGTTATAGTTGATTTATCAACAGTACAAACAAAAGAAATTGATATAAAAGCGTTAAATGCAGAAAATACGTACAAATTCACAACACCATTTGGTAAAAACGAACTTGAGTTTAAATTCCTAACACATGGTGATGAGAAGGCAGTTGATATTGATGTAAAAGCATTGGCTAAGTTTAATAAAGGTGGTACTTCATCTGAATTAACAACTCGTTATAGATATATGATTAAATCCGTAGATGGTGAATCAGATACTAAATCAATAGTTCATTTTATAAACAATAAGTTCTTAGCTAGAGATACAAGAGCATTCAGAGATTTCGTAAAACAAAATCAACCTGATATGAAAATGGAGTTTAACTACACAGACCCAGAATCGGGAGAAGAGGAGGTACGCTCGATTCCCATGGGCGTAGGGTTTTTTTGGCCTTCCGAGTAACTATTCTAAGTTATTGCACACACAAATTTTTGAATTATGTTACTATGGTAATGGATTCATTCAATCGGATGTGTATAGATTACCGGTCCACCTACGAAACTTCTATTATCAAAGCTTGTTAGATGCTAAGAAAAAAGAGAAGGAATCGCAAGAGAAATCAGAAAGACAATCAAAAGTGAAGGTTAGAAAATAATCTTCACTTTTTTTATATCTAATATTTATAAGAGAACAAATAGAAATATTTATGAAAATCACAAAAAAAGAGGCTACACTATTTAAAGAATCTCACAATAGGTATTTATCTGAAAGCTCATTTCTAGCTAAATTGTTTACTAGAGCAGTTAAGAAGGGTATCGATAAAGACCCTAATATATCCAATGCGATAAAACGAGCTGATACTGCAATTGATAAGGCAAGGGCTGAAATTGAAATGAAATTAAATGGTGATAAGGATGAAATTAAAAAAGCAATTCCGTTAAGCGTAAGAAAGTATTTGGGATTTAAATATTAACATACCTTTTTATAGATGGCAAACGATAAACAAATTGAAAATCAGCGAGAGTTAAACGCACTACAGCGTCTTACTATGTCTATGACTGGTGATATGAGTTCGATGATGGATGATATTATCGTATCATCTGATAAACGTAATAAAGCATTAAAAGAAGATGCAACCATTACCAAGCAAATATTAGCTGATTTAAAAAAGACTGGTGATGTAAACAAAACAATTGCACAAATTGGAACACAAATTGGACAATCAAAAAATAAAGAGTATGGTGTTAATCAAAAATCAGCATCACTATACCAATCACAACTAATTGCAATTCGAGGAATTACTACCGGTCAAAAAGAAGCTGCTAAGGCAGCTCAAGGAGTTTTCGATGTAACTGATGAAATCTCTAGTAAATTTAATAGTGTATTAGATAACATAGATTCTTTTACAAAAAAAATCCCAATTATTGGACCTGCTTTATCAAACGCATTTGCACCACTAAAAGAAAAGGGTGAACTAGCTATAAGTAGAGCAACCGATGGTATGAAAAATGGATTCATACGCCAACTTACAAAAGCTAAAAAAGCTGGTGATGGTTTCGCAACTTCATTTTCAAAAGGAATAAAAGGAGGAGTTAGCGGAGCTACAAAGGCAATATCTGGTACGTTGGGAATGAGTACAGCATTAGTTGGTACTCTATTAATGGCAGTTGGAATTGGTGTTTTACTTTATGCAGCATTTCAAATAGGCGCAAAGAGATTTAAAGAAATTGATGCAGCAGCAAAAAGTTTTAGACAAGAGACTGGATTATTGAATTCCCAAATGGGAGATTTAAAATCAAATATAGAAAGTATTTCTTTAGAAATGGGTACATTGGGTGTATCATCTGCTGATGTGGCAAATGCAGCCGGTGCGTTCTCCAATGAGATGAAGGGAACTTCTATGGCTAGTAAAGGTGTACTAACATCAATGGTTGCTATTGAAAAGAGTTTTGGGGTATCTGCCGCAACTCAAGCAAAAGTAAATAATACATTCCAATTAATGTCTGGGGCATCCGATATAACTGCCCAAAAAATGATTCAAACCACAATAGCAGCTGCAGAATTAGCTGGAGTAGCACCAGCCGCAATTATGCAGGATATTGCAGAAAATGCTGAAGCTGGATTGATGCACTTTAGAGGTTCTACGAAAGCATTAGCAGAAGCAGCAATTGAGGCTAGGAGAATGGGTACATCTATTGGTGAAACCGCAAAAGTTGCCGAAGGTTTATTAGATTTCGAATCATCAATTACAAAAGAATTAGAATTGGGTGCTATGTTGGGTACTCGTGTTAACTTCAATAAGGCAAGAGCGTTAGCATTTGAAGGTAAGACTGTTGAAGCTCAAAAAGCTGTAAACGTAGAAGTAAGTAAGTTGGGTGATATCAACAAAATGAATATGTATCAGAAGCAGGCTTTAGTGGATGCAACTGGTATGGAGTTAACGAGTATGATTAAACAACAATCAATAGCTAAAAAATTCAAAGGTATCGATGACGACCGATTAGAAGCAGCAAATTCATTACTGGATACTGGGATGAGTATCAATGATATGAATGATGAAGCACTTGTAAAGGAAGCTAAGAAATTGGGTGCACAAAAAGCAATGCAATCTGAGATGGACAAGATGGCTAATAACACATCTGCACTTGGTGCAAGTATATCTGATATGTTCATGCCAATCGCTACCTTCTTAATGCCATTGCTTAATGATTTATATGAAATGGTTAATTTCATTTTATTACCTGTATTTGGTTTGATAGGTACTACCTTTAAAATCATATTCGGTGTTCTATCAGCTATACTAAGACCTATATTTGCGTTAGTAAAAGCATTAGTAGGGGCAATTATGGAACCATTCAAAGTAATTTTTGATGCAATTAGACCAATTGGTGAGCATTTCGAAGAATTAGGTCCAAAGCTTGTAAAAGGTATGGAGCCTGTAATATCATTCATAAAAATGTTAGGTAAAGCTATTATACCAATAATTGGTATGTTTGTTGGCGATCTTGTAGATGGTGTAGTTGGAGCATTCAAATTAATATTTTCCGTATTTGAAGCTGCATATAATTTTATAGATAAATATTTGATACAGCCAATTACGAGTATGATTAATTTGATTCAACGAGGAATTTCTGCAATTGCATCTTTAAATCCATTTGGTAGTAGTGATTCAAACCAACTACAATCGGGTGGTAGTATCGATGATGGGATAGTTCAAGGTGGTAAGATTATATCAACACATCCAGAAGATACATTAATAGCAACAAAAACTCCAGATAGTTTACTAAGTAATATAGCTGGTGGTATTAGTGGTGTAGTTGGTGGTTTAATGGGTGGTGGTAGTAGCGATGCACAAATTGTTGCCAAACTGGATGAATTAATTACTGTAATGGGTGCTAACAAAGATGTTTATATGGATGGAAGAAAAGTAACAGCCGGTGTTTCAAGCACTGTTGATAAAATAGGTTCTAACTCATACTCATTAGTATAATATGCCAACATTACAAGAATTATTCAAAACAAAACAATTACCATCTCAAAATGGTAAGACTGCTGAAGATGCTTATGATATCCAAAACTCAAAGGATATCCGTATATCATCATCGGACCCCTTAGTAAATAATACTGGATTTGCGGCAGCAAGATTATTACGAAAAGGATTAGGTGTAAGAAAAAGTGAAACCCTCTTAGAAGAAGAGTTGGTAGGTGTACGAATCATACGAGGCTTATCAATCCCAGTTATATATGGCTCGGATTTACCAAGACTCCTACTTAGAACTACTCCATTACTAGATGCAATGAAATCTAATGCTGGTGGTTCTGAAGGTGATGGTGGATTAATTGGAGGAGCTATATCAAGCGCAACTGCATCGGTAAGTAAGTTTTTAGGTATCCCACAAACCATAATACCAACCAGAGTACATAAATATGAAAAAGTTGGTGGCTTAGAAAAATTCAATAGAAAGGGTGAAACTCAAAACATAATGGTTGAGTTGGCTAAGATTAAAAAATCTGGTGAAGGTTCTCTATTAGGTAAATTCTTAAAAGATGGTGGAGGTGGTAACCTTAAAACTATTGGTAAGCAAGCAGTTGGTGGGGCAATCAATTTATTAAAAGATAAAATAAGAGGTAAATTATTTGGAGACCGTTCAAAGACTGGATTCAACACAGCTGGTTCAAATAAAGATGGCTCAAATACAAGTGTAAACTATGGTAGTTATGACAATGAACTTGGTGTAGTCATTAAGACCAATAAAGAAACTGGTGTAAGAGATGTAGGTGGGTTAATGTACTCAAAAACATTTAACCTAACATTTAGAGATGATGATGAGCCTGGTAAATTAAACTTCATAGAATCACCTGATGGTGGTGAAGGTGGGTTAGCTGATAAAACCCCACAAGTAGTAAAGCGTAGACTACAGGTACCCACTATAATGGATTTACCAGCTGGTGAATACGACCTACCATTATATAGTACATTGTATAATACTATTATTCGAAAAACAATTGAGGATGCTGCAAATAAAGATGGTACCCTTAAAGATACTGAAAAGACTGGATTTAAAACAATTGATGAGGCAATTGATGAAGGTGAAGAAAATAGTGCAATCTTTGGTGAAAATGGAACCAAAAAGTTTCCTGATAAGTTAGAACTAACAATTGAACGAAACCGAATATCGCCTGAAATTGATAAAGAAGGAAAATCCTTAGTTACTAAATACAAAATTAATACCACATCAGATGGTGTTAATCAATTAGCAGTTGGTAAAGAAGATGATGATTTGGATTTTGCACCCTTAAAATTTAAATCAATCGCAGGTGGAAAGACTGTTCAATTTAGAACAACCATAAGTGGATTAAGTGAAACATTATCCCCATCTTGGGATAGTAATAAATTTGTAGGTAATCCGTTTAGCTATCATACATATAGTGGTATTGAAAGAAGTATTAGTTTTAATTTTAAAGTATTTTCTTTAAATTTAGATGAGCATAAAATAGCATGGGATAAGTTAAACTTCCTAACAGGCTTAGTTTACCCACAATACTATTTTGATAATTCAGCAGTAGCACCACCATTTATTCAATTTACATTGGGTGATTTATACAAAAACAAATATTCATTTATAGATTCATTATCATACACATTTGATGATAGTACTCCTTGGGAAATTGATGAACGGAATTTTAGACTACCTATGGTTATCGATGTATCGGTAGGATTGAAATTTATTGAAAGTAGAGGTAATACTTCTGGTAAGAAATTCTATTCATTTGACGTAACAACATAAATATAATGGCGAGTAGATATAAAAATAATAAAGAAAAAAACACTAACGATGGAAGGCGAGTATATCGTTCTAAGATATACCCACAAATTCCATTAAGAGATGATGACAAATATGTAGCAACTGAAACTGGTGATAGGTTAGATACACTTGCTTATCAATATTATGATGATTCATCACTATGGTGGATTATTGCATCTGCTAATAACATACACAATGCACCTTTAGGATTAACCGATGGTACAATTCTAAGAATACCACAAAACTATATACAAATATTATCAAATTTCAGCCAATAAGTTATGTCAGATTTTCCAAATTTTACTCAAGTTCCACCGCATGTAAATGCTCGTATTTCGGAAAGAATTGGAAACCCTAAGAAAGTTTCTAGTCTAAATTCTTGGATAAGAGTATCATCAGCTAATGGTAAGGGTTTAATGTTATATTCAAATCCAAATATATCTACATTTAAAAAGGCTGGTGATAACAATATGGCATCAATCTATGGTAATGGTAAAGTGTCTGGTATATTGGGTACTGATTGGAGCGGGAATGCTATTTACGCAAATACAGGACAAGGATTCAAACCATCCCCAGTTATTTCATCAATAGAAGTTGATGAAGGAGCTGGTGATTTATCAAGAAAAGCAACTTTTTCTATAACTGCATTTACAAAAGAGCAGATGGAAAAATTATTGGAGTATTTTCTTGAGCCTGGATATACTGTATTTTTAGAATGGGGGTGGAACACTCCTAATTCTGTTATTGGTTGGGAAAGTAGTTTGACTGCCGATGGTGTTGCTAAATTTCAATCATTTACTAAAGTAAATGAGCGAAGAGCTGCTACTGGTGGAGAATATGATAATTATTTAGGATTTATTACTGGTGGGGGACTTTCACAAGAAGGTGATAAATGGTCAATAAGTGTACAACTTACTGGATTTACTGAATTACCGGGTTATATGGGTTCAACTGAAAATGCAGAAGATAAGATAACACTCGATGGTAAAATGATAACAGGAGCCTTCACAATTGAACCAGCTCCACCTTTCGGAGCTAACTTCATTGAAAACGCTGGTAAAGCGGGTGAATTGGGTAAAGAACGATTCATGCGAATGTTTAACGCTTTACCTGATAGTAGAAAAACAAAAAGAGTTCAGTCCTTAATATCATCACTATCTAAAATAGAAAACTTTATTAATTGGGATGCTGATGTTGCAGAGCAAATTAATGGAGAAACTGAAGGTGGGTTTTGGGCAGGAGAAGCTAAGAAAAAAATAGGTAATACAGAAGTATCGTTACCAAGAGGAACAAAATTGATATCAGATAATAAATTTATAAGATTTGGTACAATGATGGATATATTTTTTGAAATTGGGCAAAATGGATTCAAACTATCAAATGATAAAACTATAAATTTTAGAGTAAAAACATCAAAAACATATTGTATGGCATTTGACCATATGTATAGTTTAGACCCTTCTATATTATATATTCCGAATCCAAAAACACCTAAGTTTAAAGTAAGCGAAAACGCTTCTGGATTAGATTTAACCGATGATGGGACTCAAGATAATAGTGAGGGTTTAAATGGAATAAAATTCCCAAATCAAAATGATTTAGATGAAACAAATCCAAAAAGTGGTGCACATATCAAACAAAAAAAGCATTTTTGGGGTAAGTTGGATGACTTATATGTTAATTTTGATTTTGTTAAAAATATTTTAGAAACCAAAAATATTACAACAAAGGATGCACTTTATCAAATCCTTAATGGAATGTCATCAGCCGTAAATGGCTTGTGGGATTTTCAAATAGTAGAAAAAGAATCAGAAACATCCGATGTATCGGAACTAACAGTCATCGATTTAAATTTCGTATCATCCATGTCTGATGGAATTGACCTTACAATGAATACCATAGGTGAGCAATCTATACTAATTGATTCATCATTAGATTTAGATATCTCAGCTGCTAAAATGAACTCGATAGTTGGGCAACGATTAAGTACAAGTTTAAACGGACACGGGAAAGCCGTACCAGCAACATTATTTTCTGGAAACACAGATATGGTGTTAACCCAAATGGATGAAAAAGACCCGGTCGAACCCCTACCAACATCAACAAAAGCTGAAGAGGCTGATGTTAAAAAGCAGGAAGCACTGGATGTTTTATTAGGTAAGTTATTTTTATACCCGTTTGTAACATTTAAAGAGGCATCTGAGGTAAAGGATAAAGATTTATATGATATATGTTATGTGGGTGCATATAAGGATGTTGAGACATTTGCAAAGATAAAGAAAAAAGAGTTAGGTGAAATAATTGGTGCTGGTGCACTAATGCCAATTCAATTTTCATTCAAAATACATGGTATTAGTGGTATAAAGAGAGGAGATATGTTTAGAATAAATGGATTACCTTCTATGTATGAAGCAAAGGGTTCATTTTTCCAAACACTATCAGTAAAGCATACTATTGAGGGTATGCAATGGACAACTGAGATAACCGGTGGGTTTAGACCTAGTAATAATCCTAAGATAGGTTGATATGACAAACAAAGATAATTATAATAATATTAAAAAATTACCAAGTGGATTAGAAAAGTTAAAAATATTAACTTATATTCCTAAGCCATCAAAGGGTGACTATTCAACTGGTTACATAACTCGATTCTTTATACAAAAGGTAAATGATATAAGTTCTCCTATATATGAGATAAACGCAAATTATTCATCTAATATAGAATCCAAAGTTTATTATGTACTAACATCATTAGATTGGAGATTGGTTGGAACATTGGATGAAATTAAGAAATCAAACGCAGCATCTGTAAGGTTAGCATCTGCTGATATTCCTAAGATTGGACTATATCTACCAAACCTATTACAATTTCATAAGAAATAATTTTGTAAATCAATATATTTTTTGTATATTTGGCATCAAACTAACAAATAGATGAAAGTTACCATAGTAGTGAGAACATTTAAAAGACCTGAATTCTTAAAGCAGGCACTATCTTCAATCCAATTACAAACTTATGATAATTGGGAAGTTATTCTATTTGATGATAGTGGTTCAACTGAGAATCTTAGTATTTATAATACTTTCAAAGCGTATAACCCATCAAAACGTATAATTTATATCACATCAGCAACTCCTTATGATATGTTTAAGGATTCTTGGAGTATTTCACCTAAGTTATCAAAGGGGGAATTGATTGTAAGGTTGGATGATGATGATTTATTAGCAGAAAACTCAATAGAGTACATAGTTAGTACCTATATAAAGAACCCATCATTAGATTTCAGCTATGGTTCAGCTACATTCTTTGAAAATGATTCATTACGAAGTAAGATAACCACACAAACCCCAATAGAGGCACCAAAGACAGTTGATATATGGGAGGGTTACTTACATGAACACCCATATAACATACCTTGGAGGTTCAAACATAACCATTATACCAAACCACAATACCATAGTTCAATAATTCATTGCTCTAAGGCCAATCATATGTGTGTATATCATACATACGTAATGCGAGTATCCTCTATAATGAAAGTTATTGATAAAATGGAGGTAACATCCAACTTTGTTGATGATTTGGAGGCAATGGGTATTATGGATTATTTGGGATTATCACATACTTCAATAAAAAAGACATTAACTTACGCTAGAATCCACAATAATGGTAGAGTTACCGATAGTAAGGGAAATGGTGAAGATACACTATGGAACAACATACTCAGAATCAGAGATGAGGTAGAGCATTATAGAACTGATGGATTTCAATCCAACATTTACCCAAATACAATCGAAGATGATATCAATGATACAGTTGATGATTCACATAGACAGAGATTTAGTGAATATCTAAGTAAAATAAAAAATAATTCAAAAACATTGGGATAATCCAATTATTATTCGTATATTTGTAATATGGTAATAGTTGAATCGCAAAGTGAAGTAAATGAGTTCCTACAAACGTGGGAAACAACACCATCTACAATAATTCCTATTTGGAATGACTTGGAGAAGCATCCTATGAATAATGAGTTATCATTTCTATTCATAAGGATGGGAAATACCGACTTTATTCTTATATACAACCATATTGATGGTAAATCCCAACAAATAGACCTTTCAACCTCTACACAACCAAAATGGGTATTGAATAAGAAAGGTCTATTACAAATGGATATCAACATACAAAATTTATTTGATATATCTACACATACCTTCTTTGAGGAGGGTAGATTACTACAATTGAAAAACGAAGAGAAGCAATTCATCAATCATTATAGTAGAATGGGTATAAGGGCTAATTTGGGTAAGATAGCACCTTTAATGAAATGGGGTGAACACCTTAAATCATTTGTAGACTCTCTTACATTACCTAACCCAACCCCTTCTTGGATGAATAATGATGTGATTCCCCTCCTATCAGATATAGAACGTTTTGGGGTTCGGGTCGAAGAAGAAAAATTTATTGATAGATGGCCTCAAGCTCAAAAACACTTAAAAGATACAACCCTTTACACCGAATACAACCCATACACCATTACATCCCGCCCATCCAACCGATACGGAGGAATTAACTTTTCGGCTTTGAACAAAAAGGATGGTACGAGAGATGTGTTTATACCAAAGGAGAATAGTATATTCCTACAAATGGATTATGATGCATATCACCCAAGAATCATTGGTAAGTTGATAGATTACGAATTACCGAAAACTTCCGTACACCAATGGTTAGCAGACCAATACGGAGTTGCATATGATGAATCCAAAGGAATTACCTTCCAATTACTATATGGTGGTATACCTGAGGAGTTCGATGAAATACCTTATTATAAGGGTGTTAGAGAGTTTATTGAAAAATTATGGAGTAAGAGTAGTAAAGTGGGATATCTTCAAACACAACATAGGAGAATCCCTCTGAGTAGTATAGAAGGAGTGAATCCGCAGAAGCTATTTAATTATTTGCTTCAAGCGACTGAAACTGAGTTGAATATGGGTATAATGAAAAAAGTTGTTGAGTTTATTAAACAAACAAAAATTGAGCTTACTCTTTATAC
>Ga0307488_10005555_pt1 | contig 10409 bp, 10 predicted proteins | sample SB02metaG_FD_202248 | JGI IMG/M metagenome (GOLD analysis project Ga0307488, IMG submission 202248) | Sea-ice brine microbial communities from Beaufort Sea near Barrow, Alaska, United States - SB 0.2 | ecosystem: Environmental > Aquatic > Marine > Coastal | place: USA: Alaska | collected...
AAAAACACTTTTAAACACTTTTTATACAAGTTTCATGTCTAAATATATCCATGGGAGAGTAAATTTTTAGCCTAAGGGGCAGCCTTTAGATTCAATTTCACATTTGTTACACATTTGTTACACATTTCACTAAATGACTTTTTTTAGGCTAGTAACGCTTAAATTATTGGCTAAGGTGAATGGGGTGGGCGATCATTATTGAGTATTTATTTACTTTTTAAATTTAAAAGAAAAAACGTATGATTGATTCAATTGGTAGAAAAAAGCTTTTCTCCATCACCACCAAGTAGTTCAAATAATTTAGATTTAACTGATGCTGTTGATTATCCTGAAACCTTGTTTGACGAGAAAGATAAAACTGAAACAGGTAAATCCAATATTACCGCTCGGTTTGATGAACGTTTTAGTTTAACGCAAGGTGAGTCATTAATTAACACTACAGCTTAGTGTTGTTCTGCTCGTTATAAAAAGGCAATGCGTGAAGTTTCATCGTTATCTTTTTTATGCAAGTTTATGCTAATCAAACAAGTTATAACCAGCGCCTCACCTTTTTCTTGTAGAGAACATACTCATCCCCAAAAATTCTTTCGATGATGCGTTCTTCAGGTTTAATTTGAAATTGTGTGATGTAAAGGATAAAAGTGGGCAGGGCGATGAAACCGTAGACGTTACCAAATTTAAAAATGGCTGCAATAATTATGAGTTGCATGCCCAAATACATGGGGTTTCTGGTGACGCGATAGATACCGCCTGATACTAAATATCTGGCCTTTTCGGGTTTGGTAGGATCAATTGTGGTTTTGGCTTTTCGAAACTCCCAGATGCCTGCAAAAGCCACCAATATTCCTGAAGCACCAATATACAAATGCAGGTCAAAAAATATAGATGGCATTGGTAATAGTGGTAAGAAATAACTTAACCCGTAGGTGAGGATAAGACTGACAAACAATACTATGGGAGGATGGACTTTCAGCTCAAGTGATTTCATCTTATGATGTTTCCAGTGGAGAATCTTTACTGTCAAATGAGTCTTTCCAACGCTGTTGCGATACATGTTGTTTAACCAACTCTAGACATTCATTTACAATCAATAACACCTCTTGGTCGAGCATATGGTCTTCGCTGGAGAAACGGCCGATCCCATGCTCAACAAAGTCATCAATTTTTGCTGGAGTGATATCTTTTAATAGATTAATAATCGATTGTGTGACGATATCGGTGACTGACTTCTCTAAGGTTTTTTCTATCGTGCTACCCAGCATAGGAACTAATTTCAAGGTGGACACTTGTGAATTACCGCGTACCGCCTTACCCACACTCATTTGAACGTGACTGCGAACAGATTCACCATGATCGTTGTGCTCGATGGATTCGCCAATATGCACCATTACTGAGGATAACCATTGGGTTAAAACGGGTATACGACTAGCTAGAACTTGTTGGCTGATATCTTCTATTAAGGGGGAACCTGCAGCGATATCTTTTTGCGCATCAGATAATACTTTAACCACAATTCGGTCACTGAGTTCCTCAACCAACACATCGTAATAAAAAATAATAAACTGATACACTGCGGTATTACGTAAATCGATAATTTCATACTTTTGAAGTCGGTAAAAAATAGAGAATATTCGCAAAAATCTGAATATTCTTGCTCCACTCAAAGGAATACAACCGATTAAATCGTACCAATGAATAAAGGGGAAAAAGTACCAGCGAACATAGGTTTTACGCATGACTGATGCTATCCAACGAACACAAAATTCAGTCAGAAAAACAACTACAAAAGCTAAGTCATAGAGTACAAAGTTTTCATGGACTGGCGCATAACCCGTTACTAAGTCTGGCGATATAGACGCTAAGACAGACTTAAACGCTTGAGTGGCAAATAACCCGTCAAACAATAGCCAGATTAAGTTGATGATGAGTAAAGCAAGCATCAATAAATCAAGAATTATCCATGGCCCTTCATGGCTAGATTTAAGTTTGGAATAACTAAAGTTAAGCATTAATAAAATAGCCGTTTTTGCATATTAAGTTCGAGTTACATCAACAAAAATTTTCAACCTTTGCCCGGGCTGAAGGTATTTTTTAAGCTTGGCTTGATTCCATTTTTGTATATCACTTACTTTGACATTAAATTTTCCAGCGATTCGCGCAAGTGAATCACCATTGCGTACTGTGTAAGTGAGCGTACGCATAACAGCATCTTTACGTTGCCCCTTGCCCACGTCATCAACCCACACCACTAATTTTTTACCTGGGCGCAGCATATCTGTTGGTGCCATACCATTCCACTTCGCCAGTTGCCGTAAATTGACTTTGTATTCTCGGCTAAGGTCCCAAAACGTATCGCCACTTTTAACCGTGTGATTAAGTTTATATTCACCACTTTTTTTAGACTGGGTTTTTGCCAAGCGCTGGTCTTGAGATAACGAGTAAGTATCTAATGATTTTAGAGCAACAGGAATGATCAGATAATTGCCCGCGATAATCATATTACTTTTTAACTCGTTCACTTTGCTTATGATATCGGTATTAGTATGATATTTACTTGCTAACTTTAAAAGACTATCACCGCTTTTGACTTTATGCCTGACCCAATTTAGTCGCTGTGAACTATCTGTTTTAGCTAGTTCAGTAGAAAATTTTTCGACCTTATCTATAGGTAATAATAAGTTATATGGTCCATTAGGATCAGTAGCCCAGCGATTGTAACCGGGGTTAAGAGCGTGTAACTCTTTGACTGTGAGCCCAGCCATTTCTGCCGCTAAAGCTAAATCTAGTTGTGAGCCTATGGTGACTTCTTGAGTCAACGGGATGTTGTTAATCTCAGGCCATTCAAAACTATACTGATCACTGTTATCTAAAATATCGGCAAGCGCGAGGAGTTTAGGAACGTACGCACGGGTTTCTCTAGGTAAATCTAAGTTCCAAAAATCGGTTGGCTTACCCATTCTCTTATTTTTTTTGATCGATCGTTGCACACGTCCTTCACCGCTATTGTATGCAGCTAATGCATGTAACCAATTACCATCAAACATATTAACTAAGTAATTCAAATAATCGATAGCGCCTTGAGTAGACGCCATTACGTCACGACGACCGTCGTACCACCACGTTTGTTTCATACCAAACCGCTTACCTGTGGACGGTATAAACTGCCACATGCCGGCGGCACGACCATGAGAATAAGCAAACGGGTCAAAAGCGCTCTCTACTATGGGAAGCAGCACCAGCTCTAAAGGCATATTTTGCTGTTCCATTTTTTCAACGATTAAGTGCAAGAAAGGCTTGGCCCTTATAGCCACACGCTGCATATAATTTGGATGTTTAAGATACCAGTTACGCTGCGCTGCAATACGATTGTTATCTTCAAATTCAAATCTAAGCTGACTGCGTACTCTTTGCCACACGTCTTTAAATTCTATTTCAGCGGCGGCTTCAGCTATTTTTTCTGGTACCTCAACAGCCACTTCAATTGTCTCAACTGGATGAGTAATAGGTATCGTACCTGATTCGGCTGATTCGCAATCAAAATGCTCTTCTGCTTGATTTTCAGGTTGTCCACACGAGACTAATATTTGCTCAGCAATTTTGTGTTCTTGTTCAAGTTGACTAACTTGATCGCTATTTGTTGTGGCATTACAAGCAGATAAAGTTCCGATTAGAGCCAGTGATAGTAGAGTGTGTAAACGCAATGTTTTTCCTTTTTATTATTTTCTGCTGATTTTTTATCTTATGAATAGGTATGACACGACAACGTTACTTTAACAGCCGTTTACTTGTTTTATTCTACCGTTTAAAAGTTATCTTTCCAGCTTCTTAATGAAGCAAAAATTTCCTGTTCAGATATTAAAGGTGAGCCTATATTGTTACTTACATTGGTTATTAGTTCAGCGCTATGACAACGTAAAAATGGATTCACCGCCAACTCTCTGAGTATATTCGATGGCAATGTTGGAGCATTTACTGCTCTTTGTTGCTTAGCCCAATGTTTGTAATCAATTAATGCTTGATTGTTAGGTTCAACTGCCTCAGCAAATGCAATGTTCGCCATGGTGTATTCGTGAGTACAGAAGACCTCAGTATCAGCAGGAAGCGCCGTTAACTTGGCTAAAGATGTAAACATTTGTTGTGGAGATCCTTCAAATAATCGACCACATCCAGCCGAGAATAATGTGTCTCCACAAAACAGACCAATATCACCAAAATAAGCAATATGATCCAAAGTGTGTCCAGGCACTTCTAAAACTGAAAATTTAACACCTAGTTTCGGTAGCTCTAATTCATCACCCTGTGATAGGCGAACTGTAATTTGTTTAATTTCTTTATTTTGGGGGCCATACACAGGAATGTTTGGAAAAGCGTCTAAAAGTGCGTCAATGCCACCGGTATGATCCCAATGATGATGAGTGATGATAATAGCTGAAAGACTGAGTTTGTTTTCGTGGCAAAAAGCTATAACAGGCGCAGCATCACCCGGGTCAACAACTGAACAGTGGGTCTGATTGCGCAAACACCAAATATAATTATCATTGAATGCCTTGATGGGAAAAACGCTTACAGACATATTCTGTCTCCTTTCATAAACATTAGTATTAACAGTATCTTAATTTTAGAGTACCATAAATTGATGAGAGCAGCTTTAATCAAAAATCACCCAACCAAACCACAGCTGTGGCAAGATTTGCCCTTAGGTAATGAGCTTAAATGTTTGATTGAAAATGAAATTTCTGAAGTGAGCCGTAAATTTTTTGGCTATCACTTAGTGCGTCTAGGGCATTTAAGCAGCCAAATTGAACTCGCAGCTTGCCCCATAAAACATCAAATCAATATCACATCCGATACTCAAACATATACCAGCTTAGTCGCCACTCCTGATGATTTACCCGTGTGTGAAAACAGCATAGACGCATTTCTCTTGGCTCATGAATTAGATTTTGCCAAAGATCCGCATCAGATATTAAGAGAAGTCGACAGAACCATTATGCCTAATGGTTATCTTGTCATTACAGGTTTTAATCCCCTTAGTTTATGTGGCTTATTTAAATATTTACCTATCAAGCAAGGCAGTATATTGCACGAGGCTCGTTTTTTTAGCTGCGCTAGGGTAAAAGACTGGTTGCAACTTTTAGGCTTTGAAGTAGTGGACGTAAAACATTTATTGTTTAACGAGCTGTTTTTGCAACGAAAGCTTAGGTCGTCCTCAAAATGGAATCAGTGGTGTTATCGATATTTACCTCTATTAACTACTATGTACGTGATAGTCGCCAGAAAACGAGAAATACCGTTGTCGATGATCAAACCTAAGTGGAAAGCCAAAACAAAATTTTCCACGGTGGGTGCAAGTGTCAGAAACGGGATTATGCAAGTTGAAGCACCTTGGAAACCAAACAAATAAGGCGTTTTAGCCACAGAGGGCAACGGGTGTCGCGCACAGAGCGCTTGGCTACACAGAGGAATAGATTATTAATAATTAATTTTTCTTTTCTCTGTGTCCTCCTTTTCCTCTGCGGTTAATCTTCTTTTACTTTTTAGAGCCCCAGCCTTAAAAGAATTTGAACCACAGTGAAGTGGTACAAAATCTTTTATGTTTTGAGAGTGGTTATTTAACTTTCATTCCCGGTTGTGCGCCTTCGTGAGGCTCTAATATCCAAATCTCTTCCCCACCAGGGCCAGCAGCTAGCACCATACCTTCGGACATGCCAAAACGCATTTTGCGCGGAGCTAAATTAGCTACCATTACCGTCAACTTACCTTCTAAGTCTTCTGGCTTATATGCCGATTTAATCCCTGCAAACACTTGACGAGTTTCACCGCCTAAGTCCAACTCTAAACGCAGTAATTTATCCGCTTTTTCTACATGTTCTGCTTTAACAATACGGGCAATACGCAAATCGATTTTTGCAAAGTCTTCAAAACTAATTGTTTCAGCTATTGGATCTTTAGCTAATGGACTATTGGGATCTTGCTGTACGGTTGGTTCTAAGTTTTCTTTTGAATCATCAATCATAGCGTTAACTTTATCCATATCTACCCTTTGCATCAGGGCTTTAAATTTATTGATAGGGTGATCAGTTAACACACTTTGTGCACTTTCCCAGGTTAGTTCATCATTTAAGAATGCTTCAGATTGGCTAGCCAAAATGGGTACCACCGGTTTTAAATACACCACTAAAATACGAAATAGATTAATACCTAGCGAACATACATCGTGGGTAAATTGCTGTTTGGTTTCGTCTTTAATCGTCACCCATGGTGCGTTTGTATCAATAAACTGATTCGCTTTATCTGCCAATGCCATAATTTCACGAATAGCTTTGTGATACTGACGTTTTTCAAAGGCCTGAGCGATACTCGCTTCTGCTTGATGAAATTCTGCCACTAGTTCTGGTTCCAGCACATTACTGGATAACTTGCCGTCAAATCGTTTGGTGATAAAGCTAGCGCAACGACTGGCGATGTTCACAACTTTGCCGACTAGGTCTGAATTTACTTTTTGTGCGAAGTCTTCAAAGTTAAGATCAATATCCGATACCGCATCACTGAGTTTAGAAGCGAAGTAATAACGTAAATATTCAGGATTCAGATGGTCTAAATAGGTGCGCCCTTTAATGAATGTCCCTTTTGACTTAGACATTTTGGCACCGTTAACAGTCACAAAACCATGTACATTAACAGCAGTAGGTTTTCTGAAGCCTGCGCCTTCAAGCATGGCAGGCCAGAACAAACAGTGAAAATAGGTAATGTCTTTACCAATAAAATGATACAGCTCGGCATCCGAGTCTTTATTCCAATACTCATCAAAGTTTATGTCACTTCGATCGCAGAGGTTTTTAAAGCTGGCCATATAACCAACCGGGGCATCTACCCACACATAAAAGAACTTGCCCGGTGCATTAGGAATTTCGAAACCAAAGTAAGGGGCATCACGGCTGATATCCCATTGATGCATGCCTTCTTCAAACCATTCTTGAAGCTTGTTGGCAATCTCTGGTTGCACAGCGCCGCTTTGTAACCAGTCTTGCAGCATGTCTTGAAATTGTGGCAAGTCGAAAAAGTAATGCTCAGAATCACGCAATACTGGCTCTGCACCTGATACCACTGAGCGAGGATTCTTTAACTCAGTAGGGTCATAAGTGGCACTACATACATCACAGCTGTCGCCATTCTGGTCATCTGCGCCACACTTTGGACAGGTACCTTGAACAAAACGATCGGGCAAGAACATTTCTTTTTCAGGATCGTACAACTGACTAATAACCCGCTTACTGATATAACCTGCGTCATCTAAACGGTTGTAAATCAACTCGCAAAGTTCTTTGTTTTCGTCTGAGTGAGTGACATGATAATTGTCATAATTTATGCCAAAATCAATTAAATCTTGATGATGTTCGTCACGGGTTTGCGCCACCATTTGTTCAGGTGTAATACCGAGCTGTTGTGCCCTAAGCATAACAGGCGTGCCGTGGGCATCGTCTGCACAGACGCTGTAACAGCTATGGCCGCGCATTCGCTGAAATCTTGTCCATATATCGGTTTGAATATGCTCTAAAAGATGGCCTAAATGAATAGAGCCGTTGGCATAGGGAAGGGCACTGGTAACAAGGATTTTGCGAATTTGTTCTGGCATGGTGAATTATGTTTAACTGAATTGTAAAAAATGGTCGCAAATAGTAGCGAAAATACGCCATCATTGCATTATGAAATTCCGTTTGTGTTATACAAAGTTAAGGTGAGACATGTTATTTGGTAGTAAAAACAATAAAAATATAGAGCAACTGAAAATAGTGGAATGTATTAGCCGCTTTTTTGAGCTGCCTATTGCATCAGTTGAAAGCTGGGTTCAAGTCAAAAAAGGAAAGGTAAAAGTAACCTTACCGTTTGCGTCCAAAAGTATGCATGAAGAACTGATCAAAAAGATTCTAATTTCAGCAGAAGATACCAAGCTTGATATCAGCATTGATACCCAGATCGTATCGGCACCAACTAAAATAGCCAAAATCCCCAACGTCAGAAATGTGATTGCCGTGGCTTCTGGTAAGGGGGGAGTCGGTAAGTCAACCACTAGCGTCAATTTAGCTTATGCACTTATGGCAGAAGGCGCAAGGGTGGGCATCTTAGACGCGGACATTTATGGCCCCTCAATACCCATTATGTTAGGTAATCCAACGGCGAAACCTAGCAGTAAAGACAATAAAAAAGTCGAACCCATATCTGCACACGGTGTCGTAGCCAGTTCGATAGGATATTTTGTACCGGCTGAAGATGCCACTGTATGGCGCGGGCCAATGGCAAGTAAGGCGCTACATCAATTGATCAATGAAACAGCTTGGCCTGAACTCGACTATCTGATTGTGGATATGCCGCCTGGCACCGGTGATATTCAATTGACCATGGCACAGCAGGTACCATTGAGCGGTGCAGTGGTAGTGACTACTCCACAAGATTTGGCACTAGCAGATGCTATTAAAGGCATTGCTATGTTTAATAAGGTCAATATTCCTGTTTTGGGGTTAGTGGAAAATATGAGTTACCATTTGTGTAGTCAATGTGGTCACAAAGAAGCGATATTTTCTGAACAGGGAGGTGACAAGTTATCTGAAAAGTACAATTTGCCTTTACTTGGAAAATTACCCCTCAATATTGACATACGCCAACATGCTGACAGCGGTAAGCCTTTACAAGTCTCAAATCCAGAACATGCATTAAGTGAAGCTTATCGACAATTAGCCAGGCAAACGGCAAAATATTGTTACTTAAAAAGTGTGCAAATAGCGTAAGCTCACGTCACAAAAAAAACACGGTCATTTGGCCTTAATAAAACCCAGTAATAAATGAGCTAATTTCTATGAGATTGTGTGACAAAGACATCTACCAACATTTGCTAGATGGCAAAATTAAAATATCCCCACAGCCTGATTATGAAGAAATAAGTGGTGTCACCGTTGATATTAGACTGGGTAATAAATTTCGAGTGTTTGAAGATCATCATGCGCCTTACATCGATTTGAGCGGCCCTAAAGCCCAAGTACAGGAAGCATTAAACAATGTGATGAGTGATGAAATCGTCATTGCCGATGATAAATCCTTTTTTCTTCATCCTGGTGAGCTTGCACTTGCAGTGACCCAAGAGTCGGTCACCTTGCCAGCTAATATTGTTGGTTGGTTAGACGGACGTTCCTCGTTAGCTAGGTTGGGCCTAATGGTACATGTTACTGCTCATAGAATTGATCCCGGTTGGTCAGGCAATATTGTATTAGAATTCTTTAATAGTGGTAAGTTACCATTAGCCCTAAAGCCCGGCATGAAAATCGGTGCGATCAGCTTTGAATTGCTATCCGATTTTGCTGAAAAACCTTACAATTCCAGAGCCGACGCCAAGTATAAAGACCAATCAGGTGCCACCGCTAGTCGTATTAGCGCAGATGATAAATCTTAGGTAATCTAAACAGCGTTACAAATATTACACTTAATAGTATCGCCCATAAAAATAAAGGGCGTGCTGCTTAATTTTGCTTCAGCAAGACACGTGTCGAATAGAAACCTCTCACTTTTAAACTCTCACTAGGAGAACTTGTGCCAGATAATGCTCATTTTTATCAACCCAAAGACGGTCATCAACTAGAACATGACCCATTTAACTCTATTATTGCCCCGCGGCCAATTGGTTGGATATCCAGCAAAAGTCTGAGTGGTCAGGTGAACTTAGCCCCCTATAGCTTTTTTAACGCCTTTAATTACCATCCTCCTATCATTGGCTTTTCTAGTATCGGCTACAAAGACAGCGTGAAAAATGCTGCTGATACGGGAGAGTTTTGTTGGAGTCTGGTGACACGCTCTCTCGCGGAATCAATGAATCAAACTAGTGCAGCTGTTGGCTCCGACGAATTCGAGCTGGCTAACCTTGTTAAAGGCCAATCAAAAATCATTGATGTGCCTCACGTAGCACAAAGCCCTGTGGTGATGGAATGCAAAACATCCCAAGTGATTCAATTACAATCTGCCAGCGGTGAAGATTGCCAAACTTGGTTAGTCATGGGAGAAGTCGTGGGTGTACATATATCTCAAATCGCACTAAAAGAAGGTGTTTACGATACTGCTGCCATGGAGCCCGTTATGCGAGGCGGTGGACCAAGCGAATATTTCTCGGTGAGCGAACTACAAAAATTTCAGTTGTTTCGCCCAAAGTAGAGTTTAAGCCCAAAATTTCAGCTTAAAAAGCGAATCTTGGCTAAGGAATGCGCAACTAGAACAAATTAGCTCTATTTAGCGTTGCAAACAAAAATAAATTACGTAAACTGCCCAGCTTCGGTCGGTGTGTAGCGCAGCTTGGTAGCGCACTTCGCTGGGGGTGAAGGGGTCGTAGGTTCGAATCCTATCACACCGACCAATTAATTTATTTT
>Ga0307488_10005558_pt1 | contig 10409 bp, 18 predicted proteins | sample SB02metaG_FD_202248 | JGI IMG/M metagenome (GOLD analysis project Ga0307488, IMG submission 202248) | Sea-ice brine microbial communities from Beaufort Sea near Barrow, Alaska, United States - SB 0.2 | ecosystem: Environmental > Aquatic > Marine > Coastal | place: USA: Alaska | collected...
CAGCAAGCGGTCGCCCGCCGCCGAATCGAGGGCGGCCGCCAGGCTCTGGTGCGCGCGCGCCAGGTCCGCTGTCAGCCGCTGGCCGTCTTCGTGCGCCGCCGCTGTCTAGGGCCGGACAGATAATGCTCACCACGTCATGTGATTCCCTTTCATTGGCCTTCAGGCAAACCTCACTGTACCACCACCTCCTCCTCCTCCTCCTCATTCTCCTCCTCCTCCTCCTCTACAATGTGGAGGATGACGTGGCAGGCATTATCTGACAGGCCCTACCGAGGCGATGGCGTGTCGCTCCTCCTCCACCGCCGCCACGTGCGATGCCAGCTGCTCGTGCTCCACCGCGTACAGCCGGGCAGAAATTGCTCGCCACGTCATACAACGCACTTTGCACCTCGTCTATTGAGTTCAATGCCACCGTGCGGTGCCCCTTGATAGGCATAAACCCTGTCAGGCCTAGAGTCTGACCGCTTAAAATGGCGGAGAGGTTTGGTTAATGCTCACCATGTGAGTGCCTTGGGGCTCGATGAACGTGAGAAAGAAATCACAAACAATGGCACCCTTGACGAAGAGTAGTCGAGCAACATCTGGCAGGCCCTACCGCAGCGCGGAGTTCCGCCGCACTGCGCAGCGCCGCGCGCAAGTCCGCCGCCTCGTCCCGCTGCGCAGCCACAGCCTCCGTCTAGGGACTGATGGATCATGGTTATCACGTCACAGTATGCCTATTAACTCAAGCAACGAGAATACAAGATGTGGTTGATGACTTGGCGAGCAGTACCCATTCGTTCCCGCCTCCGTTGCCGTCGCCGCCTCTGCGCGGTAGAACGCGCACTGCTCCTCCGCGTTGTATTGGCGCAAGTTGGAATCCAAAGCAAATCTTGAAAGCGGTTCATCCTCATTTAGCTTCAAGTGCTGCCAAGCGCGATCAACCTGGGTCAACCTGGGGTCAACCTGAGGTCAACCTGGGGTCAACCTGAGGTCAACCTGGGGTCAACCTGGGGTCAACTTGGGGTCAACCTTGGGTCAACCTGGGGTCAACATGGGGTCAACCTAGGGTCAACATGGGTTCAACCCAGGGTCAACCTGCAGTGCCCTACCGCGTCGACCGCGCGCCGCACGGCGCCTTCGCCGTCCGTTGCCTTGGTCCGCGCCACCTCGAGCTCCGCGGTCAGCTTCGCCACCTCGCCCCGCAGCTGCGCTTCGGTCCGCGACGAATCAGTCCGCGACGAATCCAGGTCCGTATGCTAGGGACTGATGGTCAGTGCTCGCCACGTCAAGAAACGAATTGCGAGCCCTCGATTCTTGAGTTAAACACCATCGTATGACGTGGCGAGCACTATGCATCAGGCCCTGCCGCGCGCAGGTGGCTCTGCTCATCCAGCACGGCGATCAGGCGCGCCTCGCACGCGTCGAGCTCGCGCCGTGTGGCCGCCAGCGTGGTGGCGAGCGCGCCGGACAGAAGGGTCATTGAGAACAGCGTATCGAGCGGTGATCGGAGCATGACTTACCTTCAGGGCAATTGCTCATACATTCGCGCGGACACGGGTCGCGGTGACCGACGGTCCCATGAGCGTTTACCCACTTCCCGATTGCGGTCTATCGTGGATCCAACGTCGGTCGAGACGTTGTTCGCAATGACGCCCTGCGCCCGGATGTCGGTCTATGGTCGATCCAACTTAGGTCGAGACGTTATTCTCAATAACCCCCCTGCCGGACTCGGCGCGGGTCTCGCCCACCTCGCGCTCGCGTGCCTGAACCACCGCGTCCTTAGCTTCTAGTACCCGCAGCGCTTTGAGCGACTGCGCCTCAAACGCCTGCCGCTCCTGAGCCAAGGGTCAACCATATATTACCCGCCACATGATACTCTGCCAGGCAGGAATAGCCTCAGAGTGCCCTTTGATAGGCCTCCGAGTAAACCCTGACAACGTCTGTCCGCTGAGCGATGGCGGAGAGGGTGAGTATTGATCACCATGTGAGTGCCTTGGGGCTCGATGCAAGCTGGTAAAACAAAAATGCCCTACCTGGGCCAGCGCGGCGGACACCAGGTCTGTCATGTGCGGCACCTTGTCCCCCTCGAGGGCGTCCAGGCGGCGCCGCAGTCCCGAGGCTTCTTGTCTTGACGCCTGCACCTCGCCGTCCAACTCCTGGCACCGCCCGCGCAGCGCGGTATTGGCGCCGTGGAGTATGGACAGATGAATAGTGCTCGCCACGTCATCACACGCATTTGAGCCCTCGTTTCTGGAGCCAAATGGCATCCTATGACGTGGCGAGCATTAAAGATATTGCTCGCCACGTCATGAAACGCATGTTGAACCCTCGATTCTTGAGTTGAATGGCATGTTATTGACCGGGCAAGCACTATCCATCAGTCCCTACCGTGCAGCTCGGCCTGCCGCGCGCGCGCCGTCTGCAACGCCTCCGCGGTGCCGAGCCGTGATCCGGATGACCTCAGGTGCACAGCTGTCCCCGGGTCGGAGTTCTCATCGGTGCCGCCGCTGCTGCCGTCGTCGGCGTCGACCTCGCGATAGCGCCGCAAGATGATTATGAAAGCAAACCTTGAAAGCAGTCTGCCATCGTTTGGCTTCAATAGCTGAAACCAATCACGGTCACCCCGGGGTCAACTTTGGGTCAAAAAGGGGCGTTAACTTGTCCACTTCTGAGCTCCCCCTGAGCTGTGTTGTCACTGAGACTCCGTGAAAGCACCCGACGTATCCCACGAAAAGTGCTCACGTCGAGCCGGAAACTGGACGAATGTAAGCCCCTGGGGTCACCCTGCACCGCCTGACCTCGCGGTTGGTTTTGGCGAGCTCGAGGCGTGAGTAGAGCGCGCGGATGAGCTCGTCCTTGTCGCGCGCGGCCAGGTCCTTCTGTCCGACCGACTGCTCCAGCGTCCCTAGGCGCCGCCGCAGCGTGTCCACCTCAGACTAAGGCCTGGCTGACATTGCTGGCCACGTCATCCACCACGCTTTGAACCCTCGTTTCTAGATTCAAGTGGTGTCCTCTGACGTGGCGAGCAGTATCACCCTCGTTTCGTAGGTCACGTGGCATCCTGCACCACGCTACAAACCCTCGTTAATTGAATTAGGTGGCATCATATGAAGTGGCGAGCAGTATCATCCTCGTTTCGTAAGGAACGTGGCTTCCTATGACGTGATGAGCAATATCTGCCGGGCCATACCTCGAACTTCTGGATGCGAGCTTCGCCCGGCTTCAGCGCAGCGGCGGCGACGGCAGCGTTGTGGTTAGGTTCGTCGTCGTCGTCGAGCACGGGGCCGGCGTGGTTGCCGGGAGAGCCGCCTCCGAAGCGGTTGCCCGGGGAGCGGGAGCGGCGCTCGGGCGCGCGGCTCAGGGGGCTGCGGGCGCGCCCGGTGTTGTCACTCGGGTAGTTATCACCGCCGCCGCCGTCTAGAGCCTGACAGAAAATGCTCGCCACGTCATCCTCCACATTGTGGACCCTCATCATTGAGTCAGTTGGCATCACATGACGTGGCGAGTACGAAGGGCCTGACAGCTGATGCCTGCCACGTCATCGTCCACATTGTAGACCCCAGTTTCTGGTCTTTGATGCAATCACATGATGTGGCGAGCATTATCTATCAGGCCCTACCGCCATCGCCGCCGCCATTTCCGACGTTTCCACCGAGATTGTTTCCAGGCCGGTCGCGGAGGATCCCGCGCCCGTCCCGCCCCCCGCCGCCGCTTCCGCCGTTATGGTACTCCTCGTAGGAGCGGTCGGCGTCTCTTTGCGCGGGCGGCGCGGACTCAGCCCTGGACCATACCTTGGTGTAGCGGCGCAAGTTGAAATTGACAGCACAAGTGAAGCACTTGATCATATTTTAGTTTCAAGCGCTTTCTTCCAAGCGCTTTCAACATGGGTTTCGTCGGGTCAGCCTGCACCGGCCTACCTTGGAGTCCCCGGCATACCTTCCGGGCGAGCCTCCCACCTCCTCGGAAGCCTTCTCCGCGCTCCCAAAGCCGCCCGCCCCCGCCTCCTCCGTAGCCGCAGCGAATGACACCGCACGGCGATCGAGGTGGCGCTGCGCTGGGCTGGCACTCCTGGCGCGCTCCATGCCTCCCGTGCCGCGCTCCGGGTCCCGTCAGCAGGGGCTTACACTCGTCCACTTTTCAGATCAACCTGAGCCGCTTTTGTCCATGACGGTCTGTCGCCACCCAGCTTATCCCACGAGAAGTGAGTAACGTTGCGCCGGAAAGTGGACAAGTGTCAGTCCCTGCCCGGGACGTGCGTTCGCCGTACCCCGCGGGGTCCCTCACGCTCCGTCCCTCCGCCGCCGCGTCTGCCGCCGCAATTTCCTCCGCCGTCGCCATCACAAAGCTCGCGTGGAACCGCTGCTCAAAGTACTCCGTCTTGCAGTGACTGATGGATAATGCTCGCCACGTCATAAGATGCCAGTTATTCAAGGAACGTGGGTTCGAAACCCGTTTGACGATGTGGCGAGCACTATATATCAGTCCCGTAGATGGATAATGCTCGCCGCGTCAGAGGACGACATCAAAAGCGAGGGTTCAGAATGCGTTTGATGGCGTGGCGAGCAGTATCCATCAGTCCCTACCGTCTTGACGTGGAACACGTCGCGCTGCCGCACAGCCCCGCCGTCCCCGCCCTCCCCCCGCAGCTAGGGACTAATGGATAGTGCGCGCCACGTCATCCAACGCATTCACAACCCTCGTTTCTTGAGTCAGATTGCATCCTATGACGTGGTGAGCAATATCTGCCAGGCCCATGGCCCGCCACTTATCGGCACTCATTTTTAACCTCCTCTATTGAGTGAGATGTCACACTATGACGTGGCGAGCATTATCCATCTCTTCCTACCCGGAGCGCGCCCGCGCCACCCGACTGCCGCTTGGGCCGCATCTCGCGCGCCAGCTTCAGCCGTAGGTCCACGCGCATGGTGTAGGGTCGCAAGTTGAATTTGGAAGCAACGTTTGGAACCGGGTCAACATGTTTAAGCTTAAAGCGCTGAACCCAAGCGCGGTCAACCTGCACCGCCCCTACCATGGTGCGGCCCGCCTCGAGGAACACTGTCGCGGGCGCCACCGCCCAGCGCTCGGGCGACCCCGCGCGGATGGTGAGCTCCAGTGCATTGCGCGACTGGTTCTTGAGGGTCACCGTGGTGCGGTACGCCTGGTGCAACCGCACGGAGTACAGTATCGGCTCGGCGGGCTCGATTATCAGCATCGCGTCCGCCATGTCTTAACACGCGGCTGCGCTCCCGCCGCCGCTTCCGCCTGCACAGCTGCTGTGGCTGCTGCGCCTGTTTGAAGGGTCGTTGAGAACAAGCACTCCAGTTGACGAGTCGACGTCGGACGTGCCCACGACCTATCTTCAGGGTGTGTGCGCACACAGACGCGCGGAGGACGAGGAGGACATTCAACGTCGGTCGAGTGCCTGTCTACAATGACCCCCCTGCCTGTCGTTGCTGCCAGACGCCTCCGCCGCCGCCGCCGCCGCCGACGACGACGCTCCTCCCTCCCTCGGGAAGATTCCTCCCTCAGAACGCCGCTCCAACGACGGCAACCTACAGCTACACCCGGCACCCTAGATGGGTGTGGTTCCGAGTCAATGCCCCGACCTTACAGGGCAACGAGCGAGTCTACCGCCCAGCCGCGGAGGTATGTGCGGGTATGCGCCGCCTCCCGACGCGATACGGTGCGGCCGCTGGCGCCGCGCGGCTCCGTGTGCGCGCTCCTCCGCGCGTGAGATTGTTGTTGCTCAAACCAACGGCCGACATTTTTTTGAATTTGCCCGTCCAACGGGATTATGCGGACGACACGCTTTATGCATTATGCGTGCGCGCCGCGCGCTGCTGGCTGGCCTCGTCTTGATGTGGGCACCTCAAGTGCCGGCGGCGGCTGCGCCGCGGCGAGGGCACAGCACCGACACCAGCGCTGAGCCATCCGCGTCATCGCCACCCGTGGACATCCCGGCGCACGGCAACGCCTGCTGCCGCGCCCTCCTGTTCCCACCCTCAAGTGCGCCACATACGCAAGCATCGCGTGATGGCTTCCTTCACCGCAGTCTACAGGGCCGTGCTTACGCGCGTCGGAAGCCCCCGTGCCGCCACCGTGATGGCACCGTTGCGGCGGGTAGGCACCAGTCGCGCGCCACAGCTGCGCGGGGCCGGGTGGGCCTCTGGGGGGTGCGTCTGGGGGGGCGGTGCACGTCCGGGATGCATTGCACCCGCCGGGGGGCGGTGCGTCTCGGCGGCCGCGTACGGCGATGTGTATCCGGATGACGACCGCTCGCGCTCGGGAGGCGCGCAGCGAGACGGAGAGGACCGGGGACGGGGACGGGGAGGCGGAGGCGGGCGGTTCAGTGGGGAAGGGGGCGGCGGAGAGCGAGGTCGGGGCTTCCGCGGGCGGGGAACGGGGGAGCGGCAGCGGGGCCGGGGCCGGAGCGGAGGAGGGGGGGGTGACCTTGGTAGCGACCCGCGGCGCGGGGGCCATGCGCGGCAGCGACAGCCGTGGGCATGGGGCGAGGATGCTGCGGCCGACACCCGCGCACCCGCGCAACCAACGACCTCGACCCCGCCGCCTCCGCCGCGCCGCGATGACCCCGGCGAAGGCTGGGGTGAACGCATGCGCGATGGTCGCGAAGTGGAGGGCTGCGGAGCCAGTGCTGACCACACAGGTGGGTGGATTCACGTTGAACCTCCTCCTCCTCCCGTGTGCGTCTGTGCGAGTATTCTACCTGAAGGTAAGCCATGCTCAATGTCGTTTGAGTGCTTGTTCTCAATGACCCTCCTGCTTGGCGACCCGCCGGCACCGGCTGGAGATGAGGGCGTGGGCGCTGTTCAACGCGTGGCGAAGCTGATGGCGCATCGCGGAATCTGCAGCCGCCGTGAAGCCGAGGTAGGGAGGGCGGTGCAGGTTTACAGTAAAACCCGCATTGTAAGCGCCTATGGTCTCAGTGCTTGAAGAGTACCATATTTCAACTTGCGCTGCTACACTGAGGAGCTCATCGGCCGAGGTCAAGTCAAAGTGGACGACCAAGTCGTCACACAGCAGGGCGCCAAGGCAGGGCAGTGCATGTTGAAACGTGTTGAAAACTGTGTTGAAAGCGACTATATTCAGCACTTGAGATTGGCATTTGATAGACATGGGGGCCAGGGCGAAAGCCTGGTCTGAAGCGTCTCTCTCTGACGTATGATAAACTGCTTTCAAGCGTCGCTTTAAATTTCAACTTGTGCCGGTACACCAAGGCGCCCCTAGACGCCCGCATAGAGGTGGTTGGGGACGAGGGGAGGCACTTTCTGGACTCCAAAGTTACCGTGGTCATGAACAAGCCGCCGGGTAGGGACTGTTGGATGGTGCTCGCCACGTCATCAAATGCATTTTGAGCGCTCATTTCTTGAGTTCAATGGCGTTCTATGACGTGGCGAGCAATATACTTCAGTCCCTGCGGCCTGGGTTCGTCAGCAATCTTCCATCGCGAAGCGAGACGGAGGCGTGCGCCCTCATCACCACGCGCAACGCCTACGGGCAGGTTCGTCCGGGCGAGGCATGGCGGTGCAGCTTGACCCCAGCTTGACCCCAGCTTGAGCCCGGGATGACCCCAGCTTAACCCCAGCTTGACTCCAGCTTGACCCCAGCTTGACCCTAGCTTGACCCCAGCTCGGCCCCAGCTTGACCCCAGCTTCACCCCAGCTTGACCCCGGTTTGACCCCGGGTTGCCCGCGCTTGTTGTCAGCGCTTGAAACCTCAATATGAAGAACCGCTTTCAAACTTTGCGTTCAAATGCAACTTGTGCCGCTATAACGAGGAGAGCATGTGGCAGACGGCGGACGACAACGCCAACCAGCTCAACGTGTGTGGCAGGTAGGGACCGAAAGATAGCGCTCGCCACGTCATCCAACGCCCTGTGAACCCTCGTTTTTTGTGTAGAATGGCATCCTATGACGGGGCGAGCACTAACATCAGGCCCTAGTGGCCGGCTGGATAAGGAGTCGCGCGGTTTGCTCATCCTCACGCAGGACGGCGCCATTGCCAAAGCCCTCATCGGCGGCAACAACGTTCCTAAAACATATGAGGTTGAGGTAGGGCGGTGCAGGTTGACCCCAGGTTGACCCCAGGTTGATCCCTGGTTGACCCCGGGTTGACCCTGGGTTGGCCCCAGGTTGACCCCAGGTTGACCCCAGCTTAATCGCAGGTTGACCCCATAGTTTCCCCAAGTTGACCCCAGGTTGCCCCAGATTGACTCCAGATTGACCCCAGATTGACCCCAGATTGACCCCAGGTGGACCCCAGGTTGACCGCGCTTGTTTTCAGCGCTTGAAGCTGACATATGATGAACCGCTTTGAACTCTGCTTTCAATTCCACCTTGTGCCGCTACAGCGAGGTGGACAGGGTGGTGTCTGACGATCAGCTTGCCTCGCTCAACGGCCCCGTCAATCTTGAGGGGGTAATGTTGCTGCCCATGAGAGTGACACGGCTAACGCCCCGGCTGCTCCAGATTGTTCTTCGGGAGGGCAAAAACCGGCAGATCCGGTAGGGGCTGATGGATACTGCTCGCCACGTCATCGGGTGCCATTGGGACTGGCCACGGCATAGGATGCCATTGGGACTGATGCATAGTGCTCCCCACGTCATAGGATGCCATTGGGACTGATGGATAGTGCTTGCCACGTCATAGGATGCCTTTGGGAGTGATGGATAGTGCTCGCAACGTCATAGGATGTCGAATAACCTAAGCAACGAGGGCTCGAAATGCGTTTGATGACGCGGTGAGCGTTACCCATCAGTCCCTTAGATCCGGAGGGTGTGCGAGGGAGTGGAGCTGAGGGTGGTTGATCTTTCGCGCGTGAGGGTGGGGCAGGTCGACCTGGGTGATCTGCCCGAGGGGTGCTGGCGCATCATGAGCGAAGCGGAGAGGGCTGGGCTCAGACGGAGTAACGTCTGAGAGCAGATTACCACAGTTTAGTTGTGAGTGCGGAGACTAAGCACGGTCGTTCCGGGGTGAGCTTGGGGTCCACCGGAGTTTGAGCGGGGCGGTCGAGGCCGGGGTGAGGGGAATCAGGTGCTCATCATAAGGGGGTCATGTGCCCAATATAGAGGGCCTAGGTGCCCATGTGAGAGGGGTGCGGAGGCCCCTCAGTCCGGCGGGTGCGGTGGTGGGCGGGACGCAGAGAGCGGCCAAGGTTCAACAGCGGCGCATGTTGAGATTGAAAGCAAAGATTAAGAGCATTTCATCATATGATAGTTTCAAGAGCTGAAGCCAACCAACTGGGGTCAACCTGCACCGCCACGACGATCAATTTCGATTATCCGGTAGGTTACACTACACGCTATATACATTATGCGTGCACTTTTTTAAGTGTCGCGATTAGGGTGGTGGATGGGAGGTGGTGGGAAGGTGGATGCGGCGAGTGCGGTGAGTGCGGTGAGTGTCATTGCGGGCTAACAATCAGGACACCGTTGTAAAACACGCCGTGCAAAAGCAAAAACTTTCCCTCACGAGGGATGCCCAGGAGATTCCTCAGCCTGCTTGTACGGACCAGCCCATATACAAGGCACTAGTTCGCACTCGCTCCCGAGTCCTTAAACGCGTGCCCCTGTGTGCCGCTGGCTGCTTGTTAGATGTTGTTTATTATTTTGCTCTGTTATTTTTATCCATATCCATCCCCCATGGGTCTCTCGTCTGTTGACACTGCACCATCGAGGCTCGCTCCTGCACCTCCATCTATCTATCTCACCCGCACCCGCCCCGCCCTGCCGCCCCCGCCCTCGCCCCCGCCCTTGTCCCCGCCCGAGCCCCCGCCCGAGCCCCCGCCCGAGCCCCTGCCCTTGCCCCTGCCCCCGCCCGAGTCCTCGGCTCCGCCTTCGGGCCCCGGGTGTTTCTGCGCGTACTCCCTCACGCACGCCGCCACCTCGGCGTCGTACTCCTCCATCGTGATGCCCACTGATTCGCAGAACTTCGCCGGTGTGTACACAGCCATGCTCGAGGCGGCGAACCGCCCCGCCTGGCCGTGCCTCTGCAGCAGCCGCACCCGCGGCACCAGTCTGCCGGCGAGACTGTAGTGAGCGAGGCTCACCAGCTTAGCCGCGTTGGTGTCCAGAAAGTGCTCGGACAGGAAGCGCAGCGTGGGCCGCAGCTTGCGCTCGATGTTGTAACATAACAGCGTGGGGAACGCCAAGATAATGTCCGCGGCACCCTCGTGCCCAACCCCAACCACCTCCGCCAGGTACCTCACCTTTGGCGCGATGTTATCTTCCACGCTCATGCCCAGCACCGTGGGGCACCCAATGATGACCTTCACCGCCCCCGCCCTCCCCAGCCCCAACTCCTCCGCCAGGTACCTCACCTTGGGCGCGATATTATCATCCACGCTCACGCTCAGCACGTTCGGAAACTTGGTGATGACCTTCACCGTCCCCGCCCGCCCCAGCCCCACCT
>Ga0307488_10005559_pt1 | contig 10407 bp, 15 predicted proteins | sample SB02metaG_FD_202248 | JGI IMG/M metagenome (GOLD analysis project Ga0307488, IMG submission 202248) | Sea-ice brine microbial communities from Beaufort Sea near Barrow, Alaska, United States - SB 0.2 | ecosystem: Environmental > Aquatic > Marine > Coastal | place: USA: Alaska | collected...
GACTGGGCGCGGTTCTTGAGCCCACCACCACGTCGGTAGATGCTGCGTGCAGGACGCCCGAAGCGCTTACGCCAAGAGCGGGGACCGGAAAGGGCACAAGCCACCTCGTCGCCCGACATATCGCCACCGGAAAAGGCTGCATCGCCCATTCCCGCGCCGCTGTAGTCTCCAGTGATCTCCAGCGCGCCCATGTTGGGAGCGTGGGTAGCGCCCATGTTGATCTCAAGGGCGCCGTAGCCACCGCCACGAGCCATCATAGGCTGCACACCGGTAGCCATGCCGCCAGCGTAGCCAAGGCCCGCAGTCTCGGCCTCTTCCATCTGGTCGATCGTGGACTGACCTTGGACGTGACGGTAAAAGTCAACAGCACCACCGGCAGAAGCCATAGCGGTAGCGACCTGCTTACGCATTGCTGGGGTGCCCAGGTTGAGCTTGCCCGCAACGGTCATACCCACGGCGGCCAACACTGTGCCGACGATCGTGAATCCAAAGGGCTGTAGGCGCTCGGGAATGTACCCGCCCGCGTACTTCATCGCCATAAGGGTCGGGTAGACCGACACGGCGCCCAGGGCGGCGGGAGCGGCGAAGCCGACGACGTTGGCCAAGACACCACCGATAACGGGGATCTTCTTCATCATCTTGGCGACCGGGTTGGTCAGCTTAGACAAACCTGGGTTTGACTTGCGGCGCTTAGTAGCGGCGCGGCGCTTGCGGTTGATGATCAGAGCGTTCTTGCGGCGGGTCGCGTACTTGCGGCGCGGGTTGATGATCAGCCCGTTGGTGCGACGGCGAGCACGAACAGGAGCGCGCTTGCTGGCATTGCGGCGACGAGTCACTGCTGCCTTCTTGGCGGCCATGGAGCGCTTTGCGGAGTTCCGGCGACGGGTCGCGGCGGCCTTCTTAGCAGCCGTGGAGCGCTTTGCGGCGCTACCGTTGGGCTTGCGCTTGGTTGCAGTCCGCTTCTTGGTGGCGGTACGCTTCTTGCGGCGGGGATTGATCAACAATGCCCCCGTCGAAGGCATCGGGTTACGGCGGCGACGGCGCATTGTGGCTCTCCGTTGTATCGGTAAAAGTGCGCGGACGGTGATCGGTTGGGTGCAGCCAATGGTGACCCCCGCCGCGCTGGGGACAACGCATATTCACCCGCGCCCCTTCATAGGTCAACGTGACTCTATCCGGTTCTGTTGCTACACTCCCCGCATGAGCAACAAAACGCCCTCTCGACTCCCACCTGGACAGGCCAGCCACATGCTGCGCGTCCGCGTGCCTCGTCACCTCTGGCACCGCTTACTCGACGCCTCAGAATCCGAAGCTCTCAGCGTCAGCGAGCTTGTACGCCAGGGCATTAACGATAGGACGAGCCTTGTACTGGCGCCCCGTTCATTAACTGGCGAGAAGATGGTGCTTGAGTCCTTGAGCGGGCCAGGGCTCCCCTAAACACTTTGGGGGAGCCCTGGGGGCTACCAGGGCGCTCGGGGAGATAGGCTTCGGGCTACCACTCGTCCTCGTCTTCGTCTTCCTCGTCCTGTCCGAAGAGGATCTCCGCCGCCTGCTCTACGTTCGTCGAGTCGTCGATGGCAACGAAGAGCTTACCGATCATATCGAACTCGTGCCAGGAGATCCCTGGGTTGGGCTCGAAGCCGTAGTCCTCGAAAGCCTCCCCGCCAGGGAGCGCAGCCAGGACGGGCCCGATTATCGCCATCATCCCGTCGATCTGCTCGCGGTTGTAGTTTGGGAACCAGTCTACCAGCTTTTGGGCAGCCGTCTCGGTCTTTGCTTTACTCATTTCAGTATCCTCCTATAATACGATCATCGCGGTTAGCGTCGGTGACCCCAGGCGCCCAGGCGGCGCTCAGGGCGTGTAGTGTCAGAGCGGCCATTTTAGTACCCCCCCAGAATGCGACTGCTAAGCGCGGTCTTGTAGGCTTTTGGAGTCGTTGGGACCACAGCAAGCTCTACGGCGTTGGGAAAGAGCGAGGTCAAGGCTTGGCGCCCGCTGTAGCCCTCGTCAGCAAAGCCCAGGCTTACGCCGTCGCGGGTGTAGACGAGCCAGCCCCGGCGCGGGTTGCCGTTCCCGTCATTGCCAGCATTGATCTTAACTGCGAAAACTTTGCGAGTATCTTTAGCCACGATGATTCTCCTTGTGTGTAACGACCGTAGCACTAAACTACGCTGTAGTCACTTCTTAGTCGGTTATGCCTGCGTAGGGCGACGTGTAGTTGCCCCCGCAGATTAGCAGGTTTCCGGCCTTGGTGGCCGCGAGAATAGGCTGCACGCCAGTCTCTTCACCGAGTTGGTGAATGTACTGGCTTGGACCGTCACCGCGCTTGTGGGTCGCGTATACGACGGCGGTTAGGGTGCCGATCGGAACGGCGTCGATAGCGGGATAGTCTTCGGTCGCGTGCCGCCCGCCCGCCATGGCGGCTATCGCCTGGAGATCCCACCATTCCGCATTGGCGCCGCACCACCGACGCTTAACAGCCGACTTCACCCGCTTGGGAAGCTGCACAATGTAGAGGCGATCGGAGGGGTGGTCATTGTCAAAGCACAAGCTTGCACCCTCCTCTGGGGCGATCGTTACCGGGTTGTCGTCGGGCAGGAGGTCAACGTGTAGCTCGATTAGCTTCCCGCATTCGATCAGGAACTCGGGAAGGTTGGGATCGTTGACCTTGATCTGTTTCGTGGGCTGCTCTCCCCAGTGCCATTTCGTGTATCGCTCGACGGGATCGCCCGTAGGCTTTCCCCTGTTCGTGCGGGTCCTGCTCACTTGGTGACTCCATACTCTGCGAACTTGGCGATCCAGGTTGCGCCAGCCAGGGGGACCATGAGCGCGGCAGATCCGGGGAAAGGAAAGCCTGGGGTGATCGCGTCCGCTGCTGCCAGGGCGGTTATCCCGCCCACCAACCACCAGGGAATCGTTCCCTTCTTAGGCTTGCTCTTGGGGTTGTTGCGAGGTCCGCGAATAGACGCAACCGCACCACGAGCAGCGCCCAGGTAGGGGCGCAGCACAATGGCGCCGATGATCACAATACCCGCGCCGATAGCAATCCTAACGCCCCACTTCTTCCAGAACCAAGCCCATTCACTCATACCGTCGGGCTTCGCGCCCGTGATCAGCCCTACACCTGTCTGGAGTACCTTGGTGCCCTGCTGAGCCAGAGAAGGCCCCAGGCTGGTTTCGGTTGATCTCTGTTGCCGCTCAGTGGTTGAGGCTACCGTGCCAGTAGCGCCCAGAACGCGGGCAATGTCAGGGAGCCCCGCCTGATTTGCCATAGCAGCACCGCCCAGCATGATCCGCTGGATCTTTCTGGGATCGGAATCGCTCATAAAAGGCACGAGGTCCCTTGAATGTCCCTTGTTTACAGCCTCTTTCGCAGGGTCGAGCAATTTGGCCGGGTTCTGTCCGCGCCCTAAAAGCATTCTAGAGCCCACCGCCAGCCAGTAGCCGACCCGGTACAGAGCCCCCACGTCGTTAGAGGCGCCCGTGTAGGTCCAATTAGGATGGGTCTCGGCGCGCATTCCTGCTAGCTGCTGGCCAGCTTTCGCAGCTTCGATCTGACTCTCAGCCTGCTTTCGGTAGTCACCGGCTGAGCCTGAAAGCTTCCCAGTGGTAGAACTCATATCCCAGAGAACGGGAATACCCATATCTCCAGGGTTGCCCCAGCTATCCACTCCGTTCATTCCGCCGCTCACGACCTACCCCCACGAACCACAGCGAAGACCACGCCACCCACAAGCAACGCCCCAACGGTCAGAACAGTCGGAATCACCCACTTGGGTGTCTCTTTGGGCTCATCCACCAACCCATTATCTTGAGGAGCAGCTTGAGGAGCAGCTTGAGGAGCAGCTTGAGGAGCTTTAGAGCCTCTACCCAATGCCGCCCAGGTCTGCACTCCCACGATCCCGTCAGCCTTGAGCCCACGGCTACGCTGAAACTGCTGGACATAAGCCTTAGTGCTCGGTCCAAAAGTCTTTTTCACGTACTCGGTCCCAAGGCTCGATCCCTTTAGAGCGGGACTGATCGCGGGCATTAGCGCGTTTTGGAGCTTCCGAACGCTGTCACCGTTGTATCCCTCGCGGAGCGTAGGGGCGCCGTAGTCGCCCGCCATCATACTGGCCTCAGCCTCACCGCTGAACGCCGTCATACGGACGTGAGCAAGCGCTCCCGCCACGACCGCGCCAGTAAGGGCCGCATGACCTCGGAGCTTCTTGGGCAGGTAGGCACGCCCGTACCAGCCCCCAGCGGCGCCCAGCGCCATAGGAATCAGCATCCGGGGCTCAAACAGGTGCCGAACAGTCCCCCCAACCTTTTCGCCCAGGCCAGCAAACGAAACGATCTCCGACTCGTCAGGAGACGGATAGGTCATTTCCAGAAGTGTCGGGAAGGTCGAAACAGGCCCCGCAGCACGCATGTCGAAGGGGTAAGGCATTTCTGTTTGAGTATTCATCGTTGGACCCTTTTGGCGCCGCTCAGCAGTAGCACGATCAGCGCCCCGCCAGCAGCGATACCGGTGATAATTGAGAGCTTCCCCAGCAGACGATACTCGCGATCGCTCGTCTCCTCGGCTGCTTCAACGCCAACGGCGGCGCTTGCCGCGCTCACCTTGGCCTGGAGTACACGTATTCGGCTCGGTGTTGCTCCCCTTGCTCGGGCGTTGCTTAGGCGAGCCTTGGCAAGCTCTAAGCGCCGGTAGGGATCTTGATACGACTCCAGACCGGCAGAGATCGCCTGGGTGCCTACCGTCAGGTATTGATCCCACGGTGTGGTGGTACTTTCTGGCTCTGGATCTACGCCCCAAGCCGCGCCCCATGTGCTTCTCATGCGTCCCTCCTGTAAGCGCTCACAGCCACGAAAGCCGCCACGCTGATAACGCCGACGACAACCAGAGCAGTGCCCTGGTCGTACTTGGCCCGCGCCGCAATGTCTGCACGCTTTTGGTTGACCGCGACCTGGGCCGCAGCTTGTGGGCCGCCCTGCCTACCAGCCGCTTGGACTTGCTGCTTGTCAACCTGCACCAAAGCCTCGACCACGCCCAATAGCTGGAGCTTGAGCACGCTACGCCACGCCCGCCACCCCTTGCCACGGCGACCCTTACGCCCGATTCTCTTTTGCAGTGTGGCGGCCTTTCTGGCACGCTTAGCGCTGGACCATTCCAGGGCGCGCAAGGTGAACCCAGGAATAGCGGCAGCGTCAGAAAACCCGATCCCACGCGCTATCTCGATCGCCTCCTGCTTTTTGACGCCGCGCTTTCGGAGGAGCACGACAAGCTGGAGGATAGCGGCGGCGCTGACCATAGCGCCCGCTGCAATCCAGCCCGCAAATGGGACGGCAGCAGAAGCCCCAGCAGCGGTCAACAAGCTAGTGACCGCAGCAGTCCCCGTCACGGTGCCCCCGGCTGCAACGGTGGCCGCAGCAGTGGCAGCACCACTAGCCGTAGACGCTGCAAAGGTGGCGGCGGCTTGCTGGGTCGAGGTTAGGCCGAGATCACTCACGCCCACCACGCAACAGGGTGGCGGCCACCACCATGACAAAGCCACCACCCAGGGCGGCAGGAATCGCCCAGGAAGGAAGGCTACCCTCTGCGTCGAGGCCAGCGTCTAAGCCAGCATCATATACGGGTAGCGGAGCAAATCCCGGATCTTGTGTACCAGGATAGCCAGGAATACCCTCGCTCCCGGCTTGGCCTTGTAGGGCGTTGAGCTTCGCAATCACTTTGCCCAGCTTGCGCTCAATCCTTGCGACCGCCTTGGTACGTCGCTTGCCCTGCTTCTTGGCCAGCCTTGCCTCCAGATTGGCGCGTTTTTTCTCCAGGCGCCCAATCTTCTTGGCTACGCCACCGTAACCCTCGCCATCGCCCCAAGGCATCGAGAGGGCACCCTCTGAATGGAGCCGATAGGCGCCCAGGGCGGAAGCTGCGAGCGCAACGCCATAGATGAGCCTCGCCTGAGATCGGGCGGCGGTATTGCTCTTAGCAAACGCTGGCTTGAGCGTTGACGCTGCAACCACCGCGCTAACGGCGGTCAGGGCGTAGAGCCCAACGGGAGCAGAATCGTCTTCGTCTCCGAAGTCGATTTCTTCGTTAGCGCCGTAGGGGTAAATGTTCATTTTGATAGTCCGTAAAGGGCCGCGAGCAGACCAGCGCCGCCGAGTCCGATCGTGAGATAGGGTAGCCATTTAGGATTTTTATTAGCGTCCCCAGGCTGCTCGGGGAGATCTGCCACCGCCTGCTCGTTGGGGTTGGTGTTCAGGCTGATTAGCCTCTGCTCAAGAATGGCGATCTGATAGCCAATCCGCTCCTTCTGCTTCCCGCTTGCCTGAGCATACCGAACTTTGTACCCGGCGAGCCTCCGCTGGATAGCCGGGGCATCGTCGGCCCGACCTTGGAGGTAGGTCTGCGAAGCGTCCACAACGCCAGGACCGTACTGGACGGCGGCGGCTACGGCTGTGGCCCTTCCGGCCTGCTTGCCCTGCGTCCGAAAGGCGTTGATTATCGCGGAGATCGGATCAGGACCGACTCCTGTAGGGGGCGCGTAGGGTCCGATCTCTTTCGTGATCGCTTCCCACGCCGCGCCGCTATTGGGCCGTAGGTAGGTGCCCCCGTGCGAGACGATCCGAATAGAGCCATCGGCGTACTGCTTATAGGCGTAGCCCCCGCGCCCGTTGACCGTGCGAGAAGGCTGATTGTCACTGCCACCCAGAGCGCCGTATCCGTCAGCCAGAGAGGCGGTGGGATTCATAAACTCGGGCCACTGTAGTTGCTTCGGCAAAACCATAGGGGTGCCGGGACTCATTGGATCCGGCAGGTTGCGGTATCCAATGAAGGGATCCACCGGAAAATTAGGGTAGAAGCGGCTCATGCGCCAGCCCCAAGGATCTCGCCCAAGTTGCAGGCCAGCCCGCCTAAGAATCGGCACCCAGCAGTTTTCGTATCGTCATCGAGTACAGCCTTGCCCTGCACTTCGGGGTTCCACGTCGCAGCGTGACCGTCGAGGTAGACCGCCACGATCTCGGGGCTAACCTCCATACCAGCAGCCCGCAGGCTCCCGTAGTGCTGCACTCCAGTCTGGACCAGAGAGATCAGCTTAGGGAGCATTCCCACCAGCATCGACGGCTTAAACTTGGCCATGTTGAGCCCTACGCGAGAGGAGAAGGTGAGGGCCGCTTAGCCTTGGCCTTGCCCTTGGCCTTGCCCTTGGCCTTGCTTCCACTAATCGCCTTGTAGGCGACACCCATGGCAAGCACTACGCCCAGGCCAATGGCGATCTTTCCCCAGGGCGTCCCAGCTTCTTCGTCGTATAGGTCGGCATCGAGCCCGCTATCAGGGAGCGGCGGCGGCAGCGGGAGAGACATCGAATCGCTGATAATCCCGCTCTCCTGCATGTACTCGGGGAGATCATTGGCCAGCATTGGATCCATAGGAGCCCCGCTGTCCTTCATCGCTTGCTTTGCAGCCTGCTTAGCGCGTCGTGCTTCCTGGCGAAGCGCACGGCGAGAGAGGCGAGCCTGTAGGCGGGCCATTCGCTTCGCTTGGCGACGGTTGGCAGCCATGCGCGACGTGACGCGAGACGCAAGACCAGGACCCAAGCGCCTTTGAGGAGCAAGCCGGAGGCGATTCGCCTGGATCCCCCGCTTTCTGGCAGCACTCTGGGCGGCGCGAAGCTCCTGAGCCTCTAGACGGCGAAGCTTGGCCTGTAGGGCTCGGCGCTTTCGGGGGTCGCGGGTTGACCTAATCTGCTTTTGCAGGCGGCGGATCTTTAGGCGACTGGCCGCAGAGCCATAGTCCCCACCATAAACGCCCATGGGACCGCTCCAACCGCTCAGAGGAGTAGCGGTTAGGGTGGTGTCGTAAACGCCTGGACCCGACCCGTGGCTCATGCCCCAAGGATCTCCGTAGCCGTAACTGCTGCTGTAACCGAACATGGACCGTTCCTGATGTAGAGGGACGGCTGCACCCGTGGCCCACACCATACTTGTTCACCCTTCCGCGTGCAACGTCGTTAGTAGCCCGCAAGGTGCGCGGCAGCCCCAAAAACCCACATCATCTCTGACATAGGGGTGCCCCTGTCAGCGCTCTCGTAGGCTGCACGCCACATACCGAACTCTGTAGCGTCGTGCTTGGGTGCGTCAGGGCGGTGTGCGATCCGGTCTTCTTCGCGCTCTGCGCTCCAAATCCGCAAAACGTCGGCCCCACGCTCCAGCACCCGCATGAGTTGAGGATCGCGTGCCCGCGCTGCTCGCATTCCTTTGCGCGCAAACTCCTCCTTGTTGGTGGCCTGAGCCTCGCAAGCCATTCCCCAAACGTGGGTCACCGTGCGCCGGTTTACCCAGTCCATACTCTCAGTGCCCGCCAGGGTGTTGGCTACGGATGCTCTCTCTTGCATGTCACTTGCCTCGCTTAAAGTATCGATCGAGCAGAATGGCGCTTAGGACCATCGGCAGCGTTCCGGCCACGATCTCACTCCATGGCAAGCCCTTAACCCACTCGCCCATGGCAACGCGCCTTTGCTTCCGGTCTGCTTCAGCATCGTCGGACGCTGCATCTTCCGCACCCCAGGTCATCGCCCCGTAAGAGGCGCCTGCAAGCTCGGGGAGAACGCCGCGCTGGCCGTCTTTCACTACGTCCCACCCGATCGGCACGTTTAGGGTGGGCTCCATGAACGTCCAAGACGTGGGGTGAAACGCGGGTGTGCCTACCATTATGTAGATATGACTCCAGCTAACGCCCCGCTGTGGCTTGCCTTGGCCTTCTATGTATCGGACCTTTCCGCCTGTCGGCGAGGCGCCGCTGAGCACCAGCTTTGTGTCCAGCTTAATGGATCCCAGGAGGCTCCCGATCAGCAGCACAAAGTCGTCGCAGTCCGCGCTCGGTGGTCGGACGTGTGCCCCATTTCGATCTAAGCCCAAGGTGTAAAACGGCGACTGTAAAAGCTCTCCAGGCTCATTCACATAAGGGACCGTAGCCCGCGCCCATTTCAGGATCGCGTTGGCCTGTCCAATGTAGTCGCGGGCTGGCACGCGAGCGCTGGCAATGATCCCCAGAGCCATCGTCCGAATACGGGGATCTCTCTGGTAGCCGCCGATCAGTTTACGGATGATCTTTAGACGCCCCACGTCTCCAACCTTGCCCCACTTGGGCAGGTGATAAACATCTTCCCCGGTCGGCAGGGTGCCCAGGCTTCGGGCGCCATTGCCCAAAAGGGCCAGGGGATGCAAGGCTACAGGTTGACGCATGGCGTTCACACTACCGTTTAAGGGGTCCAGGGTCTACTCTTAGTCCGCGCTTCATCTTCTCGCAGGAATATACTCTATCGGACCTTGAGGGTGTCAGTAGGCGATCTAAGCCATAGAATGCGCTCAGACGGCACCAGGAGCCTTTGATGGACTATAGCGATCTCGGTCAGTTTTACTCTCCCCTAATCCTCCGCGCTAATGCAAAGGGGAGCAATTATAGCCAATTCTGGACGGCGGAAACGCCCACCTTCTACGCCGACGGTGAAGAAGCCGCGCCAGAGGATTGGTTGGGGCTTGTGCGGTGCGGTGTGTGTGGGCGTCCGCTTCCAGGCTTCAAAGTCCAAGTCCCTGGCTTTCTGTCCAGTCAATACGCCGATGCTCGGCCCAACAGAAGCACTGACATTAAATCTTGGCTCGGGTGGGCTTGGAAGCTCGGCTATCCAGACAAGCGCCACCCAGGGCGGCCTCAAGAGTATCACCCTGAATGCCGTCTAATGGAGGACGGCTGGAGTCGATGGACCGATGCAGAGATGAAAGTCAAGTTTGATCCGGTCTACGGAACAAAGCTAATTCAAGGCTGGCAGAAAAAGCTTTCAGAAGTCCGAAACGTGTCTTTTGGCTCTGGCCGATTCTCTCCCTCTGCGAGGAAGGAAATATTTGCGCGCAAAGCCAAGGACAAGCGCCCACCGGCTGCGCGCAAAACCAAGCGTCAGATCAAGTAGTAGCAGCGGGAGCTTCGGCGACCGGCTCGGCGACTGGCTCGGCGATCGCCTCGGCGACCGGCTCGGCGTCGTCGTCGGCATCCACTCCCAGGGCGGCCAGGGCGTGGCCGACGTAGACGCTCGCGATCGTCACGTCTTCTCTCGTCGAGACATAGCGGGGCGTTGACTCCATCGCGCCCGAAAGCTGTCCATCCACAAGGATCTCGGCCAGCCTTCGGTTTTGCGGGTTGTCGCCCATTTGCTGCACGCTCTCATGGACAAGGCCCATGCGAGCAGCTTGGAGCAGTCCCCAGTCAGGGTTTTCCTGGCGCGTCTCGATAGTCACCCGCGCCCAACCGACCGGGAGATCATCCAGGTCGTCGTCGGCGCCAACATAGGCGGCGGCTTCGTCGTCCAGGCCGTCGGCACTCACGCCAGAAAGGGAGCAGAGGTAGCGGGTGCCGTAGTTTGGAG
>Ga0307488_10005560_pt1 | contig 10406 bp, 6 predicted proteins | sample SB02metaG_FD_202248 | JGI IMG/M metagenome (GOLD analysis project Ga0307488, IMG submission 202248) | Sea-ice brine microbial communities from Beaufort Sea near Barrow, Alaska, United States - SB 0.2 | ecosystem: Environmental > Aquatic > Marine > Coastal | place: USA: Alaska | collected 2017-05-06
CCGTTAGAGTCTTTTCTCCCTATCTGCAAATAAGTAGCCCCCACGCCCGAAGCGGAGTAGTCCCTGTAAAAACCTGCATTTTCGTGAGTACCAAGGACGTTGAAAGTTTGGGGGCTCGAGGCAGTCCCAATACTCACGTTGCCTGATGAGTCTATGCGGAGGCGTTCTGTGCCAGCAGTATTAAAATACATATGGTCCGAGGCATGAGCATAACCCATAATGCCTCTTGCCCTAGCGTCAGCATCAGAAAACAAAATTAGCCCTTGTTTGTTGTTAGGGGTACGAATGTCAAAAACAACGCTGTCGTTATGTTCCAACGCAAGTTTATCTGCACCATCAGGAGTCCAAGATCTTCCGCTAGACCCACCATAAACATGAGCCAAACTGTTAGGCGAGCTAGTACCAATACCCACTCGATTATTTGTACTATCTACTTTTAATGTAGAAGTATCAACAGTTAAATCCCCAGTAACTGCTAGAGCACTCAGAGTACCCACGCTTGTAATATTTGTTTGAGCAGCAGTAGACAGGGTGCCATCTATAGCTCCCGTGGGGCTAGCACTATCTGCTAATCTTCTTGATATTGATTTTGCCATTAGTTGTTCTCCAATGCTGTTAGTCTTGTAGTTAAGGCTTCAATGGTGGCTTGTTGTTCTTGGATTGCAGACACAAGATAAGGTATTAGTGCTTCTCGGCTTACAGTCTGGTAATCGGGTACTGTTTCACCCAACTCATTGACTTTCATTGCATCTTTTCCCCCAATTACAGCATGTGGAAGCACTTCTTTTAATTCGTGTGCAATAAAGCCTTCTTGAGTAATGTGACTTGACACACCGTCAATTTTATTGAAGGACTTGACACCAATTGCATTTATTTTTGCCAATCCACCCGTATAAGCAACTACATTTTCTTTTATTCTATAATCTGATGCGTTTACAATGGAAAAGTTTGTTCCGTCATATGCTATGGTGCCACTATCGGTACCCCCGTTAACCACAAATGACATCCACCTAGCGTCTTTACCTGCCGACCAATTAAATTTATTAACATAAAAAGGAGACCAGCCTGAATTTGCATCACTTGATGATTCATAGTGAGCGCTACAATTTGCATAATTGCCTTCGGCAAAGATTCCAATAGCTGTGATGCTAGTGCTGGCGTAAAGAGTATTTCTACCTGTGGTACCACCTATCACAAGAGAACCGCTAGTGTTAGTGATAGCCACTCTACCTGTCGAGTCTATGCGCATGCGTTCTGTAGGTGCTGTAGTAGAAGTTACACTTCTTGTTGCAAAAACTAAATCACCTAGTGTATGACCAGTAGCTGATGTGGTTACGAGACCAATTTCAGCAGGTGACTTATTAGATACTGAACTGTCAACGTAGCCAAAGCCCACGCTATATAAAGAACCATTCCCTGCCCAACTGTTATCGCCGCCTACCTTAACCAATGGTGTACCAAAGCCTGTGGTTACATTTGCCGCAGGGTCTACATGAAGAGTTGCTGCTGGAGAAGGGTTTCCGATTCCCACGCTGCCATTTTCCTGCACCCTAAATAACTCAGTGCCACCACTGGTGCTTGTCCGGTCTTTTGCAATAACAAAGGATTCGTTTGTAGCTCCATTGTCAGAATCAATATTAACAAGAAGCGAAGCTGGAGAGTTTATAATTCCGTTGTGCGAACCGTTATCGTCTAAATTTAAGACACCATTTGTTGCGGTCAGGTGCGTAGCCGATAGAGAAGAATTAAACGTAGCCGCTCCTGCTGCTGACATATCAAGTGAAAGTGCTGTGACAGCCGAACCATTATCGTTACCCACAAATTGAATATCTTTATCTGCAATTGAGGAAGTAAATGTAACTGTACCTCCAGCATTTTTGTTACTTATTACAGCTATTTCTGTACCACCATCTTTAAATCTAATCTCGCCACCATCTGCATCAAGAACAATATCTCCTGCAACGTCTAGTGTTAGGTCTCCAGAGCTTAGTGCAATCGTAGTGCCATCAATGTTGATGTTGTCAATGTCTATCCCAGCGTCTGCTGTGATCTTCCCCGCAGAAACGGTAGTTCCAGAAACGTCTAGGTTTCCATTAAAATCTGCATTACCGCTGAGAGCCATTGCTCCAGTTACATCTAGTTTGACTGAAGGGCTGCTATTACCTATACCCACGCGGCTAGTAGAGACATCAACTACAAAAGTACCGTTGTCTATGTTCAGATCTACTGTACCATCTCCCGATGCCAGCATGCCTGTTGAAATTTGTGTTAAGGCCATTAGTTACTCCTAGGGTTTTGGGTATGCCGCTTTTATTGCTTGAATTGCATCAATCCATGTTGTTGTACCATTAACAGCATCATCAAATCGCATTTCGTCTTGGTTGAGTAAATCGTATCTAGCTTTTCTATCTCTAGCATATTGATCAGCATTATAATCTGCTTCACTCTCATATTTCTCTAATTCCCAAACTTCTGGAACCGCAGGACTCACATACTCGTTTTCAATTAGTGCTGCTCTTAACTCTGCTTCTGTCGGCTCAGTCCATATTCCCTCTGAATCTGTTGTTACAAGATCACGGTGGTTAGAGTAAAACCGTTCTAATCTTTGTTCATACGCAGAGTTTTCATCAATATCCTCTAAATCGCGTATAGTATTGAATACACCGGTAGCTGCAGCCTCATTTTTGTGAGTCTCTGTTTTAATTAGTAATAATTTTAGTTCGTCATTTAGTTCCATTTTGTTATCCTATTTTGGCGATGTACCACGAAGAGTGAGCATTTCCGTAGATGGTAGCTATTGCCTGATTACTGTTTTCAATGGTCACATGATCGCCAACATTTAAATATCTGCCTATGGAAGAAACTGCATCATGATTATTTGATACAGCGTGATTAGAGTGCCAGTGATGTATTTGAGTTCCGTTTACAGCCCACCCTCCGTAAATATAGACTGCATCGGGGTCATACAAAAACTGCGCGAATAATGTATAAAATCCTGCCTTTGTTATTGTAATTCCCGGCCCATGAGTAGAATTAGTTTGAGGAGTACAATTTTGGGAGGCTGTTGTAGTAAGCGCAATTCCATAATTATTAGTTATAGAACTAGGGTTTCCATTAATCGTGCCATATGCGTATGCTTTATTCGGCATAGAGACATCGCCACTGGAGTCTATGCGCATGCGTTCTGCAAGACTGCCGCCAGTGGTTGTGCTAAACAGCAACTGACCAGCCGTTCCACTCACCTGATCCATAGCAATTCGCGCAAGAGACTGCGATCTTGTCGTGTTATCAACAAAGTTGATGAATGGCGCGTTTGTAGAATTTGAAATTGTGAGATTGCCTGACGCTATGTCTAGTTTGCTTACAGGCGAAACACCAATACCCACATTGCCTGCAATAATGACCTTCTTGGCTGTACCTCCAGCCAGGCCTCCACTACCATCATTGTGACCATTAATCCATAGGTCTTCCCAAGCATCTAATGCACTGGTATGAGCAAATACACCAGGGGATGAAGTACTAGCAGTTTTATACACCCCCGTAAACACTGCCGTAGTTGCATCTCTAGCAACGACTCTAGTCCAACCATTTGAATTGCCGTAAACATCTAATTTTGCCGTAGGAGCAGTTGTTCCGATACCAACTTGGCCTGATGAGTCTATACGCATGCGTTCTCCACCCACATTACCGTCTGAGCTAGACCCCATAAATTGCAAAATTCCCGCAGTAGAAGTATTAGCTCCATAAAATCTAATTTGAGAAATAGCAGTACTGTCTTGCCCTAAAACCATAGAACTAGCAGAGTGAGAGGTATTTTGACCTGATATTCCTATTGCTCCACCAGCAACTGTAAATCTTCTACCACCACCAAGGCTCGCAGTACCAGTACCAATACCAACATTCTCACTACTATCAATAGTTATGGCCGTAGCATTACCTCCGTCGACGATGCTTGGTGTGCTTGATAGTTCTATAGGTATTTGTGTTAAGGCCATTAGTTACTCCCGTAGTGCTGCTTCTGCTGCAGCATCGCGTTCTGCTGCTGACTGTATATCTGCCGCTAATACCACGGCATCTTTATCTGCGGGAATGCTTGTGATGTCTGGGTCAGCCGTCATCCGCGCAACCTCTGCGTCATATATTTCGTCCATCGCAATTCGGCATCGGGTATGGACTGCGTTCTCTGCCCACTCTTGTGGCGAGGCGGCGACATAGGCTAGTGCTTTTTCTTGTGCGGCTGTTAGTTCAATCGTTAGTGTTGCCATATTTTTTATCCTATTAATGTCACTGACATAGTGTTGTAGTTTGGGTTACCGTGAATAGTTCCAGCATTCAAAACAAACTCAACATAATCTGAGGCTGCAAGTATTACTGGCACTGCCGTTGTTACTGATTCATTATTTGAAGAAATGTTCTGTGTGCGTGTTGAACCTAGATCGGCACCATTAACCATTATCTTAGTTTGAGTACCGACGGCATCAGACAACTGGTGGTGCACAAGGAGGTAAACACCGGCAACCGGCACAGTTATCCTGTTACCTCCGCTATGCGTCATATTCCTGTTTTGAATATAGGCATTCTGCGGAATTATTCCTCCTGATGTACTAATAGCTGAGCCGGTATAACTACCTCTAAACATGGGGTTTTGTGGAGTTGTGACATAGCCCTCTGCGGAAATTCGCATGCGTTCTGTCGCATTCGTACCGAATCTCATGGCTTTATTACCGCCCTGATAGATTACGGCTGTTTCGTCGGAGTCTATACCTACAAGCAAGCCGCCGGGTGTATTGAAATCTTGCGACCAAGCGGGATTATCACTGTTACCCCAAGCGGTGTAAGCTTGGGCGCTACCTGTGTTAGTGACGTATTGAGCTATTCCTGCACTTGCTACGGTCACATGAAGCTTTGCGGTAGACGAACTAGTACCAATACCCACGTTGCCGCCAAATGGATTTAAACTTATATCTTCAGCCGTAGATAAATCTGATGTCAGTGATTGTATTCTGACATCTCCAGTAGAGCCACTAAATCTTAATTGGGCTCCGTTTGCTCTTGGATTAATTACCAGTGCCGTATTATTAAATTCAGATAAGTTAGCCGCACTCCAAGACTGTGTATTATTAATGAACACAGATATTCCACCGTCTGAATCTGCAACTTCTAACTTTGCGCCTGGAGAAGTTGCTCCAATACCAACATTCTCACTAGAATCAATAGTTATAGCAGTGGCATTAGAATTATCTACAATTCCAGGGGTACTTCCCATCTCTTTTGGTATTTTTATTAATGCCATTAGTTGTTCTCCTTAAATTGCTGAAATGATGAAGGCGAGTAGCTGGGAGTATACGATACTTTGTTGCGTCTTTTCTTCTCCAGTGGTTTCGTCAGTGAATGTGGCTTCATTCCACATTTTGTAATTAGCTGCATCTAGCCCTTCGGCTGCAAATGCTGCTTGTAGGTCTTGTGCGATTATTCCAAAGCTATAACGATTGTCCTCTTGTTCAACATCACTTATGAATCGGTATTTTCTCAATAGACTTTTAGCTGCTACAGCAACTCTTTGTTCTGCGTCAGAAAGTGCTTCAATATCTTGCTTTAACGTCCGATCTGATGACTCATTAACAGTAGTGCAGAAAACAGTACGCCACCGATTTCCGTCTATCCCTAAATCGATTGCATTGTTTCTTCCAGACTGTCCCAATCCAACGCAAGGCTCAATTCTGTCTGCGCCTGTTTGCTCAAATCTAAATCCTATATTTGAACCATTGCCCATATAAAGCTCAACACCACCCGTGGTATGTGTGCCTATGCCACCAATGTTTGCGCCGTTACTATTAAATCTTAAAGCAGGTCCAGGAGTGTTGTTACGGGAGATTTGAACAGTTTCACCAGTTGAATCTCTGGAAAAAATTGCGCTATCCCCGCCACGGATGCTATGACCGTTTCCTGTAGCGCCAACGCTAGTTCTACCCACCAAAAAATTGCCTGATGCGTCCATCCTAGCCCCTTCAACGCCATTTTGAGTGAAGCAAGTAACGCCTCCACTTGGAAAGAACAAACCAGTGTTGCCGTCACTGCCGGTTAGCACTGGATCAGCCGCAGTGCCAGCCCCAGCCCTGACAAACCCGCTTAGGTAGAGGTTTTTAAACTCAAGTCCAGAGGAGCCTAGCGACACGTTTGAATTTGCCCCACCAGTTGCATCAGAAGGAACTATTCTGTTGTTATCCTTATCAAGCGTAAGCCCTAAACCATCGGCGGTTGCAAATAGCATTCTGTCACCTGAAATTACAGAAATATTACCTACAGCAACGGAATCCTTATAAAATTCAACAATGCTACCGCTCGTGCTGAGACGATTGAGCGCCATGACAACATTGTTGTTTCTTGTAGACTCAATCTTACCGTTTGCACCTTCTAGTCTAATGCCTACTGTTCCAAAGGCTGTAGTAGTCTTACCCACCAACAGGTCGCCGCCTGACAAGCGCATGGCTTCGGTTGTGTTAGAGCCACTCATTGTATGAAAACTAAGCTCAGAAGAGGTGTTGTCCGCTTGTGCCTCTGAACGTATTTGTGCGCGTCCACCTGTTCCAGCAGTCAAGCCTATTATTGCGTCTGTTGCCCCTGTGACTTCTTTAATATCAAGCAAAGTAGCGGGTGAACTAGTACCAATACCCACATTCCCTGATGGCAAAAAGGTCATTAACTCAGATGTTGTGGATGTAGAATCGTCATACCATTGTATATTTCCTTTGTCGTCTGACGCTCTGACAATGAATCTATCGTTAACATCAGTAAAACTGTTTGTATCAGTGAAAGATAAAACTGGTACAGGGTCTGATAAGTGCATAAGTGATGCGGGTGAACTAGTACCGATTCCCACGTTGCCATCAGATCCCTGAACAAAGAAAGCGTGTGTGATGGTGTCAGACTCAACGCGGAAGTCTAGGTCTTGACCACTTTCATTAAAGACTGTTTCTGTAGAGTTAGAAAACAATCTTGACCTTTTGGTTCCATTCAAGATTGCTGAGAGGCCTATTGAACCGTCTTCTGTTCCATCAGAAACATCAACTGCTTTTACCTCTATGATCCCGTACTCTATTTTTTCGCTGGCATCATTTTCTCCAAAGAACTTAATAATTCCTAAATCGTCATCATCTGCTGGGCTAGACGAATTTCTGAACATTTCAAGAATTGGGCCGTCAGAGGCATCTGCATCCGTAGAAACAAGAGCCACCTGTGCAGTGTTGTCCGCAGTTGTGAATGTTGCAGAAGTTCCTGCCAATGCACCAGTAACCGTCAAAGCACCCGGAGTAGTTAAATTACCGGAAAGTTTAGCAGACGTAATACTATCATCAACAGGAACATTAATATCTAACTGATTCATTGTCATACATTCTACGAGAGCACCCGTTGGAGGAGCTTCGCTAAAAGTTAATGTAGTCCCTGATATACTATATGTCGATTTATTTTGATATACACCGTTTACAAATACTTGTGTATTATTCTCATTGACTGGGGCAGCTGATAAAGTTAGAGTAGTATCGCTACCGTCACCAGTCATAGTGTTAGAAGTTAAGTTAGTTCCATTTACTGCGGGCGATAAACGATAGATAATAATACTATTACCGTTTGCTGGAGCGGCAGAAAAAGTTAGTGTAGTAGTACCGCTAGAAGTAGCAATACTAAAAGCATTCTGCTGCTGAAATACACCTTCTATAAATACTAGTAAATTGTCTTCTGAAGCCGCTGGCGTAGTTAGAGCGTAAGCTGTAGTGCTGCCATTTCCTGTAAAGTTATCTGCAGCGAAAGAAGCTGCACCGCCTCCTCCAATTTCTCCCCAAGCATCAGTATACCCTTCAAACTTGCCGAGAGTACTATTGTATCGGAACTGTCCTGCAGCGGCAGTGGGTCGTTGCGCTGTAGTACCTACAGGGATAACAGCTGCACCCGTATCAGCAGTCTTGCTTACTCTTAGCCCAAGAGCAGTTGCTGTAGTAGCAGCAAAGTTTGCATCATCGCCTAAAGCTGCTGCAAGCTCGTTAAGAGTATTTAAAGTGTTAGGAGCTGAATCCCCTAGAGCAGCAATTGCCACATCTACATAAGCGGTAGTAGCAACTTTAGTACTATTATTACCTGCAGACTGGGTTGTTGCTGTAGTGGCAGTATTGATTGTGCCACTTAAATCACCCGAGAAAGTAGTAGCTGCTGCTGCACCTGTAATAGTTACACCAGTTGCGGAAGTAGCAATCTTAGCGGCGTTATCATGATAAAGAGTAACAGCACCGTCCACTACAAAGCTGGCCATCGTTTCTGATGTACCTTTAGTGATATCTACTTGATTATTACTGGAGATTTTTAAGTTACCAGTACCAACGTCTTTAACGTAACTATTACTGGCATCATGGAAGATTTCTAAATCATTCCCTGTTCCGGCTTTAAGTTTAACGTTATCGAGCAAGCCTATGGCAGAAGTATTGTCTATACTAATGTCCCTACTGCCTATCTCTACCTCAATTGCTGTTCCGTTTGGTGGAGCGGTTGAGAATGTAAGAGTAGTACCGGATACACTATAATTTGATTTAGACTGATAAACACCATCTATGTATACTCGTGTATTGTTTTCTACGCCCGGATCAACTGAAAGTGTGTAAGCTGTAGAGCTGCCATTGCCACTAAGGGTGTCTACCGTAACATCGCCGTTTGATATTTTCTTTTTAAAGGTAAAAACTTGTAAGAAGTCGCCAGTAGTGGCAGCCTCTGTAAGAACTACCGCAACGGTGTTACTAGCAGTATAGTCAATACCATTATCTAACAGTACGCCATTTAAAAATACTTGAATAGAATTTAAGGCGTATAAAAGACTATTACTATTATCGTCATTCCCATTAAAGCTGGTTTGATTACTAGTAGCGGTATACTGGTACTCTACAAAAATAGCATCCGCAGCAGCACTGCCACCTCCGCCAGTACCTAGCTCTACAATACTTTCTGTACCGCCCACACTCTTTTTGATGTACATTTTGCCATCAGTGGTATTTAGAGCTACTTCTCCCAGTTCTAAATCTGAAGTACTGGGTACGTTTCCAGCGGTTGCTGAACGTTTTAGTTTTATTGTCTGTGCCATGTGGCCTCCCTAGATTGCGTATATACGCGGGGGAAAAGAATTACGAGAAGGTGCCGCCGTCTATTACATTTGCCCAACTTGCAACACCAGAGGTGTTCATACTTAAAATATAGTCAGAAGCTGTAGCATTGCCAGAAGGCTTAGCTAAAGCAGTATACCCCGCATCTGATGCTTGCCCTATTAACAAATCACCAACATTTGTTGCTGTTATGCCTTTTATTTGTAAACTATCAGCGTTTGCAGCAATTGTTGCAGTGCCTACGGCTTGAATAGTATTACCAGATTTTGTTAAACCGTTTCCAGCGATAACTTGACCCGCGCCAGAAAACTGAGTTACGTTCAAACCAGTAGTACCGATAGTAGGTTCGCCGTTATGAGTAAACACGAATCCATTATCAGCTAAAGTAGAACCTTCTTCTGCAAAAGTATAAGTACCACCGCTTAACTTGGTAGGAGTATCTGCATCATCGGTTCTTGTAAATACGAATCCAGCAGAACCAGAACCTACAGTAGTAAGTTTGTATATACCATTATGTGCGACAGTTGCTTGATTCTTAATCAATACTCTTTGATTGGTTGACAGATCAGTAATGCCATCTACAGTAAGCGCTCCGTTAGCATCTGCAGTTAGAGTAGCTCCTACACCATTAGTACCATTATTATATGTGCACGCGGGAAGAGCTGCTGCTGTTGCTACTCTGACCGATTCTTTAATGTCTAAGGCTTGTTGTACGGCATCCACATACTCTTTAGTTGCTAAACTATTAGTACCAAAAGCAGATCTGTTTTTATACCCTGCAGGGACATTTACTACTCCAGTACCGTTAGGAGAAAGTATGAGATCCCCATTACTGTTAGTAGTTGATACGGTATTGCCGTCTAGCGTAAGGTTGTCTACTACTAGTTGTGTGAGTCCTGCTATATCAGTAGTTGTAGCTCCGGGATTAAGCGTGCTACTACCTAATGTGATAGCATTAACTGTTACGGCTCCACTGCTTACAGCAAAATCTGTGCTATCAAAAGATGCCACACCTTTAGCAGAGGTAGTAGCGTCCTGTACTGCGATACTAATTGCTTGGTTACTAGCTGTTGTGCTTATAGCTCCAGAGCCTGATACTGTCAGACTTTGAGTTAATTGAGCAATACTACCAGTACCTGAGTTACCTGCAATATTCAAGCTGGATGCAATATTAGTAAAAGTTACTGCTCCGCTACCATTAGTAATAAGAGCTTGACCATTTGTGCCGTCTGTAACAGGAAGCGTATACGCTCCACTCATGCT
>Ga0307488_10005561_pt1 | contig 10406 bp, 21 predicted proteins | sample SB02metaG_FD_202248 | JGI IMG/M metagenome (GOLD analysis project Ga0307488, IMG submission 202248) | Sea-ice brine microbial communities from Beaufort Sea near Barrow, Alaska, United States - SB 0.2 | ecosystem: Environmental > Aquatic > Marine > Coastal | place: USA: Alaska | collected...
AATTGAAAAATATTTTTCAACAGGATTAGTTGATGGTGTTACAACTAATCCCACCCTCATTATGAAAAGTGGCAAAAACCCGGAAGATGTCTACCAAAAGATTAAGGACATTGGGGTAAAAGATATTAGCATGGAGGTCGTAGGATCTGACCTAGAGATGTATGGTGAAGGCATTCGTCTATACGAAAAGTTTGGCGATGTGGCTACTATCAAAGTTCCTTGTACTCGTGGAGGTCTGATTGTTTGTAAGCGATTGTCCGAGCGAGGTATAAAGGTCAACGTCACACTCATCTTCTGTGCCTCTCAGGCAGTTCTATCGGCAAAGGCAGGGGCAACATATGTTTCTCCTTTTGTAGGACGCTTAGATGACCAATCAGTGGCAGGTCTAGAGGTTGTCAGGTCTATCTCTGAGTTATATCGTATTCATGGTATTAGGACTCAGGTTCTTTCAGCATCTATCCGTAACGTGCAAAGAGCTATCCGTTCGTGGTATAATGGTGCTAGCATTTGCACTATGCCACCTAAGGTATTTGATCAAATGTATGATCACATTCTCACAGATAAGGGTCTGGAAATTTTTGATAACGATTGGAAACAGGTACAACAATGACATTTACAGTATATTCAAAGGATGGTTGCCCATATTGCACCAAAGTAGAACAGGTGTTACAGTTAGCAGAACTCAACTATGTCATATATAAACTTAACAGGGATTACACTCGTGAAGAGTTTTATGATAAGTTTGGAAATGGTTCAACCTTTCCAAGAGTTGTGAAAGACGATACACTTATTGGTGGTTGCACTGAAACTGTACAGTATCTGCGGGAGCAAAAATTAGTTTAATGGAACACAACCTCATAGACATCTACGATCTTGTTGAACACGCTATTGATAATGCCTTTGAGGGTCAAATGAATTTAAAGTTTTACAATTATCTTAGAGAAAGTAAAACTAAAAAGCACGAAATTGATTCATTTATTAAGAGCACCACAGCTGCAGAAATCAGCGATCTTACACTTGACCTTGATGAGTATATTAAAGGTGGTGTTGACAATGAACACAAACAACTTCGCGAAGGTTATGGTCACATTCCTAAACCTCAAGCAAGAAAAATTAAAATTTATTTGTATAGTATCTTAGAAGATGCCTGGAGGTACAGACGTGACCGAAAACCTGGACGAAGGAAAAAGCAATCTAAATAATGACGAAACCCACATCAACCGTGGGGTTGAGTTACTATTGCGTAATAGGAGGAGTAAACCAGAACCACCAAAAACTTTTCAGGTAAAGTTTGGTAAGATGGTATCTCTCTTACGTAGAGAGATTGTATTTCATTTAAACTTCTATCTGGACATTAGAAAGAAATAGTCTCTGGAGGCACAGAAGATGTTAGCAGTAACCTTGACCATAGGAACATTAGTTTCAATTATGTTCTTTTTTGTAGGAGGTGTGGTAGGATGGTTAGCAAAGGATCACGTATACCAAACTCAACCCGTTTATATGCATCCAGAGATGTTTGATGAAAACGGAAATGTATTACCTGATGAAATTTTAGCAGTACGATTTGAAAACGATTATGAGCCCGACGAAGACCACGAAGACGACTAAGAAAGAAGTTCTTCCACAAAACCCGTTTATATTTGAGGTTCTAGAACTCACGAGTAAGCAAAGATCTAAAGCGAAAAAAGTAGAAGTTCTGAAAGAGTATGAGCATAATGCTCTTAAGGCAATCTTTATCTGGAACTTTGATGATACTGTTATCTCAATGGTTCCTGAAGGAGAAGTTCCATACGGAGACATTGGAGATCAGACCGTTTATAGTGGAACTCTATCTGATAATTTAGAAAAAGAAATGAGGGGAGACATGGAGTCTGCCACTGGCCAGGATCTGGACGGAAGAGGTAAAACTTCTCTCCGTAGAGAATGGCAAAATCTTTATCATTATATAAAAGGCGGTAACGATTCTCTAACTAAGACTCGTAGAGAAATGATGTTTATCAACCTACTGAGGGGACTTCACCCAAAGGAATCTCAGGTTCTTTGTTTAGTCAAAGATAAAGTTTTGCAAACTAAATATAAGATAACTAAAGACATTGTTGAAACAGCGTATCCAGATATCCAATGGGGAGGTCGCGGATGACAGTAGCAGTAGATCAGGAAAAGGAAATGACAGAATTTGGACCAGATGTTACTGAGGTAAATCCTTCGGATTATAGTTGCCAAATTCTCCTTGAAAAAACTACTCTCGAAGCAGCAGACGATAAATCTTTTCCAAATGATGCTAGATTAGTTTGGTACGTAGTTGATGGTAAAGAATATATTGACCTTACAAGATGTAGTAAGGTCGTTAAATTATTTGATATGTACTATGATAAGTATGGCAAAGGTGCTGTTCAAAAAATTGACTTTGGATATGGTGCAATGAATCCAAAACTCTGGGGACAAAAACCAAAGAAAGAAAAGAAAAGAAAATGAATGAAGAAGATCTTAGGGAACAAATTAACTCTCTGATCCGTGAAGAAATCCAAGAAGATATCAATGATTATGTTGATTCAATAGAAGAAACAAAAAAAACAGGTCTTGGATTTTTTTCTAGTGATGATTCAGATGAATTAAAAGTCAAAGTCTCTCAAAAAGAGATTGATAAAATTATAAAAGAATATAAAAAGATGAAAAAGAGTACAAGATCTAATCTATCACACATTAAAAAACTTGGATTAGTTGATAGGCACGGAAATCCCCTAAAATAAATACACCAGCAGGCAAATCCATATGCTTTCCACTAAATACAGATTGCGACTTGAAGCAATCTGTAAAAAGATAGTTCTTTGCGAGGATGTATCTTTACCTGATATGATCTGGGCAGAGAAATTGGCAAAGAGTCATACTACTGCTCGTGATTGGTTACAAAAAGCACGAAGACAATCTTCTCAGCAAATTGAAGAGGGTAGTACAGATGATTTTCTTAATCGGATGGGGTTAGGAGATCCCGACCCATCCAATCATAAGAAGGGATTTACTGATGCTGACGACATTAAGAGTTGGTTTCACCAAGACAAACCTGATGACTGGCGTCAGAGGGATTGATTATATTTGCGTCGTATCATGGGATAAACAATTTGAATGTGTTCGGTATCATCATGTTCATAAGTCATCTCCCAATCCAGTACAAGATGTAAAAAGTTCATTTCCATTTGAGGAAGTATACGAAAATGCAAGCAGTAATTTACAGTAACGGTAGTCAAGAGTGTGAAAGGGCTGGTATGCTCCTGAAAAGTATTCACGAAGATTTCCATGAATACTTTTTGGATGAAGACTTTACAGATAAACAGTTCCATGCAGAGTTTGGTGGTAATGCAGAGTATCCACAGATTGCTATTGGACTAAAACATCGTGGTGGTCTTAAGGAGACTTTGAATTATTTGAATAAACATAATTACATATGTTCGTGTTGATACGAAGACACTTGACTAAATAGAATATGAGGTCTATAATAGACCTATCGTTCATCCGAGAGATCGGACGCAAGTAAGTCGCGCAACGGAGCGTTGATCCCATGATTGAATTTTTATTATATTCATCACTCACCTGCCAACAAGCTGATACAATCATGCTGAAGATGAAAGCAAACGAGAATATCTCTAATGCTTTTAAGGTAGAGTTGATAGAGACCGTAAAGGAATCTGTACCTGAGTGTTTCTGGGACGCACACGACTGAAGGAACGGCGTTTTAACAAACCCATTTCTTTAGGAGTAACACAATGAACACACTTAATCTCATTCGCAAGCAGATCAACAAAGCATCTGCTCTTCACGACGCACAGATTAATCACACCTCATATCGTGGTGTTGAGTATTCTACTCGTTGTGTAGAAAACAAAGAGTCTCACGGTACATTCTGTTATCGTGGACGCACTTACACCAAGTGATTGTCAAACCGATTGAATAGTGTTAAGATGGGAGGGAAACCTCCCATTTTTTATGGAAAGAGATAAACTAAAACTGATAGTAAGGAATCTAAAACTGCTGGTTGATGCTCTTGAGTCTGAAGTGTATTCTGATACTGATTCATACACAACTAAGCAGGAAAATTTTGATGATTCTTCTGCCAACTACATATTAGATTATGACGAAGTTTTTGAGGATGACGATGGATAAGATAGATACACAAGGAATGAGTGTTCCTGGTAGTGGTAAACCACCATCAAGGAAATCATATCCACCACTGGTAATACCAAAACGAAATGTCTTTACTGATTTAGAAAGACAAGAACTAAAAGACATTATTAACGAGACACTTGATGAACGAGAACAACGTAAAACTAATCAGCGTAACACCTGATGCTGAGAAGCACATGGCATATTGTGCCCGTGTATCAAACCCTAACAACCAAGAGAATGAAAAGTTCTCTGGATTGTTGAAGTATTGTGTGAAACACCAGCATTGGAGTATCTTTGAGCAGGCATATATGACTCTGGAGTTGAACACTACCAGAGGAATCGCAGCTCAAGTGCTTCGTCACAGGTCATTCACATATCAAGAATTTTCACAACGCTATGCTGATTCTTCCTTACTCGCGGAGACGATCCCTCTACCTGAACTACGCAGACAAGACACCAAGAATCGTCAGAATTCTATTGATAATATTGACCCGTTTATCCGTCAAGAATTCCAAATCAAAATGAAAAATCATTTTGAGGCAGGAATGAAACTCTACAAAGAGATGCTTGATGCATCAATTGCAAAGGAATGTGCTCGTTTTGTGCTTCCTTTGGCCTGTCCCACAAAAATTTACATGACCGGTTCTGTTCGATCATGGATCCATTATATCGATTTGCGTTCTGCAAATGGTACACAGAAGGAACATATGGATCTTGCACTAGGTGCAAAAGAAATTTTCTGTGAACAGTTCCCATCTGTTGCTGAAGCAATGGAATGGAACTAATAAATATTTACACCAACAATTGAATGTTATGCCAACATACCCCGTTATTAATTTAGAAACAAAAGAGAAGAAGACACTCAGTATGTCTATGAAGGCATACTCCGAATGGAAAGAAGAGAATCCAGGGTGGGATAAAGACTGGTCAGAAGGATGTGCAGGACAATCCACAGAATTTAGATGGACTGGTGAAGCTAAATCTAATGGATGGAATGAGGTTTTGGATAGAGCATCTAGACAACCTGGTGCCAACGTAAGTAAAAACCGATACTACGGATAATCTCTCTAATTTCTTATACCTTATGTCAGCAAAAAGAAAGTCTCAATCTCCTATCGTTCCATTTGGAATGAGTAACAAGCACATGAAAAGAAAGAAACCACTTAACTCAGACTTGATGAAACCCATTGAGCCTTTGACAGAGAATCAAGAGGAACTTTTCCGATGTTATAAAAACAATCAAAATGTAGTTGCTTATGGTTGTGCTGGTACGGGAAAGACCTTCATCACCCTCTACAATGCTCTTAGAGATGTCTTTGATATGAAGACGCCCTACGAAAAGATCTACATCGTCAGGTCTCTTGTAGCAACCAGAGAGATTGGTTTCTTACCAGGAGACCATGAAGATAAGTCTTCTCTCTATCAAATTCCATATAAAAATATGGTGAAGTTTATGTTTGAACTTCCAACAGAAGGAGATTTTGAGATGCTGTATGGTAATCTCAAAGCACAGGGAACAATTTCTTTCTGGTCCACTTCATTCATCCGGGGCACTACTCTTGACAATGCTATTATAATTGTTGATGAATTTCAAAACTTGAATTATCATGAACTTGATAGTATAATCACTAGAGTAGGCGACAATAGTAAGATTATGTTCTGCGGTGATGCAACTCAATCCGATCTTATTAAAGACCGGGAAAGAAATGGTATTGCTGATTTTATGAAAATCTTGCGCGTTATGCCATCAGTTGATATCATTGAATTTGGAGTAGATGATATTGTTAGATCTGGTCTTGTCAAAGAATACTTACTTGCCAAAATGGAAATGAATCTCTAATGAATTTTATTCATCATAATTATCTCGGTGATCTTGAACTAAACAAAAAAGAAACCAATGGCATCCGTCTCTATAATATTCCTAATGGAGAATGGGTGCCTTCTATTACGTCTGTAACTTCATTTTATAACAGAGAAATCTTTGTTAAGTGGAGAAAGAGAGTTGGTATTGAAGAAGCTAATCGCATCACAAAGAAAGCAACTACCCGTGGAACTGATTTCCATGAAGCAGTTGAAGTGTATATGAGAAACAATGAAATAAATTGGGAAGACTTTCGTCCTCTCACAAAGTTTATGTTTCATCATGCTAAACCATATCTGGATAAGATAAATAATATACACGCTATAGAAAGGACTCTGTACTCAGAGTATCTTGGTTTAGCAGGTAGAGTTGACTGCATCGGAGAGTACGAAGGAGAACTAGCAGTCATCGATTTTAAAACATCCGAAAAAATTAAACCAGAAGCATGGTTAGAGAACTATTTTGTTCAGGAAACTTTCTATGCTGCTGCTTATTATGAGTTGACTGGTATCCCCGTCAAAAAACTTATCACTATCATGGTTACTCCTGGCGGTGATGTCAAAGTATTTGACAAAAGGAACAAAGGGGATTATATTAAGTTATTAGTTCGGTATATTAAAGAATTTGTATCTCACAATCTTAGGTCAGAGAATGGAGAATGAACTAGAAAAAGTATTAGAGAGTAAGTTCTTTTGCCCATCTCGTTTTGCACAAGAAATAGAATCTCTTGTGCAACATAATAAAGGCATGAACTATATTGATGCGATTGTTCACTTTTGTGATCTACAAAGCATTGACGTAGAATCTGTTCCTAAACTTATTTCTAAACCTCTCAAAGATAAACTAAAAGCAGAAGCAATGGAACTTAACTTCTTGAAGAGAAGTTCTAGAGCAAAATTACCTCTATAATTCATTTCGAGGCGGAAAATTTTTCCGGCAAAAAACTACTATATTACTTTTTGATGATGCCGTTTGACGCCTACAAGCAATATCTTTCCCTGAAGAATCACTTCACGAAAGAAAAGTATGACTACCATAAGTATTGTGGTAAAAGTCGTGCTACCGTACAGTCTTTTTATAAAAGGAAAGATCGTTTCTGGTTTGAAAAAATATCAAGAAACAAAAACGACAAAGAAGTTATTGAGTTCTTTATATCCAACTTTATCACCTGCACTGATCCAAGTAAGCTTTGGATAGGAGAAATGATTCGTGAGGGTGAGGATAGATATTCATCATGGAAAAAAAGAACACAATCTCTTGCATATGTCTTCAAGGAAGAGATGGAAAAAATACTTGTAGGTACTGATTTAGATTCTGCATTCCAGATTTCTAATGGTCATCCATTAGTGTTAAAAAAATATTTAAGTGGTCAAATCTCAATAGAAACTTTAGTAATATGTGACAAAATTCTTGGTTACCGAACTGATTATGACAAAAAACTAACGGACCCGGTATGGGAAACTGTTAGTATGAGGATGAGGAAGTATTCCCCATTCCTAAATATCGATGTATTCCGATATAAAAAAATTTTGAAGGAGGTCGTGTTACAGTAATGAGTTTCTTTGATTCGGAAGTCGTCCGTGCTGAGATGACTGAAATTAGTGAATTGCAAGAAGATGTTTACCGTAACGTCTTTGAATTTTCAAAAATGAATAGAGAAGAACAACTTTTTCATGTTGGACTTCTAGAGAAATTAATAGAGAAACAAAAAATTCTCTATACTCGTTTGAGTTTATCTGATGATCCAGAAGCAAAACTGATGAAACAAAATATTGTTGACTCTGCACAAATGATGGGACTCTCATCTGATGTTGATATGAATGTCGTTTTTTCTAATATGGAAAAAATGCTTAATGTGATGAGGAAACAGATTGACAAAAACGAAACCGACCTGTAGAATGAACGGGTACACACAAGCCAAATACGTACAAACAAAACGAATCCTATGTCTTTCGCAAATCTTAAAAAGCAATCTTCTCTTGGATCTCTGACCTCTAAACTGGTCAAGGAAGTTGAGAAGATGAACAATACTGGTGGCGGTGGAGATGACCGTCTCTGGAAACCTGAAATGGATAAGACCGGCAATGGTTATGCCGTTATCCGTTTCCTGCCTGCCCCTAACGAGGAAGAACTTCCTTGGGCAAAGATGTACTCCCATGCCTTCCAAGGTCCTGGTGGTTGGTACATTGAGAACTCACTGACCACTATCGGTCAAAAGGATCCCCTTGGTGAGTATAATCGTGAACTCTGGAACAGTGGTAGTGACACTGATAAGGACACTGTTCGTAAGCAGAAGCGCAAACTCTCTTACTATGCCAACATTTATGTTGTGCAGGACAAAGCAAACCCCCAGAATGAGGGTCGTGTCTTCCTGTATAAGTTTGGTAAGAAGATCTTTGATAAGGTCATGGAAGCAATGCAACCTGAGTTTGAAGATGAAGAACCAATCAATCCTTTTGACTTCTGGCAGGGTGCTAACTTCAAACTGAAGATTAAAAAGGTTCAAGGATATTGGAATTATGACTCGTCAGAATTTGACCGCACTGCACCACTCTTGGATGATGACGATGCTCTTGAAGCCCTCTGGAAAAAAGAATACTCGTTGACTGCCTTGACCGCAACAGACCAATTCAAATCCTACGAGCAACTACAAACACGCTTGAAGATGGTCCTGGGGCAGAAGTCTTCCCGTCCTCGTTTTGATGAAGAACTGGAAGATGAGAGTGATGGTCGCGGATCTTTCACTCCAAACTTTGAGTCAAGCAAACCACCTGCTGCTGATTTCAATGCACCAGACATCACTCCCACAAAGTCTGCCGACTCTGATGAAGATGATGCTCTGTCATACTTCCAAAAACTTGCTGAAGAATGATCAGTTATAAATTCTGATATTATCAGCAGTCTTAAGGGTTTCACTCTCATATTGAGTGGAACCTTTTTTGTATGTCATCATCTCTTCAAGATCATCACGAACAACACTAAGGTATTGTGGTTTAAGTAAAAATATATTTCTCTTTGCGTCTTCTATTTCAACTTCATATTCATAGTTGGTAACTGGAATTGATATGTTATCCAAATCCACTAATGTTTCACTCCTTGTGTCTGCATATTTAAATGGGAAGGTTGCATCTGTTTTAAGACCAGCCTTTACAAATACAATACCATTGCTATCTTTTACTTCAGTTGTCTCATAATGATGAACTCCATTGAAGAGATTATCATAAGTGTCATATTTTTCCAACATCGCTCTATCAAAATCTGATTGTTGCAATGGCCACTCTGTAAATACGTTTATGATGTTATTGCAAGTAAGAACTAACCAATCTAATCTTGAGTCTTCATAAAAATCAAATGCAACATTATCGGGTCTTTTGTCTCCCATAATTTTGTACTTTGTGAAGAAAGAAACATTTTGGAAGATGTCTTCCCGGAGTGCTCCTTTTTTAAATAAATTTTTAACTTTAATATAATCGGAGATCTTCGCATCAGGAAGTCTGCTAACGTAATTAATATCTGGGAGTTGTCTGAAGTAATTTGACATTTTAGAAACCTATTGAAGTGTCGCCATCGTTAGCATATTCGTCATTAAATACAGGTTCAAGTTCATTAAAGTTTAATGACATCTCATATGATGTCATTGCACCATCTGAGAATGTGGAATAGTTATTCTGTGGAGTATAATTAACATTAACTCCAGTACAAGCACATTCTTTTATCTTACCCATAAAGGGATTCTCACCGCCTTCTGGTCCACGATACAAGTATTGTATTTTAAATGTATGAGGAGATTTTAAAAATAAATTTGATGCTGTTCTTTGGACAGCAGATCCTTGTTTAAAAAACCTAAGAATTTTTACAATCTCTTTACTCTCTAATCTTTCTCTTGCAGTGAATGTAAACTTAAAAGAGAACTGCCTAAGTGATGGACCACTGAATAGCAATTCCATATTTGGATTAAAGACTGCTCCGGTTGTTCTTGTTAATAATTGACCTCCAACTCCTGCTGCTTGACCTGCAATCGCTACACCAACAGCAGTTTTTAAACTCTGATTACTTCCTCCAACTGCTGCGACAATATTTTTTGTTGCAAATTCTGCACCCTCTCTACCAGCACTAATAGTATTCAGTGCAAACTGTGCAGCTGCAACTTCTATATTATTCATACTTTGGGATCCCCAACTGACTTGATTATTGTCAGATATCCCACCAGGTATTGGTAAAATTACAGTCCCTAATATTTCTCTTTCACCAGAATTTCTTTCATCTGTATTAATACCAAAACCAGATTTCGTATTAATATCAGATGGAACATACTTTACCATTGTAAATTTAAGAACATCTTGTCCTGTAACACCAAGGTCCAATGGATACACATGATTGCCGA
>Ga0307488_10005562_pt1 | contig 10406 bp, 17 predicted proteins | sample SB02metaG_FD_202248 | JGI IMG/M metagenome (GOLD analysis project Ga0307488, IMG submission 202248) | Sea-ice brine microbial communities from Beaufort Sea near Barrow, Alaska, United States - SB 0.2 | ecosystem: Environmental > Aquatic > Marine > Coastal | place: USA: Alaska | collected...
GCACAACCCCTAAATACCCCTTGAAACCCCCAAAACGACCCCCTCTAAACACACCATACATACCCCACACCTGCCGGGCCCTACTCAAAGGAGCACTCGGTCGGTCCGGGCAAAAATCGAAGGAGTCGGAACCAGGTAAGGCGGTGCAGGTTGACCCTATCAAACCCACATTGAAAGGGCCTACGGCTTCAGCCTGTGAAGCCACATTATGATGAAACACTTGCAAAGTTAGCTTTCTCATGACCCCAGCTTGACCTAAGCTTGCCCTTATCCCCGGATAGACCGCGCCTGGTATCAGCGCTTGAAGCTAAAATATGATGAACCGCTTTCAAACGTTGCTTTCAATTTCAACTTGCGTCTATAAAACCAGGATAACGACAACGACGATGACGACGACGCCCCCGCTCAACTGGTTCGGACCTCGTCAGTGAACCATTATTCAACCAACCGCCAGAGCAACCTCAACGCTGGGAACAGCTTTGATAAGGGCATGCCACGCAGGCAGGGCATCACACTGCTTACCACTTTTTGCGGGATAAGCAGGTTGATTCAGTCACCAAAACGTGTCAGGTGAACCCAAAAGTGACGTGGACGAGTGTAAGGCCCTGGCAGTTGGGCTCCGAGGAATAGCCAAGGTTACAATAATTCGGGCGCGGCTCCTTGGAAGGGCGGTGCAGGTTGACCCTATGAAACCACATGTTGAAACCGCCTGGAACTATACTCTCAGCACTTGAAACTAAAACGTGATATTCTGCATTCAACCTTTGCTTTCAAATTCAACTTGCGCCGCTACACCTTGGCAGACCAGGGCGCCGAGCCCACCTCGGGTGCCCAGGGCGAGTCGAATGAGCAGTGGTGGCCGCGCGGCTTATCTGCGGTAAGGATGTAGATGCTGCAAACCCCGACACAGTTGGTGCAATCCCCGAATTCTGGTGCAAACCCTGACACACTTTAGGGTGTGTCCGCTTGAAATGGCGGAGTGTGTCGATTATTGCTCACCATGTTAGATCCTACGGGCTCGAATGAACAAACGTTGGAAGTGACGAAACAGTTGGTGCATAGTGACAATGAGACGGTGGGCAAAGAAGCCTGGCACATAATGCCTGCCACGTCATAGGATGCCAAGACATGACACTCATATGCAATTAGGGTTCACAATGCGTGTCGATGATGTGGCGAGCAATGTTTGCCAGGCCCTATTCTTTGGGGTGATGGCGGGACGCAGCGGATATCTAATTAAGATTCACCCTATAAGCAAACAGTCAGGCGCTGGGTTCATTTGTACAGGATGGGCAAACAGTCAGACACTAGTTGCTCCGGGATATCTTCAGGGCGTCTAGACCACTTGAGAGAGGGCAGTGACGAATGACTTGTAAATATTGTTGACTTTTTGTCGGGGGCATGAGGCGCGCACCCGAGTCCGTGGATGTGTGAATATTATTTAATTATCTTACGACTTAAAGTTAGCATCGAGCATCGACCTCTGTGTCGGGCGGGACTGCCCCCCTGACGTCCTCGGACAGAGAATGCATTTACTCAAAATCTTGCGGATACCGGGGGATGAGACGTGGAGCCGAGTTCGCGGGAGCTCATATATAGTGGGCCTTATATGAATCATTTACAAGCTATGAAAAAACACGGAAATGGTGTCGGCTCCAGTTAGACAATCCCAGAAAGCGCGCGCGACAAATTGTTTTTGTTTACAATGCTACGGCTTCATGGAGGTGAACCTCTACGCTAATCATCGTGCAGGGCTACATTATCTAACGTTACAGTTTAACATCCGTGCCATCTCTCGAGTGTATTTTCGTTCACCGCCACTGTTGTACGGACACGAACGCAACCGACTACTATGCCCTTCAGATTTCAGGCCATACTACACAAACGTAACATTGCGACATCCGAGCCACCCTTTCGTTGTTCATTGGTCAGGCTACTCGTAACGTAAACGGTACGAACACAACATTCTAATATCCCAACAAATCCTTGAGTTGTTGCCACGTCTGGCGCCCCGCTAGTGGTTGTATTCTGACCCCATCCTGATCTATCCCCGGGCCGTTAGCCTCCCCTGGCCGAGGCACAGCCACAATTTTGTACCCGTCAGTGCCCGTCACCGCCAAAGCCTGCGACGCGATGTTGGCGCCAGTGTCAATGTCAGCGTCAGTTGGGGTGGATGATGTTGCTAGCACTGATAAACCATGCGATGGGAGACGCGGGGAGTACCGATACACTTTGTGGTTGCTGACGTGGCAAGCACCGGTACCGTATGTGGTGTACGACGTGGCGAGCACGAAGTGAATTATCACGCGGCGATACTCGCAGCGCTGGATGGCGTGGCATTGTTGCCGACGTTCTTCGAGACCCAGGGTGCTTCAAATGATGGTAAAGTGCGCGTGTTGGGACCGGGATCTCTTACGCACCTTGTTCTCTGCGTCCAGGTTGAAGTCTTGGTTTGCTTTTTTGACCCTCTGTATGACCTGGGGCGTGCGCAGGTCGGTCACCTCGGATTGGGAGTCACGCACGTCCTGCGGACCCTGTATGCAGCGGTTCATCGAGAGGAGTGTGTGAGAGGTGAGAGGTGAGAGTTGAGGGTTGAGATGAGAGGTGAGAGGTGAGAGGTGAGAGGTGAGAGGTGGAAGGAGGAAGGGTAACGGTGAGAGGCGAGAAACGAGAGGTGTGAGTTGTGACGATAACGCTGAGAGCATGAGCGGAGTGTGTACTCGTGCGCGCTCCGCTCTCGCGACGCGACGCGATGAGATGCGAGCAACGAGGGAATCTGAGAACTAAAACAAGCTGCGACATGATAAGGAGAGGTAGAGCTGAGCGGCCCCCTACCTGCAAGAGCACGCCGAGTCCGCTGCACCCCACCACCATGAATGCCATGAAAGGCAAACCGCTTCTCATCCAGTGTCCGTCGTAGCTCACCCGCACGCGCGGCCCCGCCGCAAGGACTGACACTCGTTCGCTTTGCAGCTCAAACACAAGCACTTTCTGTGGGATGGAGGGTGCATTTACAGGATGTTTAGGAGGTATTTAGGGGGTGCTTAGAGGGTATCGGGGGGTGGTCAGGGTGCGTTTGAGTCAGAAACGGCTCAAGTTGAGCTGAAAAGTGGACGAGTGTAAGCCCCTGCCCCGTCGCTGCGGTGTCAGACAACAAGTTCAGCCTCACAGCAACTTTCCTAGCAATGCCTCCCCAGGTGCCCGACATACTTTCGTTTTCAAGGGCCTCCGAAACGTGCCGGACACGGGTTACACAGCGCACTTGGCAGCACGTCGTCCTCGTGCTCCTCTACCTCCTCGTCGCCGTCCTCCTACTCCAACGTGAGGGACCGCGTGCGAGCGGTGTGTGTGTGGTGAGCGGGTGCGGCCATCCTGCCGTCTCTATCCATCCAAGTGGCACCCACCCTCGACCCGACTCTGCTTCAGATTCTACAGAATAGCGCTTACGTGCGGGTCAGGTTTTCGAAAGCCGAGATAATAACGAAATATTTGCCGAGGGCACCCATGAATGCCACAACCTCTTGCGCGCGGAGCGAGGCCTTGACACGGCGCCTGACGCGGCGCCCGCTAGCTCGAGCGCCGAGGTTGGACCATACGGTCGAGCGCTTGGTGAGACAAACGACAGGCTCAACCGAGTCGGCAACTTATACTAAAATACAGACAAGACATTTATTTGGTCGAGAGAGGAACGAGCGAAGGTCTTGCGCGCGGAGGAGGCCCGACACAGCGCCCGCTAGCTCGGGCGGTGACGGCAGCGCAACGACAGCGACGACGACGGTGCCGATGGACGCTCTTCTGGAGGTACGCCAACCTCCCCGCGACAACCCCCGTGCCCGTTCTTTCCACGTGCCACTACTCTGAAAATAAACAAAAGGGCGAAGACTGGACGAGACTCTCTTCGAACGCTCGCAAGTAGTGGGTGCACAAGAGGCAGCACACCCTCGGTTCGCCGCACTGAAGCAGCACAGACAACCCACGTTCGGTTCTCTCTGTGGCGCTCAATTTTCGCTTATCGCGCCAATACTGCGAAGCGCCGAGAACCAACTGCCCGCTAAACTTTGCAAATCTTCAAACATCTTCGCAGGCGGAGGAGGTGCCCTTGGAGGCCATCGTCGCATGGCTGTCGACGGAGCCACCCGAGGGCGGCGCGGCGCGACCGCCGCCGCCGCAGTGCGTGCATGCCGCCGGGTTTGCCACGCGCGGGGAGTTCGCGGCCGCGCTGCTGCACCGCGTGCGCGGCGAGTGCGACGCTCTCTTCCGAGGTGAGCGTTTCTCCCAACTCCTCAACTCATGCCCTGTTTGTATTTCGTCGTGCCCACTTTCTTGATGTCTCGGCCGCTCCCACTGAACGCTGCCGTACCAGCTTGGTACGCTATTATCCAAACGCCGTCGCTCAACGGCTGTGGCACTGACGCCCCCCCCCCTTCCCTCCAACCCGCAGCGCATGCGCCCGCGGCGCCGAGCGTAGCGCCGAGTGCACCTCCCAATGCCTCTGGTCCGCGTGTGAACGAAAACACTCAGCTGAATCAGCATGCAGCGGGCGCCCGGGCAGGGCAGAAGGGAGCGGGAGCTGCGGGGCGCTCGAGCGCACCCAAGACGGGAAGCCGCCTCATCGGAATCGCAGACGACCGCGAGTTCCCCTCTCTCGGCGGCGGGCCACCCAAGGTAGGGCATAGCTTTTATTGCCCGCCACGTCTTCCATCACTTTTTGAATCCACGTGTACGAGTATTGAGGTGAACAGCAACCTGTGATATGGCGCGCAATATCTGATTACGCCCTCGCCCAAGGCTGCTGCACAATGGGGCGGCGGCGGCGGTAGCGGCGGAGGCGGCAGCGGCGGCATCGGGGGTGCTGGAGGTGGCGCTGTGGGCAGCGGGGGCGGGGGTAACAGTGGCAGTGATTCCCTGGGTGGGTTGCGTCGGAGGCTGGAGCCGGATCTCCTCGACGGTAACAAAGCAGGACATGCGCCTCCACCGCCGCCGCCGCCCTCCGAGTTTCCCGCCCTCGGCAGTGGGCCTGCTGCGGCATCACAGACCAAGGCTGTGAGCGTGGTCAAGCCGGCGAAGAGAATCGCCCCCGTGGCTATGGACATAGCGCCGCCAGCCGCCCCTTCCGCGACGACCGCTGCCGCACCCTGGGGCTTTGGGCCGGACGCAGCGGGTTATTCTCCGGGGGCGAGGCGCATCGCCCCGACGCAGATGATGTCGCAGTCCCCAGGCAGCGGTGGTGGCTTTGCATTCGGACCGCCATCACCTGCGGCGGCGGCGCCTGCTGGCCCATGGGCCGGGGCAGGAGGAGGAGGAGGAGGAGGCGAAAGTCCGCAGGTCGTCGGAGGAGGAGGAGCAGGAGGCAGTCGCAGGCGCATCCAGCCCACGGCCATGTCGACTGAACCGCCCGCAACACCTCTGGCTGTGCCGTCGTCTCCCTTGCAGATCCCCCACTCACATTCGCAGCTGCAACCTCCGCCCGATCATACGCCCCGCTCGAGCCAGTCAGGACCTGTCGAGCTTCTCAGCGGCAGCACACCACCGCCCCGCTCGAGCTTGTTGGGAGCTTCCGAGTGCGTCAGAGGTAGCACGCCCCCGAATCGATTGAATGGAACCTTGGACTTTGTCAGCGGCAGCGCCGGCCGCGTATCACAGGGGTAGGGCCCGGCGGTGATTGCTTGCCACGTCATCTAACGCATTGTGAGTTATCTTTTATCGAATTGGCTGGCGTCCTCTATGAGGTGGCCAGCAACATCTGCCAGGCCCTACGTCGGGATCGCTGGGATTGTCGGGGTCGCCGGTGTCGCTGACGCCGCCGCCGCTGCGCCGAGACGCCTCGCCCTCCATGGACTGGACCGCCCAGGGCTTGCCGTTTACTTTAGGTGGGTTGGATGAGCAGTTTGCAGAAACGTTCGGGAGGCAGGGAGATGCAAATGTTACCTGACACGTCATCCGACGCATATTTAACCTTCTTTCATTGACGTGGATGATATATTATGACGTGGCGAGCAAATGTGTATCTGCCAGGGACTTGCTATACCCTGTTTTAATGACACTTGCTGTACCCCCCCATTCAATCACTTGCCTGCCTCGTCCTCCAACGCATGTGTGACCCTCGCCCTGAGTGAAATCATATCCTATGACCTGGCGAGCAATATCTGCCGGGCCCTATTCGGAGGTCATTGGCGGCGGTGCCCGGGGAAGGGCTGTCAAAGGCCGCGCAGCGCGCGGCTTCGCTTCACGCCGCTGTGCTGGCGGCTGGCGTGCCTCCCGATGTATCCCCGGAGGCAGAGTCCTTCATGCTTGTGAGCACTTCATCTCTCAGCTCATATTGAGCATATTTGAGGTATCAGGTGGATGACTCGACTGGACTCAGAGATGAGCTGCCTCAAGTGGCAGCTGAATACTTCGGGTAGACTCTGCCTGGAGGCGGCGTTTCTGTGCCAGCTGTTGGCATTGCCGGCGTCGCTCGTTCTGAAGCCGCCGCCCCCACCTCAGAAGTCTCGTTCATTGGCTGGCGATGGCAGTGGGGAATGGATAACTGCAGAGACGGAAATAGGAACTACGGCTGCAGATGGGATGGTGGCGGAGGAAGTTGTGGCTGAGGCGGAGGCGGCGGAGGCGGCGGTGGCAGAGGCGGCGGGGGCAGCGGCGGCGGCTTTCAGCCAGCGTTGGATTACTTCGGGGGACACAGCGCACCGATACGCGGCGGCTGTGTTATCCAGTGCCGCTCGTGTGCCGCACGCAGTTGGCGAGTCCGCGTTGGCCGCCCTCGCCGCCGGTAGCGCCTGGCATATATTGCTCGCCACATCACAGGATATCATTCAGAGCCTGGCGGATATTACTTACCACTGGATGCCACTGAGGGCCCGGCATATAGTAATTGCCACGTCATAGGATACCATTCAACACAAGAAAAGAGGGTTCAGAATGCGTTGGATGATATGGCTAGCGTTATCTGACAGGCCCTATCTGCTGCTGCCTCCTTACAGCGCCACGCGCCGGCGCTGCACGCGTCCCTCGTCCGCGAGCTGGGCGCTGCTCGGCGTGCCGCGCGCATGACCCGGAAACTGAAAAGTGAAGGCGGTGGGTTGGGAGGGGGCGGGGGCGAAAACGGCATGCTGTTGCCCGCGCCACTGATGGCAGCGGCGGGGCCGGAGCCGCCACGCGGTGGCGGCAGTGTCATCGGCGGCGGCGGTGGATTTGGCGGCGCCGTCAACACGCAAGCCGCTTACCACAATCGCGAGAAAGCGCGTGATGCGCTGTACGCTCAACTCCGCACTTTAGCTGGTAGGGGCGGAGCAAGCAATGCCTGCCACGTCGCCGACACGAGTATTGAACTGAGGATGTGTGAGGTGATTGGTATCCTATGCTGCTATGACCCTATGATCCCATGACCCTTTGATCCTATGATGTGGCGAGTAACATCTCCAGGTCAGTTGCCTGCCACGTCATCCAACGCATCATTGACCCTCATTTGAGTTATATGGCATTCTCTGACGTGGTGGCGAGCGATATCTGCCAGGCCCTCACCTTTGGTAGTGCATCAGGGCACGGGGTGGAGGCGACGGGCGGTGGCAGTGGCAGAGGTGGCGGCGGAGGAGGGCACTTTGATGGCAACGCTGGTCTGGGAGGCAAGGTTCGGGACCTCCTTGGGGGCGTCCACATCGAGAACACGCGTTGGTTTGCGGAGCTCATTGTGTCGCGGCTCGTTCAGGCGGCGGCGGCCGGCGAGGCGGATGAGGAGCTGGCAGCAGCTGTCACGCCGGCGCGGTTGTCGCGGCTGCATGACAGGCTCACAGGCGGCGGTGGTGGCGGCGGCGGTGGCGAAAGAGGAGGAGGAGTGGGCGGCGGGGGCGGGGGCGGTGGTGGGAGCGGCGGTCGCTCGGACAATCACAACAGCGGCGGCGGCGGGCGCCGTGGAGGAGGGTCTCGGCGCGGCGCCGGGGGAGGCCGCGGTGGAGGTGGAGGCGATCACAGCCACGGTCATCACGGCGGCATCGGCGGCGGCGGCAACGACACGAGCACCTCCTTCGCGTCGTTCTTCCCCCCCGCGCAGCGCCCGTACATCCGCCTTATCGAGGCCGCTGACAGCCACCGCCTGGCCAGTGCCCTGACCCGTGCCCTCGTGGCGGCGCTCCACGCGCTGGACCCCCACTCCCGGCCGATATATCACGCAGCTGGCTCCCACGTTGCCGCCGCCGCTGGTAGGGACTTCCACTCGTTCCTCACTCAGCCAGCCCTTTCGTCTCTGAGCAGTCCTTGAGCCGTCATATAGGCGTTCCAGAGCTGTCCCTGCGCAAGCCCTGAGCACTCCCTCAGCCGTTTCGGCCCCAACCCCGCTTTCATTGTTCCACGAGATGGGTTAAGCTGAGCTGGGAAGGGTGTCATTGGAAGGCCCCGACCGCAGGCACGCCGAGTGGTGGAGGGTCCGGGGTCTCCCCTGGTCGGCTTACCCTGAGCCCAGGTGGTGTAGTGCCAGTTTCCGATGCCCCCGCCTCCACCGGGGTGTTCGGCCTGGGGGGCGTTGGCTCCTTTGGCGGCGGCGGCGGCGGGGGACTGACCGAACGGATGTTGGCTGCGCAGGCGGTGGCGGGCAGGGCCGTTGTCATCCGATCCCTTTTCAGCTCGACCTGACTGTTTGTCGGCAGCGTGCTAGTGCATCTGTGCATCCGCAACCCTCGATCGGTTCTCTTACTTTTTCCTCATGGTGTACCAGTTCAGTGTCCCTGCACAACCTCTCTGCGTCCGCCTCCCTGGCATGGTCTGAAAGGGGAACGATCGTATGGCCCTGGTGTCAGGTGTCCTGGGGGTGCTGAGCTTCGGGAGCGGTGCTGCAGGGGCTGGAATAGCGGCGGGGTCCCTGGCGCCGCCACCCGGAGTGGACGCCATGGGATCGCTGCTGCGCGCGACGGCGGCCGGGGAGCTATCGGTGACAGTGCCTTGGGTACTTTCCTTTTTCCGCTTCCTGCCGTGGGACGCCGAGGCGGCGACAGCGGTGGGACCCCGACAGATATAGCTCGGCACATCATCCAACGCATTTTGAACCCTCGTTTTATTGATTTAACATGGCATCCTATGACGTGGAACCCTCGTTGCATGAAAGTCATGGCTTTCCATGACCTGGCCAGCAACATCGGCAGGGCCCTAGACGGCGGCGTGCCACCTGGAGCCGTTGGCGGCGCTACGACGGATGCTGGGATCATCGCGCCTAAGGCCAAGCTGTTCATCACCCGCATTTGCGACGCCGCAGATGGCGTTGCGCGCGGTATTGGCGTCAGGTCTAGCTGCGCGCTCGCCCACCACACCGTCGGCAGCGGCTGCGTTTGCTCACGCTGCAGCCTTCTGCTCCGGGTAGGGCCAGGCAATTATTGCTCGCCACGTTCTGAGATGGCATTAAAAGCAGGAATCAAGGTTTCGGAATGCGTTTGATGACGTGGCGGAACATATCTATCAGGCCCCAGCTCTGGGGGAGCGCGAGCGGCAGCGGCACCTCCGCCTCCACTCGCAGCGCTTTCGAAGCTCCCTCCCACCGAGTTGGACCTCGGCCTTGCACCGTTGGCAGGGTCCGTCAGATACTGCTCGATACGTCATCCAACGCTCTTTGAGCCCCTATTTCTTGAGTTACATTGCGTCCCACGACGTGGCTCGCACCATCTAATAGATGCACTTTGAGTCCTTCGATCTTGAGTGAACTCTGCATCCTATGTTGGACGATCACTATCTACCAGACGCACTTTTGAGCCCTAATTTATTGAATTAGATGGCACCCTATGACTAAGCGATCACTATCCGCCAGGCCCTAGCCCTCGCTGCAAAAGACGAAGACGCGGGGAGGGGACAATGTGGACGAAACTGAAACCGATGCGGACTCCCGAGACCCCCTGTCGTTGTGGGGAAGTGGCGTGGTGGGCGAGGGCGAGGAGGTCCCGGCAGACCTGAGCAAGGGTGGGCTGGACCGGCGCTATGTGGAGTGCATGTGCCCGGCGCTAGACGCCGCCACTGGGGAGCTTTGGACGGCGATTGAGCGTGCGAGGGGCGAAGCGGCATTGGTGGCGTCAGTGGCAGGGGACAAAGCAGCGGCAGCAGCAGCGGCGCCACCGCGCCGAGTCCAGGCAGGGGGGGTTATTGAGGACAAGCACTCGACTGACACTCAATCTCCTCCTCCCCCTCCGTTTATTCCGCGTGAATGTTCTGGCATTCACCGTTAGGGCAAGTCTTGCTCGATATCGGCTTTAAGGCTTGTCCTCATTGTCCCTTGCGCATGGCTGTTCGAACATTGACGCCGGTTTCTGACTCGGTGTCATCCGACCTTGCGGGTCTCACTTCGCCCAAATCGCGTCTGGCATCAACGTCGGCGTTGGCAGGGGCGGTGGGGGCGGCGGAGGCAACAGCGGCGGCGAGTACAGGGGAGGGGG
>Ga0307488_10005564_pt1 | contig 10404 bp, 26 predicted proteins | sample SB02metaG_FD_202248 | JGI IMG/M metagenome (GOLD analysis project Ga0307488, IMG submission 202248) | Sea-ice brine microbial communities from Beaufort Sea near Barrow, Alaska, United States - SB 0.2 | ecosystem: Environmental > Aquatic > Marine > Coastal | place: USA: Alaska | collected...
ACTTGGATTGATAGGATAGGACTAGGTGGTGTGTGATATAATCCTGTACATTTATGACGACGAGCAGGCTGGGCGAAACGTTGTAGGATTTTCCTCTTCTCGTTTCTTCTCCCGGATGATACGGATGAAAGACGAGGTTGCATAGCCCAGTTCCCTTTATGTGTCTGTCCGCGTCCATCTCTTCCCTGTATAGTTCTGCCCTTTGTGGCAGAAGACTTGTCCTGAGGGGCGCTGATATTTGGTTCGATAATATGTCTTTGACGCTGCTAACATCCACGGGAATAATCTCCATCTTTGCAACAGACGCTGCGGACGCGCACGCCCGGATGATACGTAAGTATTCGTGGGTGTTTGGCGAGGGTGCGCGCGGCCATGTGTGCTTGGTTGTGGACCATGTGGGTGGGATAGCCGACGTTGGTGTGTGAGACACATTCCCACAAGAAGTGCGAGCGCAGATCCTTGACGTTTTGTGGCGCGCGCTCTATGAGTGAGTGTAGTCGTCTGGCGAATGATTCGAGATTTCGTTCTCTTTCGTTCATTTTTTACCCTCACGAAACCCAAAAGCGCTGGCTACACATATTGGGACATACTCGTTGAGTTTGGGTCGGACAGACCTGTCCAGAAGACGCTCGATCTGGATGATCCGGACTTGCCGCGAGTCCAAAGGTAGGGCGCGACCATAGATCATAAGTCCAAACATAGTATAACCTTCGGACGATTGGAAGAAATAATTGTGATTCTTCCAGTTGGAATGTATTGTTGTAAGTTGGTTGGTCATAAGGGTTTAGGGCGAGGCCCCGGCTCCCGGCGCCGTAACCCCTTACTATTAAAGGACTTACGGCAACCGTTTTAACGTTTATTCGGTGGTGGACAAAAGGCCGCTACTGCTATGGCCAATACGATAATCAATGCTAGTATACAAGTGTGGGTGTTGTCAGCGCACCCCCTTTCCATATTAAAGGAGGCCCGCCCGCCTTGGCAAGAGACGGACGAGCTGGGCATAAATCAAACACTCAGCAAAGCAACCCGTTCCGCTTTGGCGGTCAGGGTGTCTTCAAATCCTCGCCAGATACGTTGGTCAATGTTCAGGCCCGGACGTTTGGCGGTATGCTGTTGGTAACCCTGCACGCCGTTGTACGCTTCCCATGCGGAAACATTCCAATCAGTCCCGATAGAACCACGTCCAGCCTTTCGACGTTCTTCCAACACACGGTTGAAAACTGCCGCAGTGCGATCCTCGTGATTTTTAATCTTACGAGTTCCCATTTCCTCAGTGGTTGTGCCGTACACATCTGCCAGAAAATCTTTCAACGAAACCCGCTTTTGTTCCATCTCGCCAACGGCTTCCTGTACAAGATTCCACCCTTTGGACAGGTCGTGAAACTCTCGTTTCAGTTCTTCCATTTTATCGGTCAAACCCTTTGTATGACGGATTTTGAAATGTGACTGGGAAACCGTTTGCAACATTGACATGTTGTCGCACAGATCACGCCAGAATCCAAAAGCAGCATCGACGCAGCCAGAAACATAGGGAGCCTTTAAAATAAGACGCCCGAAAATATTGTCCGCAGTGCCGTAAATGGCTTTGCGTACTTCCAAAGGTGGTGCAATGATCAGACCGTGACCATTGTTGAACGAGCAACGAACGTCACAGACGCCGTTGTATGTTCGAATGGCGGCGGTTGCCAGTGCGACCATATCGTCGCACGTATGAACATAGTAATCTTCAGTGACCGACTTTGTGCCGATGATCTTGAAATTCTTGTCGAACAGGCCAAAATATCCGGTCGGCGTATTATCCGGCCCATGCAAAGGAAACTTTTTAACGTCATGATTGAAGGTCGCAACGACCTTATCAATTGCCTGTTGCTCTGTCATTACGCTGCCACTTGTCAAAACTGTCATAAAACCCACACTCCAAAAAAAAGAAAAACCTTTGACACTCCGCGTGTCTCATGTATAGATTATAACATGTTATCCCAACGGGTCAAGCCCGCTCGCCCAATCTTTTCAAAGTTTATCCCAGATTCTTTTGGCACGCCATTTGCAGTGAGCCGTCGTCGTAAGTGCTTGCTATCAAAGGACTTAGGTGCGCGCGGCCCGGCGGCTCGCCCTAACTCCTTACGGAGTCAGGACTTGCGTCGTTTTTCAGCCTCTCAATATGTGAGTCGAGTTGTGCCAGCACTCGCCCCTTGTTCCCCTTAAAACCAAATTCATCCTTGACAATAGCATAGCAGCTACGGCCCCGACGTTTCATGCCTCGCGTTTCCATATACAAACACGAACGTAAAATCATCACGCGGGCGTTAGCTATGTTCTGTTTACCTGTGATCATTGTCATTCATCATCCTCCGGCCCAAACATTTCATCCCAACATGCGGTACATGTACGGCTCATCAGTAATTCCCGATCATCGGGAGATAATTGCGGCATAGCATCTTGAATGTAGATGCCCTGCTTCCACTGGCTATACTGTTCAGGCACTACCTGTACAGGGCAGGATTTCCCACAGTGTTGACAGTCCACGTTCACGGTTATGTTATTTATGCGATTGATCATACTCCCATACCTGCTTTCTGGGTCAAATGTAACCGCACACAAAATCCATTGATCCTCAGCCGCTTCGTCTTCATGGCCGTAATCCTCTACCGCCTGAGCCGCATCTTGTGGTGATCTGAATAGGTTATCGCCAAAGCAATCCTCAAACACCATAGGGTCGGCCTGTACACTGATCAGACGCTCGGTGCCTTCAGAATCTACAAGCAACTGCTTATACTGATACCAGACTTCTTTTGGTGGTAAAATCACTCGCCTTCTCCTTATTCTGGGCCAAACATTTTGTTAAAGCACTCTTCACAGGTGCCACTGATCAGCAGTTCACGGTGTCCAAGTGACAGAGTTGGCAGGGCGTTTTGAATTAACTCCCCATCATTCATCCAAGCCCGATAACCAACAGGATCGACCAACACGCGAAAAACCGTGTTGCATTTCGTACAAGCTCGAATCAACTCTTGAGTTTCAATTTTCTGAATCATCGCAATTTCTTTCTTTAAAATGTTCCGGCACAATGGGAGAGAGTCGAACTCTCCAACTAAGGCTTAAGAGCCATCGAGTAATGCACTCACCGTCATAACTCTAAAATGCATGACCTTAGCCGCTGCCCGCCACTGTATAGATTGTAGCAGGGCAGACCGACCGTGTCAAACCCTACTTACTGTTTTCTTCGAAAGAATGGTAAAATCGTGGCTGATGCTGAAATACCATCGAGCCCTTCGCACCGTCTGATTTACGGGCGACCGCCACCAATGGGGCCTGAAATCCCAACACTGTGAAATCGGCCTGCAACTGGGTAGTGTCCCACAATTGCCCGTACTTTTCTTTCATCTCTGCTTCACTCATTTTTGCTCCCCTTGGTGAATTGTTTCTTATGTCCCCATTATATCATATCGGCACAATCTGTCAACCCGCTTTAGCCTATTATTATATAATTTGTAAGATTATGTAGGGAAATAGTAACAAGTCCCGACAAGCGTAAGTCGTTACGCAGTAAGGACTTACGGCCCCGCGAGCCGCCGCCTCGCCCTAACCCCTTACAGGGTCAGGACTTACGGCGATCTTAATCATATAGAGATGTATAGTACCTGCGCACTAGTGCAACCTCACGGGGGGCCACCTCTATACCCTTTTCTCGTAGATACCAAACAATCTTTCCGTCGCCCATCCTTTCTAGGATTTCTTTGAAAATTTCGTGCTTTTCCGTGTCGGGATCGCACGCCGTCGCCAAGTGTGGCGCCAAGTGTCGGAGCGTATATTTTTCGTCTTCAGTCATTGCCATGATTATTAGTCCAACAAAATAGCGGTTATGGTTACAGGTTCCGCGTCATCAACTGTGGTGCGGATGCGGGTTGACCCTTCAGTGTACAAAGAAACACGCTGTGGTGAGTTGCCTTGTTTTGTTTTTTCCTCCCGATGTTGGACAACGTCAACACATTGGTGGCCCGTTTTATCATCGTTTGACAGAAACGAGAACGTAATCTTTTTACCGTTGGGAGTTTTCACACTGATCACAGCGTTCCCCTTCCCCAGTGCAATACAGTGGTGAGGTGTGCCATAGTCAGCATCCCACTTAGCAAAATCGTCTGGAACTTTAACTTTATCCTTCATTTTTTCCCTTTTGGTTGAAAGTAATCACAAGCGGCCCACAATACAACTAGAACGAACAACGCTGTCATTTAGCGGCCCTGCTATACGAAAATTGTACGCCCTCTTTCTTGAGCTTTTGTGTTGCGGCACTGGCTTCACTGCCTTTTGGTTGAACGCCATGAATCAACAGAGCAAAATCATTGTTGCGGTATGTAGGATCGGCAGCATGAGAATCGTCATGGTCGATCTCTAAACCTAAGTCGATGGCCTCCTGTTCACTGAACACAACCTTAGCAGATCGTAGCTGGTGTGTTTCTATCATATCATCCCGACGACCACCATACGACGCCGTCAACACGAGATTGTCCGGAATGATATCCATGTTTTTAACCCAGTAGGGCAGGGATTTAGTATAGGCATAAAATAGCCGATCCGGATTCATTGCGGCAATTTTAACCCATGCCATAAAATATTTGGGGTTGAAGAAATCGCCCGCCACATGAATGCGGCAGATGCCCAAATTCGCAGGCATTACGGCAAGGATCGCCTCTACCATTTGAGCCGTTGTAAGTGTTCGCAGGTTGGTGAAATTCCCTTCTCTGCTATTGTACACGTTTGTGTACACCACCTCTTGACTCGCTGAAAAACATCGAAATTCTGTATCAGGACCATCCTGAATTGAACGCTTACCTGTACTCTCGTCGACCATTACCCTGCTGAAACAATCCTTAGCGAATGGACATGAATGACCTGATAGCAGGTCGAATGAATAAACCTTGCGTTTATTGACCAAAAATCTGATCAACGCCACAACCAACGACAGTGCCTGAATTTTCACGTTTGCCTTGCTGAACTTGAGCATTTTGCCCCCTATTAGAGAAAAGTGTTTGACTTTAATATTATAGCACAATTCCCCAATCTGTCAACCCCAAACGACAATTTTCCTAGTACACCACCACGCCTGTTCACGCTTTCTTTGGCACGGCATTTGCAGTGAGTTTGTGACGTAAGTCCTTGCGTAGCAAGGGGTTACGTCGACGCGGCGGCTCGCGGGCCCCTAAGCCCTTTCAGGCTCAGGAGTTACGTCGAGCTTCAAAAATTCAAGCCGTTCATACTCTTTACATTCTGCGACGATAGGAAACCATTCTTCTTCAACGTAGAAATTTACAGGCCCAAAGCCACCACTCCCATTGGTTTTATACAACACGCCCTTGTATTGTAATAATCTTGGAGGGTTAAAAGGGTTTCCGGGCAACGCGGCAACGATGTTAATACACGTTTTATCTTTCGCGGTCAGCTTTACTTTTCTTGCTTTATTCATTTTGCCTCCCATGCTAAAACAGGATTGTCTTCATTCATCATCATGTCAACAAACGCCGCCGACTTGATTTCTGTCTCGTTCTTAACCCAATAGAAATAGCCCAACTTATATGGATTATAGCTAATAGGGTGGGCCAATGTGGGGAGACTAAGATCAGGTTGATGTGGGATTTTCATAGGATCGCAAGGTGTCCCCTTAACCATCGCATGAACGTATTTTTTCTTTTCTGTGATTACACGCTGTCGTGTTTTTTCACTCACAGGAAACGTGCAATCTTCTAAGGCTACATAGGGAGTGTGGCAACGCACCTTATTTCCCTGTCTTACAGACCAGCAATCCTTATGTAGATTACGGTAAACCTGAACGGGTTTGGTTACATCAAGATAGTCGGCCATCTGAGTTAGCCAACTGCGCCCATTTTCGTCACGTTGTGTCAACATTGGTTTAGTCAACTTACACCCCCATATCGTGAGCGTATTCATGTAAAATTCTCAGCGTTTCTGCCAGAGGCATGCCGGTTTCCCCGTTTTTTTGCAGGTCAACGGCGTACTGAGAGAGAGCCATCACGATGATAGCATTGTCTTCATTTTTGTTCGTTTTGAGATAAGGAACGCCCCCGGACATATTCTGTCCCTCTCGGATTTCATCCATTCTCAACTCTGCTGCCGTAGCATTCATACTCTACTCCCTGTCGTGAGGTGCCGCGATTTTGTTTTCCATCCATGTTTTAATTTTAACGATCTTGCCCTCAGATATCAAGGCTGCCGCTAGTAATATCGGGAATAAAATACAAACTAAACCAACGCAAATATTCTCTAGTCTTCTCATCTGTACTCTTTCAGTCTTTGCATATTGGTGTCAATACATCCCTCGATGTATCTTTGATTGTATCTATATAGTCCCAAGTAGTTTAGTGTACTCTTAGCCACTACCAAGTGTTCTTCAACTGTGGCAATGGGAACGCCCCTTTCACGTGCCGTCTTAAATATGCGGGCCACGTTTCCCTTTACGTACGCCAAACACTTAGCTTGTTGGGCGGGCCTGTGTTCTTTGTACGGCTTCGTCTTCACATGTGGCATTGATGATCCGCTCCAATTGTTGTTTCTGGTATTGCTCTTCTTCAGTCAAATAGCCCAGCCGATTCAATGACGCGAGCAAATCCTTGGCGGTTTGATTTTCACACATGTTACGCCCTTATTAGTTCAAACTCGTTAACGTGGTAATCTTTTAACAGGCGGTTGATAGTGTTGTTTAATACTGTGGTATAGTCCTTACCCTTAGCGGGCTCGCCACCTCTACAAATTGGCTCAGATTCGCCTACTGGCATATCCTCGACCACTTCAAATGTGAGATGTTCCGGGTGCATTACGATGACTGCGAAGCGATGGGCCATTTTCTCTCTCTCCTTACATTGTTGACTTGTTATACTTCCATTATAGGGATCATCGACATTATGTCAAGTGTCATACATATAAAATGTAAAAAAACACCATAAAGACGTAAGTCTATGGTGTGTAAGGACTTACGGCCCCGCGAGCCGCCGCCTGTTTGTAAACCCTTACTGCGTAAGGGTTTACATGAATTAAAACCCCTCGCTCAGCCCTTGTGAAAATGGCGAAAACACGCAAGCGAGCGAGGGTAAGGAATCTGTTAAGACTCAACAATTTTCTTTGTTGAGAATGAGCGGGTAATACCGCTATTTTCAGTTACGGTCAGATAGGGCCCATGGGGTCCAGTCCCTTTCTTAACCACTTCCCCAACAACACAACGCAATACGTTAAGCTTGCCATGTGTGGGGTATTTGAATGTTACTTGTGATCCAACGCGTTTGTGTGTCTTAATCATTTCTTCACCGCCTTCTGAGTGTCACTGTGTGCCATCGACTCGATAGCACTAAAAGAGATTTTGATAGGTTCGCCATTACTGGGATGGTCGAACATAACTCCATCTGTACAAATTGCGACTATTGTGCCGCCCTTAAGTTTCGTCCCGATTTTCACTGATGCCATCTGCTGGGTTTCCTTCTTCAAAGTCATCGTCCTCTAATTCTGACAATAGGTCCGACGTACTGGGTTTCCGCCGTGTCCGCTTGTCCTTGTTGTTTTTGTGTGGGCCGCAGCTCTCACGTTCTTGGTGACCCGCTGGGGCATTGATTCTGTTAACGTCGATCTTCATTGGTTTCATTGTTCTTGCCTATGTTGAATCTGCCATCTTACGCATCACGTCGCAGATAGCGGGTTCATATGTGATTTCGCCCGTTTCTTCCCACTGTTGAGCGTATAGCTCTATACGACGCTCTTTCTCTGACTTCACAAAATCCATTGTGATTACAGGTTCATTGAATTTTTCGACCATACGTCTTAGCTCCCCCGCTGTTGGCCCGTACACCGGCTTGGTGCTGTATGACCCGTCCTCTTTCTGATAGTCCACCACTGTGAACTCTTTTTTTTGGTGATATTCCTTAGGTAGCCAACTGTTTGGGATCTGAATACATTCCGCTAGATCCTCACACGCCTCTTTAAACAGTTCACGATAGTTGATAGGTTGATCAATTGCCAGCGTTGCCATTCTTACTCCTTATTGATGTTTCTTATGTTTCCATTATAACATGTCTCTGGCAGGTGTCAACCCCTATTGTCTAAATAAGCACAAATAAATCCAAGTGTGATTACAACTAACATCGGTACAAATGCGGTTTCTGGTAACATGCGGCCTCCTTAGCCATTCCTTGATATAACCATTATACTATTATTATCGACCATGTATACCCCAACACATCACCTTTTTTGAATAAAAACAAACATTGATGTAAGTCGTTGCGCAGCAAGGACTTACGACCCCGCGAGCCGCCGTCTAGCCCCAACCCCTTACGAGGTCAGGACTTAGGACAGAATCCGAATCAATTGATCCACTTATCATATGTCGCCTTAAGTCGATTGGCATTAGAGCTATGATAGTAGACTTCCCCAAAAGGCATAGTCAGCACGCTGGCTTCTTCTTCTGGAACGTAATCAACCGTCGCCCATCCCAGTTTTGTGCTGGCTGAGATGCTTCTCTTGTCACCATCTTCAGTCACAATACAGATTGAACCATGTCTCCCATCCTCTTGACCAATTTGCCACTTGTTAGGATGAAAGCAATGTTCCTCAGCCGCTTCGGTTAGCTTGCCGTGTTCCTTGCCATAGGCCACTAGAGCCTTAACCATTTCTTCTTCAGAGACCATTGTCAATCCTTAATTAGTACCATCTGCCGGTTTAATATGCGTGTTGAATGGGAATGTGATATCCCCATGATCCTCAGCGTTGGCTAGTAAACCAATGATCACCAGAGCCTGCTTGGTGTTTTCAACTGTTATGACTATGTCTTGTGCTATGTCGTTCACTGTGTTTCTCCTAATAGGCTGAGTGACAACCGCCCCAAAGTTCCACCACACATCATTACCGGTATCATGTGTGATCTTGCCAAGGCATTGTTTTTTATTTGCTAGCTAAATGTAATCACGTTTAAGTCATGACTCAAAAACGCTTCCACCATCTAGGCGACCTAGTCACTCATTTCAATTGTTTTAAAAGAGAAGGGGCAGGGTGAGATTCGAACCTTCTCATGTCTCTATTATAGCATATCGTCATTATAGTACAACACGCTTTAGCTTATTATGTAAAGAAAATAAGAAGTTTTAAGTCGTGCCTGTGTATAGACTTAGCGAGCCGCGAGCCGCCGCCTCGCCCTAAGTACCGTCGTACAAAGGGTTTAGCGGGCTCTAACTGATTGATACTCCCCCATATCGTGGCTTCAAGCATTTGCGCTGGGAAGAATTAGCATAGCTGCCATCAGTTAAAATACTCATTCAATTCATCTAGTGGTGTGCCAACGGTTTGCGCTTTGATTTCCTTGGCAACACGAAACAACATAGCAGATGTGCCGGGGAAATCCTGAGCAATACCATAAGCCGTCGTTTCGATAGCCTTGGTAATCTCCAAAGCCATATCATTATCATCAACTTCAATCACTACTTTCTTACTCATAACATACCCCATGTGGCGTATCAGCCACGTTAGTCACCGCGTGATTATCTTCAAACCACCCTTCCCACTCTTCATGCCATCCTTGCCATGTACGATGGGAATTGTTTTGAATGTGAAACTCTCGACCGTTGATCTCCCCAGTGTAGGTGCCGTGTTCCTTACACCACGCTCTAACCTGTGTGTTGAACGTGTGGATTTGGGCTTGCTCTGCTGGTGTGCAATCACTCGTCGTCATCTTGTGCTTCTTTCATATTGCTTAGGAACGCCCACGCTGCCTCTTGGTGCTTGTCGACAACCATAGACAGGAGTTGAGCCGGATTAGCGAACAAGAAGTCTACAGGGCCATTGTGTGGCGTCTTGAGCCGCATCTTGATTGAGCCATTAACACCCATATCAAATGTGGTAGGTGTTGCCTCATAGCCTGTGGGCTTAAGGATAATTGTTTTGTTTGGCGGTACGGGTGGTGGTGGTGGTCCGCTTGGTGTTTTCGTATGATCTTGATTGAATCCAAATGCCATCTTAATTCCCCTGTAAGTAGTCAATCCAGTCTTTAGCATCGGCAACGCAGCCGAATATAGCCTTTGAATCTGCAACGTCGTAATCAATATCGCCCCTATGGGCAACAATGCGACGTGCTTCAGTTTTGTTGAGTGCAGTAAAGTAATCTTGTCGAATCTCAAACCCGCTGTAAATTTCGACCGTAGTTAAGACCTTGTTATCTATTGGACGTCCTCGCATGATTGTATCTCCCTTTTCTATAATTGGCCTTGGGTGGGATTTGAACCCACCACGTACTCCCGGAGCTAATGTACACTCATTCCGGTTTCCCACACTAGGGGGAATCGAACCCACCCTTTATCAGCCATTAAGCCGCTAAGCCTAAAGATACTGAACGTCCTGCCACTAGACGATAGT
>Ga0307488_10005566_pt1 | contig 10404 bp, 8 predicted proteins | sample SB02metaG_FD_202248 | JGI IMG/M metagenome (GOLD analysis project Ga0307488, IMG submission 202248) | Sea-ice brine microbial communities from Beaufort Sea near Barrow, Alaska, United States - SB 0.2 | ecosystem: Environmental > Aquatic > Marine > Coastal | place: USA: Alaska | collected 2017-05-06
CCGACATCGGCGCCAACGGCGTGAACCTCAACGCGGCGGGGGTCTTCAATTTCGACACTACGTCCGGCGAGTTGGTGCTCGAACTCACCATCGAGCTCAGGCTCACATTTGGTCCGTTTAAGGTCATCGGCAAGATGCGGAGGAGATCTAAGTGCGACAGCCAGGGCACCGTCATATCGGGCTCCATCCAGGCCCAAGCAGGCGCGTTCCTCTTCGAAGGCGTCACCGTGGTGCTCACTCAGTATTGCATGGATGACGATATGACCATAATCGACCTCACGGGCACCATGACCAATCTGAAAATCATGGATGGCGTGGTCCTGAAGGACATGTCCATGTCGCTGGTGGGTGTGCGCGCCAGCCGCGGGGGTAGCGCCGAGCTCGAAAACCTCGACTGGACGGGCACGATCTCCGGAACGCTCGCCTTTGAGACGGATGGCATGATCAAAATCCCGGGTGCCGTCGGAGCGCCCACACTCGCGGTTACGACCGCGATGACGTTAAAGAGAGGCGTGTTCGACTATCAAATCCGCGCCAAGGGGACCGCCGCGCTCGCGCTCGGCGTTGGCATCACTGCCTCGGTGACCATGGATGCGGAGATCCCCTGCAAAACAGGCAGGGGCTTACACTCGTCCACTCCTCAGCTCACCATGAGTCCACTTTTTGTCACTGAAGCTACAGGTACCGTCCACTTCTCGGCTCAACCTGAGACATTTTAGTAACCCATGACACCTAACTTAGGCCACAGAAAGTGATCACGTCAAACTGAAAAGTGGACGAGTGTAAGCCCCTGAGCACAGGCAAATCGATTGCGATCAGCGGCTCACTTGACATGAAGCTGGGCCCTTCACCACACTGGTTCAACCATAAATTCAACGCCAAAGGCGTCTTCGCGTGCGGCGACGTGGCCGAGGTAGGGCGGTGCTGCTTGACCCGATAAAACCCACGTTGAATAAAGTGCATGGATCGGCAGCGCTTTTAACTTAAGTATTGGAATGACGATAAACTGCTTTCAAAACTTTGCTTTCAGTCTAAACTTGCGCCGCTACACCGAGGGTGCGGCCGCGACGTCTATCTCCGTCGCCATGCATCGGCTCGTCATCGGCGATCTCACCCTCACCGATATCACCGTAGGGCGGTGCAGGTGGACCCGATGAAACCCACGTTGAAAACCCACCTGGCTGGATTGGATCTAAGCGCTCGAAATTATAAACTGCTTTCAAGTTTTGCTTACAATTTCAACTTGCGACGCTATGTCACGGTTACTGTGATGATGGTCATGAAGGGCTCGGAGCTCGTCCCCGCCGTCACGTTCTCCGGCCACATGGAGGTGATGGGGGTCACGGCGTCGGCTTCGTTGGCGATTGCCACGGTAGGCCGGTGCAGGTTGAAAAGTGTCGAAACCAGTCTGTGTTGAACGCGCCTGGTTACCGCGATGGAAGCTATAATGTGTTGAACCGCTATCAAATCATGCTTTCAATTTCAATTAAAACTTGCGCGTGCGCCGCTACACCACGGATGAGACTATCGAGCTTGACGCCAGGGCGGGTATCGTGTTGACCATGATCGGTAACTGCTACTGCAAGCTCACCGTCGATCTTCATGCCAAACTTCCCATGAAGGAAATGGGTGATTTCAAGGGATCCGGGACGATTGAGGTGATTAACTTCCCTGACGTGGGCTTTGGCGAAATGGACGCCACCCTCAAGGGTGGCGTCTCCCTCGAGCTCGGCGGCGGCGGCGGCGGCGACTACCGGCTCGAGGCCACTGTCGCCGTCAAATCCACTAAGAAGATCAAGATGTGGGGCTTCCTCGAGATTGATATACCGTTGGAATTCAAGCTCTCGGTGGCATCCATCGATGGTGTCATCAAAATCAAGTTCGCCATGGTGTTCAAGGAGCGCTACGAGGTCGCTGCGACGCTGCGCAGCGACGGCGGCTTCACCCTCTCGCTCCAAGCGTTCGACATCGGACCCCTGCAGTTCTTGACCGACTTGCTCAGCATCAACCCGTGGGCGTGGTATGACGACATCGCCGCGAGTGGCGGCGACATCGTGCAAGGGATTGGCGCGCTGAAGAAGCTCACCACTGAGTTCCTGCGTTGCGAGGTAAGGCGGTGCGGGTTGACCCGAGAAGACAATACGCTGACAACGCCTGGATCTAAGCGCTTGAAACTAAAGTGTGATAAATTGCTTTCAAGTTGTGCTTTCAATTTCAACTTGCGCCGCTACAGCGAGGCCCTCACCTTTTCGTTCGATATGTCGGCAGACGGCAGGGGCTTACACTCGTACACTTTTCGGCTCAACCTGAGCACTTTTTGTGGAGTACGCTGTCTGGCTGTGTGGCATCAGTGACACGGGGGCCAAGGCGGAAGCCTGGTGCCGCCTCATACACGCTGACACGTCTCTCTCTCTCTGGCGCCAGTGACAAAAACGGCTGAAAACGGCTGAAAACGACTGAAAACGGCTGAAAACGGCTGAAAACGGCTGATAAGTGGACGATTGTAAGCCCCTGGCAGACGGCGAGCAGATGCTCATCGCCTCCGCCACCGGTTGCAACCTGCTCCTCATCAAGCTTTCGTTCACCATCCTCGTGATTGACTGGATGGAAGTCATGGTTGGGCCGATGAAAAACAGTAACTACGCGGCGCGAACCCCTCTACCGAAAGAAACGGGGGGGTTGAGTGTGAAATTTCGGAATTCCGAACCCTCGACCGACACCCGACCGACCGGTTTCAGTGCCTTCTCGAGTAATTAAAGATCCGAAATTGGTTTCACGTGGTTTACCCCGCAGTTTTTTTAAGCAGAGGGGATTGGACCGTGTAGAACACCTTGAAAGCGCCTGGATCTAAGCGCTTGAAACTACAGTGTGATTAACTGCCTGATTGAGACTAAACTGTGATAAACTGCTTTCAAATTTTGCTTTCAATTTCAACTTGCGCCACTACATCATGGTGATGATTTCCGTCGAGTTCGGCGACTTTACTTTCGCCTCCGCGTTCAAAGCGATTCACAGTGACCTCGCGACCCTTGGCATGATCCTGGACATTGTCACGATGCCTATCAAGGCCATTAAACAACTCGACGTCGCCTTCTCCACGACCTTGATCAAGAAGCCCGAGTTCAACATGCCCGGGCTCCCCAGCCTTTCGTTCATCCCAGCAGGGTTCTCGCTCAGCCTCCGACTCGACCTCAAAACCCAGATTCAAGACAGCATGGAAATCATCGGGAAGATCATGAGTGAGTCGTTCAACCTCGAAGACCCCATGGGTCCGTTCAAGGTTTTCCTGGAAGACGACATCTGGTCACCTCTCGCCGACTGGCCGTTCACGGTGGGGCGGTGCAAGTTGAAACCAGTTGAAACCCGGGTTGATGACCCGCGCATAGTTTCAGCGATTGAAACTACGAGTACAATATGATGAGCCGCTTTCAAGTTTTACTTTCACATTCAACGTGCGCCACTACCCCACGGTGGGGTTTGACATCGAGGCCTCCACGGTCATTTTCTCCACCGCGCTTGAGTTCGCGGGCAGCGGGTTGCCCATCGGCGACATCAGCTTCAAGTCCATGCGCGTCATCTTCTCCGCGAAGCTCGGCGACGACCTGGACTTCACCGCCTCGGGAGAGGTGGCGATGTCCTTTGACATCTATCCCCCGATCAGCATCTTCAACTCCATGTTTGGCTGGTTGAAACCTGGCTGTGATCCGGCAACCAACGTCCCAGGCTCGACGGCGTGCGATATCTTCCCGTCGTCGTCGTTGAAGCCCATGCAGCTCGTGGGCAGTGCGAACTTTGATGTCGGCTTTTCCGCCACCAACGGTGTTTACTTCGCTATGGGCGGTTTCTTGAAACTCACCGGGGCGAAGGACGTCGTTTGGGCGAACCCCTTCGGCCTCGCTCCGTCCATGGGTCTGTTGTTCCCATACAGCTTCAACTTCCTGGAAAAGGTCTCCGCGTGCATCGCCGAGGTGAGCGCCGCGTCGGCCGAGATCGCTTCCACGGCTGGCGTGGCGGCGATATGGCGCGTGTTCACGGTGGCCTACATGTGCCTGCCGGCGAACCCTGAGTTCGAGGCTGGGTTCATGATGTGTTCGTCCGCGCTGTACGTCGACGGGCAGCTCCCGGTGGACCTCGGGTTCGATGATGCGGCCGCGTCAGCGTCAGTGTCAGCGTCGTCATCGGCATCGTCATCGTCAACCGCGGGGGGGGCGGCGGCGCTTGGAGCCGCGGAGAATCAGCGTCAAGCCAATCTCCTGGGGGCCTCGGACGCCTTGGCGTTTGCGCCCGACCCGGAGCTCGCGCAGCTGGGCGCCGCGGACAAGAGGTTCGACAAGACGATACTGTCGCGGTACACTTGCGCGGGGTACGATATCTTCGGCCCGAAGCCCATGTACGGCTTTGTGTCCATGGCGTTCAAGATCGTGCTCTCGGCCAAGTTCAAGCTGGCGTTTACCTTCGGCTTGAACAACATTCTGATGACGCGTTTGTTCCTCGCGCTCGCACAATTCAACCCCGCGTCGTTCCTGGCTAACTACGCCTTGTCATCTGGCGAGAACTTGCCATGGGTGAAGGATGCTATGGATGCTATGGACTTTGATAGCATCCAGACCGCCGTCGGCGACTTCGTCAAGGTGTTTGATGTCATGCAGATGGAGCGGGTCGAGTGCTCCATCAACCTCTCGCCCTTCCCGTCGAAACTCTTGTCGGGGACTGTGATCCCCACCGGTATCTATTTCATGATGAAAAACGTCGAGATTCTCTACATGTTCAAGTTCGAGGTGCTTCTTTTGAACATGGACATTTTCACGCTGGAGCCAAAGGTGGACCTCCACATGTTCATCCCGAAGTCAAGGCTGTTGTTGGGTAGGTTCGTTCTGCAACTGGCGGGCGCCGACCCGTGCATCGCCAAGGCACTCGGCCGCATAATCGCTAAGAAAGATGCGGAGGCCGCGCGACTCATGGAGCTCGAGCGATTGGCGAACGAAAAGGCGCTCGCCGCCGAGATGGAGGAGCTGAAAAAGGCAGGTGCTTACACTCGTCCACTCATCAGCTCAACCTGAGCTGTTTCTGTCGCTGAAGCCACCCAGCGTGTCTCATGACGTTAATTAAGTGAAGACACGGGGGTTAAAAAGGCGTTTGATGGAGAAAAGTGCTTATGTTGAGCTGAATAGTGGACGACTGAAAGCCCCTGGAGGAAGGCAAGCTCCGCCGGGCTCGGCGCGGCGCGCGGCGCGACGAAGAACGGCCGCGAGCCGACGTACGCGCTCGGCAGGGGCTTACACTCGTCCACTTTTCAGCTCAACCTGAGCCGTTTCTGTCAGCTGTTTCAGCCGTTTCAGCCGTTTCTGTCAGCCGTTTCTGTCAGCCGTTTCAGCTCACCCTGAAGCCAGAAGCCACCAAGCGTGTCCCATATGATGTCATTTAACGAGGGTTCAAGAAACGAGGGTCAAGATGGGGTGGCCAGCCAAAAGTGCTTACGTTGAGCTGAAACGTGGACGAGTGTAAGCCCCTGGTGCTCGGCCAGGCGAAACATCTCGGCGCCATTTCGAAGCTCGGCGCGGTTGCGGGCGGCGGGCGGGCGGCGAGCGGCGGCGGCTCAGCGGGGGACGCCTCGCGTATGTGCTCGGGGAGTGTCTGCCACACGTGCGTGCGCGTGGCCGAGGAGACCCTCGTGGTATGGCGGAGCAGGTTGACCCTATCAAGCCCACATTGAAAGCGCCTGTACCTCAGCGATTAAAACTACATTATGATAAACCGCTTTCAACTTTTGCTTTCAAATTCAACTTGCGCCGCTACATCGTGGTGGTGCAGTGCGGCGATGACCAGGAGATCATCGACTTTGCAGATGCCGTGTGGGGTGTTGCGGTGGAGCAGCCGTCCTGGCGGGGCGGTGCAGCTTCACCCTGCTGTCAACCCACATTGAAACCGCCTGGAACTAAGCGCTTGAAGCTAAAATATGATGAGGTGGATTTAACTTTTGCTTTCAAAGTCATGTTGCGCCGCTACATGATGGGACTTCGACGATCTCCCCGCCGCGTGCGGCGTGAACGAGACGGATATCAAGACGCAACGCATGACGGTGGCGGCGGAGCGTACGCAGCTGCTCGAGACCCTCAAGGCGTTGTGCGCCGGCAAGGAATCGTGCGAGGTTGACGCCTCACGCGCCCTCCTCGGCGACTGCGACGCCGCGGACCTCGCCGCCGGCAAGTGCGCAACGGGATCCCTCGCGCTCAGCCTCATCGCGCGCTGCGGCTCTCTTACCCAGGCCATCGTCGAGAAGAACGAAGCTCTCGTCGACAACATGGACAATACCAAGCAGTGCGAAAACGGCTGCAAGACGTGCATGACTGTTTCGCATTACGAGCTCGACACGTTCTTCGAGTGCGACGAGGGTATGGTCATGACCGGATTTGTGGACGCCGTCTACGGCGATTCCGCCGTGCTCCCGCAATTCGAGTACGACAACCACCCCGGGATGTGCTTCCAGAGCATGATCCCCACGGGCGACGCGTGCCGGGCGGACAAGCAGGAGGTGCTGGACGTGCTGCACCGCCAGTGCGCGGGGCAGTCGCGGTAGGGCGGTGCAGGTTGACCCTATCAACCCTACGTTGAAACCGCCTGGAACCAAGCGTTTGCAAACTAAAATATGATGAAGTGCTTTCAAACTTTGCTTTCAATTTCAACTTGCGCCGCTACATCGCGGTGCTTCATCTACAGCGGAGACATGAACCGCCTGGTGGGGACAAGAACAAAAGATACATACTGCCCGCCACGTCATCCACCTTCAACACATTTGCTAACCCTCGTTTATCGAGTTAAATGCCATCACATGACGCGGCGGGCAGTATTTAGCTGACCCTGCTATTTGCTCGGGCATCGGTACTGCCCCGGCAAGGCCATGAACCTCACCGGCATCGCCAAGTGCATGTACACCGACACAAGGTAGGGCGGTGCAGCGAGCAGGTTGACCCTACGAGTATAGCTCATATCCCGTTTTCAGAAACTATTTATTTCCGCAACTACACCCGTTTTCAAGCGTCAATTTTGGGCTACTTTGGACTATTTCGGCGCTAATTTGGTCGTTTTTGAACGATATTGGGCTACATAATCCGTTTCAGCAACTATTTTTCGAAAACGGGTTATGAGCTACACTCGTATCAAACCCACGTCGAAACTCGAAATATGATAAACTGCTTGCAAAACTTTGCTTCCAATTTCAACTTGCGCCGCTACAACGAGGGAGGAGCAGGCGTCTACCTTCCCGAACGGGTACGGCGACATCCACTACGCGGCGCGCAGGGTCGCGGCCGTGAAGGTAAGGCCCGGTATCATCCACGTCATTTGGTGTCAATGACCGTCAAGTACTTCGTAAACATGGGGGAAATCACCAAATGACGTGCATGATACCGGGCCTTACGTGAAGGGCACTGATAGTTTCTTCACGATGCACGCCGAGTGGACGATGAACAACAAGACACAATACGTCAACACGACGGAATACGACTTCACGGGACTCAAGCTCTTCGACCCCAAGGACACGAGCAATAAAAACATCATGCATCGCTTTGGTTTCCTCATGCACACGCCCATCTACAGGACGAATGCAGCCCTGGCAGGGGGGTTATTGAGAATGAGCACTCGACCGACGTCGAATCTAATCCTCCTCCTCGGCGCGTCTGTATGAGCATTCACCCGTTCACCCTGAAGTTAAGCCAAGGTAAGTCGTGCTCCGATATCGGTCGAGTGTTTGTTCTTAATGACCCTCCTGCCGGGTTTATTGGAACTTCAGGTTCTCCGGAGTCAACGTCTTTACACACGCCAAGCTCTTGGTTCAGGCCACCGGCATGAAGATGAAGGGATCGCCCAACCTGTGCGACGCACTTGGCGCCGACGCGTGCAACCTGAAGTGCGGCCGCTCGACGTGCCAAGTTCGCATCGCCTTGGCCGGCCGCACTCGTTTCGTCATCGCCATCCTGGGTGTCACGACGGGCGCAAACACCGCGGGCGAGATCTCGATGCAGTACAAGCCCCCGAGCTCATGCTGGTCGCAGCCCGCGGCGTACCAGGTCTTCGACGTCAAGCCCACCAACGTGTTCAAGTGGGCCGCCGTCTCGGCCGGCAGGATGCCAGATCTGGATTGCGAAGATGCCAAGGTCGGGCGGTGCAGGTTGACAGTATCAAACCCCGTGTTGAAAGCGCATATGGTTTCAGCGCTTGAAACTAGAATATCATAAACTGCTTTCAACTATTGCTTTCAATCGCAACTTGCGCCGCTACACAAAGAAGGCCAACCTGCTCTCCCTCGAGTACATCGCCAAGCCCTTCTGTCAGGCAAACACCCGATATACACCCCCTAACTACGCAGTTTTGCCCCCGGTAGTCAGTTCGATTGGAGTCCCCCTGATTTTCACTGTGAAAATACACCAAATCGAAACATGCGTTGGAAAATATTTCGGGAATCCCCGCGAAATTCTGGACCACACGTGCGAAACACGTGATCACACGTGTTACTTCGTCGTTCAAAAAAATAACGTGCTGCCAAAAGGGTGAGAATCACCCTTCGAGAGTCCACGTGAACTACTTGGGGAAAAACTGCGTAGAAACAAAGGGTAAATTGAGTTCGCTATGCGATTTTTACCCCTGATTCCAGTTCGGTATGTCCCAAGACGAATCTCCCAGTTCAGTGTCGTCGCGTTTCCTTCGCGCAGTTAAGTTACGGAAACGTTGCCCTCTTTTCAGAATGGTGACGACACGCCTGGTGTTCGGCGGCGAAAAAGTTTGTGCGCTAAGGCATCGCGGTGCCCGCGCCGTTTTAGCGAGACGCCGCACAGTCGCTCACTTCACGGCGACGCGACGAAGGCGCTTTCTCTGCTCGCGCGGACTCCTAAGCCGCGTGACGCTCGTGCGAGAAACTCGTCGTCGCGCTTTGCGCGGCGGGCGGCCCACGCTCGGCCGGTATCGGGCGTGGCCCGCGGGCCGGGCCCGACGGCTGCGCTGTTTTCCGATCGCTGCTCCATCGCATCTTCGGTATGGCGTCGCCGCCGCGTTCTGCGTCTGAAACTACATGATCATGATCTTGAAGCAACATGATCATCCTTCTAGCAATGATCATTACATCATGCTACTTAAGTAGCATGATGGATGCGGTGGCGGCAACAGATTGAGCAAAAGAGGTCGAGCGGCGAAGATAGCTCTTCCTGGTTCTGGGGAAACGCGCGCGCCTTTTATCCGCTTCTGCAATGCTTCATCGTCGGGCGCCCTGTTTTTTTCGCGGACGGTCAGGTAGCGCCGAGCGGTGTCTGTCCATCTTTTACTCTGCAACTTGAATGACGCAGTCACATAACGGGCGCGCCTTCCGATGGGTTCAAATTGATATCACTCAGGCTCAATTTGAACCCACGGATAGTACTCAGACTCAATTTGAACCCGATGGCTACGTTTCGATCATGTTCAAGATCATGTCAAATTGGTTGCGCCTTCAGAAAGTCAGAGTCCCAAGTGGGACGTGCTGAACTGAAATTTGTGGGTCGAAATCGCATACTGAACTGAAATAAAAAAGCGGACCCCAACTGTTTTGGAACTGGCACCTGAAATCGCATACTGATCTGCAATCACCTCTAGAAACAAAGCACCGTCACCCTAAGCACCTCCGAATCACCCCTGAAGCGCCCCCTAAACACCCCCTGAACACCCCCTAAGCGCAGGCACCCGAGGATTTCTCGGGCTCGGGCTCCACCGGCCTCGAGTCCTGCGTGCCGACCAAGCCGCTCTGCAAGGAGGATGTGATCAACGCGGTGGAATCCGCGATTGGGGGAGGTATCAAGACGGCGGCGTACGAGTGGAGCAGCGTCAAGGTAAGGCGGTGCAGGTTGTCCCTCTCAAACACACGTTGAAACCGACTGGAACTAATTAAGCGCTTGAAACTAAAACATGATCAACTGCTTTCGAACTTCGCTTTAAAATTCAACTTGCGCCGCTACAACGAGACGCCCACCATGCGCCTCGTCGGCGACGGGACGTGCACCATGGCGGGCACCAACACCAAGCGCGCCACCGAAGGCCGCGTCATGTTCCTCACGTTTGACGGCGGCAGCGACTGCGGCGAGTCGGTGCAGGAGATTGACACGGGTCTCGAAACGGCGTCTGATCAGTTCGTCTCGGATTGCGACTGGAGGGCCGAGGCTGACGAGGACAGCGTCGAGGCCACGCTGTACGAGTTTACTTGCGGCAAGACGCAGGACGATGCGAAGTTCACGCCCGATGACACCAAGGAGACGGCCGCGTATCTGGATGTGGATGCGAAGGCTGGCAAGTTCGCCCTCAGGTTTGACCGCGAAGTAACCTTCGGGCGGGTGCTCGCGTCGCATCTGGACAGCGCAGCGCATGCCGCGGGCACCCTGTCGC
>Ga0307488_10005567_pt1 | contig 10404 bp, 22 predicted proteins | sample SB02metaG_FD_202248 | JGI IMG/M metagenome (GOLD analysis project Ga0307488, IMG submission 202248) | Sea-ice brine microbial communities from Beaufort Sea near Barrow, Alaska, United States - SB 0.2 | ecosystem: Environmental > Aquatic > Marine > Coastal | place: USA: Alaska | collected...
GCGGGAGGACGCGGGAGGACGCGGGGGGGCGCGGGACGTGGCGGGCCAGGATGGGTGCGTGGGTGTGGGGGACGCGTGGGGGGGGAGCTGGCTAAGTAAAGCTGGGGAGGGAAGCGTACTCGTCCTCGTAGCTCGTGGCACGTTCGGATGAGGCACACGCACTGAACTCGGCTTCTTTACTCGTGCTCGTGCAGGCGCGATGACGGTGAGCGACTTCCAGGAGCGGCAGCGTCTCGCGCGCGACAGGCAGGAGGAGGTGGCGCAACGTGCGGCCGAAGAGGTTCGCGCCACTACATAACCACAGTCCCCCGAAAGCTCCCGTCCGTGTCCCCTCTTCCCTTCCTCCTCCTCACCCTCCCTCCCTCCTGTTACACGTCTTGACTACCCTACCCCACTGTCTCTCGACCTCAAGAGACACTCACATGACTGACTTTTCCCTGGCGTGTGTCCGCAGGACGCCGCGTACCAGCTGGACAAGCGCGCCTGGCTGCTGGAGGAGAAGGCCGCGTCTGCTGCGGCGAAGAACCTGGGGATGCGCGCGCGGAGCGGGGGACGGCGCCTGGGCAGCGGCGCCGATGGGGCGGACGGCGAGGATGAGCCCGTGCCGCCCGCACCGCTCAGGCCCAAGCCTAAGCCGCCGGGGTCGTCGCGCGGCGACGACGACAACGACGACCCGTTCAAGCGGCGGCGGCAATTCAACGCGCTGGCCGGCGACAGCTCCTCCCGCAGCAGCGGTCACTCCGCTCTGGCGCGGCGCAAGCCTCCGGGCGGCGGCGGCGGTTGAGGCCGGTAAACGCCCCTTCCAGTTATGAGTCAACTGAAACTGGCGTGTGCCGCGCAGCGTGCTGCTACGAGTAGCATGCGTGTAGTTCCGCAGTAGCGATCGCTTGCCCAGTGACGCCGCGCTCCCAAACCCGATGAACTCGGCTGGAGCGTGCGCTGAAGATTGCAAGCGCTGATCGCTGCCACATGAACACACGAAACACAAAACACTTGCATATTACGTAGGAACATATTACAGAACTAAAGAGCACGTGGAACATAGACGACGTCACAGTTCTCTTTCATAAGACACGTTCTACACACGAACACAAACACAATGTATAGCTTTCGCCGCTGAACTTGCGCGAGCCCCCCTTGATATGAAAAACGATTATGTATGAAACAGAGCGTGCCCGGCCTTTCGGGAGCTTCCATGGGTGCACCACCCGCCTTCACCCCTAAAGTCTAATCGTAATTTGGAAAGTACTACTCCCTAGCCCCCCCGACCCTAAACTGTAGACAACAGCACTCCTCCATCTCATTACAACACCTCGGCAACTAGTAACTATGTACCTAGCAATACTAACGTGCTACTACTAACTATGTACCGGACCGGGCGAGTGTGGTGCCTACTACAGGGCACCTCTTCGGGTGCTACTGAGGTACGCGCGCGCTACTACGGGCAGCCTCTTCGGGCGCTACTGAGGTACACAGCGCTACTACGGATCCTCCATGAGCCGCGTTACTATGAGGTCCATCCGCATCCCCCGGCTGCCCTTGACCAGTACCACCCACCCCGCGCCCTCCCGCCCTGCCAACCCCGCCGATCTAGCGCCAGGGGCTGGGCTTACACTCATCCACTTGTCAGCTCAACATAAGCACATCTTGAGGGATACGTTGGGAAGTATCAGTGACAAAACCGGCTGAGGTTGAGCCGAAAAGTGGACGAGTGAAAGCCCCTGCCCAGCGACCAGCGAGCCTGCGGCGACTGACCCCACTTCGCCGACCGAGCCGGCAGCGACCGACCCCACCTCGGCGAGCGAGGGCGCGGGTCGGTCGGCGGCGCCCAACGCGCCGCGCACCTGGGCCCACAGGTGCGCCGCGTCCGCCGCCAGCACCACGGCGCTCACGTCCCGCCCGCTGCGCGCCACGCTCGCCGCAGCCGCACCGAACATAGCCCCCGCCACACCCACCAGGCCGAACCCGCGCGCAGTGCCGCGCACCACTTCAAACTACTCGGCCTGATGCCAGCATTTCCCAGACTTCACTATGTTTTTTAAGTAGCTCTACCGCTGATCGAGCCCGTTCAGTGTCACATTTAGGTATTCTTCAACTCACGTTGATCGATCCCCAAGGCGCTCACATAGTGAGCATTCCTCATGACCAATCCCATCCGCAATTTCAAGCGGACATACAAAACGGTCTGTTGGGATTAAGGCCAACCTGTTTAATAACGTTGATCGAGCCCCAAATGCGCTCACAATGTGACAATGTGACCATCGAACCAGCCCTATCCACCAGAATTGGTCTCGCGTTGTGATTGCCGGCGTATTATCGAGGGGCGCATCTTCGAGGTATTCAGTGGGAACAAGTATGTGGGTAGACGTTTCCAGGAGAGAAGACCTCCAGTGACAGCTGGCAATGAAATGGATCGGGAGGCCCTGCCCGTAGTCCAAGCACGCGTTGAGGACGTCCACGTGGTAGTCGTGAGAGGCTGCCCCCAACCAGGGCCTTACACTCGGAGGGTCCCTGTCAGCTCAACCTGATGGTTTCCTCGTCGTGCACCGGTGTACCTGTGCACACGCGCCGAATCCTCCCCTCGGGCCTGGCCACTCGTCCCTTCTCAGCTCGACCTTACTGTTCGCTCATGGTGTACCAGTGCACATGTACACACTCACCGCATCCTCCTCCCTGGCCTTGAAAACGGCCCCTTTTCAGCTCACCTGCCAGCACCTTCGAGGGATCATTCGAGCGGGGCCAGGGACAACACGGCGCAGGTGTCCGCTGGAATAGCGAACAAAATGGATCCATAGGTCCCTGCCTCCTACCCTGGGCTTACACTCGTCTACTTTTTGGCTTGACGTGAGTACATTTTGTGGAATTTGTCCGGTGTTTTCAGTGGTGAAATTTGCTAAGGTTGAGCAAAAAAGTGGACGATTGTAAGTCCCTGCCCCCAATTCCAACATATCGCCAAGCAGAACAACTGTTGTGCCGGTCATCTGTGCGTCGTGTAGCGTCTGAAGCGCGTTGTACACACTGAGCGGACTGGCGTTGTACGCATCGTCCATGCACGTGATGTAGAGCCACACACGGTATAATGCTTGCCGGTCAATGATCAAGGTCAACTCGACAACGAGGGTTGAAACGGGTATTGATGTGCCGAGCACGTCTCCCGTGTATGCCCCGACCGTAATGTCTCTCGCCGGATTGGTCCGAGTGCGCATGCGCATCTCCAAGGTGTAGCGGCGCAAGTTTATTTTGAAAGCAACACTTAAAAGCGCTTCATCATATTTTAGCTTCAAGTGCTGAATTCAAGCGTTGTAAAGTAGCAACCAAGATCTTAATTTGTATGAAGTTGCACCGTGGTACCAAGGATGTGTAGTGGGCCAGGTGGCGGCACACGCGGGGGAAGGGGAGGTGGAGCGCCACGCCCACGGCAGCGGCGGCGGCGGCGCTCATCGCCAGGTGGACGCCTGCGTGCTTGTGATTCGTGGGAAGAAGAGTCAGCACACATGTCTAGCCAGCGTGAGAACATTATCGGGCAGATGAGGTGAGAGATTAGGAGGATGAGAATACTTATGAGATTAGACAGATGCGAATATGACCGGATCCGCGAGTCGATAATGATAATGCTTTTACTGACAAATGGGTTTGAGTTCTGATGTTGATGTTGTTTTAGCCCAAGCCTTTCAAAACCCAGAAGCAATCCCAAAATGATTAAATCAGCCTTTCAAATTCCTCACACCACGTCGCCATACGAATGTTCGTTTACGCGCCGCCGCGCCGCAAATTGTCGCAAAACATCGGCGCCGGCGACGACGGCTGTTCGCCCAGGGCGGAAAAGGGGTGAAACAAGTGTTGAAGTTTTGCGACAATTTGCGAGGAAGTTGAGGCGTGTTCGCGGTGTGTATGGGCAAACAGTGTAAAGTGCGTTCCGCCATTATGATCTTGGACGGGCCAAATCATTATCGACTCGCGGATCCGGTCATATGTGGATGCGAGTCAGGTTTTGGTAGATGAGGTTGGAAGAGGTGGGGGCGAGCATGAAGAGAAATGTGTTGGTACCTGGTTCAGAGATTGCAATTCGATGACTGGACGTCCCGGAGCTGGTCGCTTTCAGCGTGAAGTTCACCTTGTCGTAGGGAACAAAACACATGGTGTACCGGGACACATGTTAGTAGTAGCACGAGGAAAGATCGCCGAGCATCACACACAGGCATGTAGTCGTATGTGGTACCCCACCTCGGTGAGTCCGACCGACCGCACATCGCCCCAGACGACGTCGGCCTGCGCCCCTCCGCCACCGTGTGCGGCGCCAAATGACAGCACCCTGCAACCCGGCGGGATGCGCGCCGTCAACGAGGCCACCAGCGCATCATCCGCGTTGACCACGCTGTGGGGGCGCAACTCGAAAATCTAAACAGAACTTGGGTAGCAGTTATCATACTGCAGTTTCAAGCGCTGAAACAAAGCGCTTTCAACACGGGGTTCAACGTGCAGCACCCCACCACGCACACGTCACCACCTCGGGCGGACGCGAAGAGTTCCCCTTTGGCCCTCGCCACCCCCGCCAGGTCCCCGCCCACGCCCTCCAAATGCACTGCACCCACGTTGGTGATGACCCGGATAGTCGGCCGGCATATCGCCACCAACCAGGGCCTCACATTTTTTCGCTCCTTCAGCCCAGCTCGAGCCGTTTGGTCCCTGACCCAACGTGAAGTATGCCTCGAAGATGCTGAAGCTGAGCAGAACAGGGAACGATTGGAAGGCCCTGCCGCCAACAACTCGATTTCGCCGGCGCCGCTCATGCCCAGCTCCAGCACGCACACCTGCGCGGCGGGCGGCATGCGCAGCAGCGTCAGCGGCAGCCCCACGTGATTGTTCAGGTTGCCCGCCGTGGCGTGCACGTGCCCGTGCCTCAGGGCCGGATGACGCGCACCTGTACACTGTGGGGCAGGTCACGCGGCGAGCACCGGTACGCCGTGGGGTGGATGACGCGGCGAGAACCGGTACACTGTGAGCTGGATGACGCGGCGAGCACCGGTACGCTGTGGGGTGCATGACGCGGCGAGCATTACCACGAGTTCCTGGGCCCCACCGTAGCTTCGCAGCGCGAGCGCCGTCAGGCTCCGAGTCGTGGTCTTGCCCACACTGCCCGTGATGCCCACCGCCAGCCAGGGCCTCATACTCGTGCCCTGTATTAGCTTAACTCATTAACTTGAGCCGCTTTGTCCCTGAAACCACAAAAAAACGGCTCTTAATTGAGCTGAAAAGATGACGTTTGTGAGGCCCTGCCACGGGCCCGTCGAACCTGTCCCGCACGTCCGCCGCCAGGCGTTGCAGCGCCGCCATCGCGTCGTCCACCAGAACATACCCCGCGGACCAGCCCTCGGGCGCCGGTTGCGACGACACCGCTCCGGCGCACCCGGCCCGAGCGGCGTCTTCCAGGAACCGGTGGCCGTCGAAGTTGTCGCCGCTGAGGGCAACGAACCACTGCCCCGGTCTGATGGCGCGGCTGTCCGTGCTGACGCTCCCCCGCGCGCCGCCCCGCACAAGATCGCCTCCCGACGCCCGGGCGATTTCATCCGCGCTGAAGACGACGCCGCCCTCGTCCGCCGCCCACGGCGACGCCGCGGCCGCGGGCGCGGGGGAGGAAGAGCCTTCATCGCGCTGGGGGCTCGCCGTGCACGGTAGGCGCACTTGTTTATTATTAACGCTTGTGGCCCCCCGTCCCCTCGACGCGCGTGGGCCTCCGGGAAAGCGGCACGGCGGTGGCGCGGCAGGTGGCGCCGCACGCGGCCGCTGCATGACGGTGGAGTCAGTCAAGTCACCGCGGCATTCAGGACGGCTGCTCTGGCGTGCTACCGAGATATTATTGGATTTACGCTCAGTTTTCTGAACCTGCCGGTCTATCTGCGCAGACCTGGATCTGGGCTGGCTGGCTTGTCACGTCTCGTGCCTGGTCAGAGATGAAAGCCGCCCGGTGTCCATTATCCGCTGCCGGGCTACGCACGGCCGACGCTGCACGCGGGTTCAGGTTGCCCAAGCTAGACCACGCCTTGCCACCGTCGGAGGTGCGTCCAATGAGCTCAGACCGTGCCCCGCGTGGCCGGCAACGCATTCGTCACACATTTTCTCGTTCGACGCTCCACGAAGCACGTGTGTTTCATTTCATCCACGTGTCCGGTCGTTGTGCGCGCTACAGGTCGCGTCAAGCATGCGCGCACGCCTTTTTCGGGGGGGTCTTCGCGACGCATGTCAGGACGCGACGCGCGAGTGGTTTCTTATCCCGGCCGATATGCCAACACCGGGGACCGTGCCATTTACGTGGCCCGCGTGCCCCCACCGTGTGTGCCCCCAAGGTGTCACCTCGGGGGCAGGACATGTCCCTCGCACCCGTGCTCCCGCGCCAACCGCAGCGTATCAAGGTGACCCTCCAAAGCGTCAAATGCTTACGTCGATTCATTCCCAAGGCTCCTGGTGCGGCGCAGCCACTTCAGCAACCTCAGACGCCCGCCCGCAGCGGCGACTGTACTGTCTGAATGTCAGACTGTACAAGATATCGCAACGTCTGAGGGTGGGGCTCTCCGGCGCGAGTGCTGAGTCCGTCCCTCTCTCTGCGTGTCGTCGGGTGCAGGCCCCCACGCGCTTGCAAGACGCCGCGTATGGCGCAGCCCGCCTCCGCGAGGAGCGCGTCGCGATGGGCGCTGGTCCTGGGCCTGCTGTGCCGCGCGGCGCCCTCCAGCGCCAGGATAGAGAGCAGGCCGGGCATTCACTACTCGTATTGAATGGATTTTGTGATTTTATAGTGGCACGCACACCAAGACAGCACCTTGTCGGAGTGTTTCTTTTCAGCTGGCACCTGAGCATCTATGAGGTATCCAGTGCGATAATTCAGGTGGTTCCGGGGACTCACGACTTGTAGTTGAGCTGCAAGGTACTTACGCGCGGCCCTGGAAGCAGGAGCTTCATGATGTACAGCGACGGCGACAACGTCCAGGAGTTTGACTCCTTTGGCACGGGCCGCTAATTTCTACACCAGGGTGACACTTTACGCCGTTTGCCCCTGTTACCACTCCGGTTATCCCACTGGCATTGAGGCATACCTGAAATGCCTTCAAGTGCCAGCTGAAAACAGTACTGCCGGCAAGTCCCTGTACAGATGCGGCGAGTGTGGGTGTGGTGTACGGGTACACTCAAATAGTGAGCAAACAGTCAGGTTGAGCTTGAAAGAATTCTTAGGCGTTGGCCTTAAGCTTGGGCTTCAAAGGCGGCGGCACCGCGGCTTTCGACGTCGGCTTCCGCCGCACGGACAGCAACGGTAGGCTCACGGCAATAGTTATCGTCGCGTCATCGTCATCGACGCGCATTCGAACTCTCGTTTCGTGAAACGAACAGCATCCCATGACGTGGCGAGCAATATCTGTCGCGGCGAGCAATATCTGGCGGGCGCTAGGCTCTGCGTCCTTCAGCCCTTTTTGCACCCTCGTTTCTTGAGTTGGATGGCGTCTCATGACGTGGCGATCGTTGTCTGCCGGGCCCTAGTGCGCGACGAGGACATACTCCTGGCCTTCATCGTCGGGTGCCGCGAGGCAGGGCCGTAACATTTTATATTTTTGCGGGTTTGGATGGGTACGTCCTGATGGGTCGAATGGCTTCGATTCGATACCAAACCCGATATGAGTCAATCAGCTGAAGCTGACAGTTGCGCGGCGTGATTGTTCGTGTGCATCCAAACGATTTGCTGGCGTGCCATAGCCTGACCCGGAACAGAAGGGTGTGAGGGCCCTGGCGCATGAAGGAGCTGATGGACTTGTCGGGAAGGTTGTACGAGGAGTGCGCGGCGCCGTCCGTCACGCCGGCCTCGCTCACCAACTCTTCCGTGGACGATCTCATCCGCGAGCACTGCTACGCGATCGATATTGGCGACCAGGTCAGGACCCAGGAGACCCTGAGCATCGCAAAGAGGGAGATCCTGCTGTGGGGGGTGGTGCTGTGCGGGAAAGGCAACGCGATGTTGGATCTGGAGGCAGGGTGATGTTCGTTGGAATGCCCATGCTGACGAGGATGATTCCGGGCCGTGGTACGACGAAAGGTAGCATCCTCCAGTCCCAAGGCGCTTGCATGGTGAGCATAACCAACCCCATCTTCTGACGCTGTGTTTTAGGCATGTACCTGACCACGCTTCACCTTGCACGTCTCTGTCGCGTACCAAACGACGTGGCTGTTGCAACACGGTGGTGTGATGCAGCTCCGGTGGCGGCGGTTGCGGCCCTGCGTGCGGTACACGCTGGTGAACCCTGGCGGAGAGCATCTAGACACGGGGCACTACCCGTTGCCGCGCCTGTTCATGAGCCTCATGCTTGCGTGGCTGTTCCTCACCTCCGCGCAGTACGGGCAGGGCCGCACCATCCACACTGTGCACTGCACCACTGCATCCCGCCGCCGCCTCGAAGATACTGCCGGTGGTTAGGCTACGGTGGGAAGCAGGGCGTCAATGTGTGTGTGTATTCGAAGACCGGCTAGCACACCGAACCACCTCGCAGCAGATAAGAATTTCAAAGCAAGAGAGAAGGAGCGGAGGGACCCTGAGGACGGGCACGCGTTTCTGTGGCACGCGCGGCACATCACGGCCCTGCACCGGCTCATGATGATGGTGCCCTGCTGCAAGCTCTTCTACTGCGCGTGCGGCATGTTCAAGTGGGAGCGCCTGTCGCAAAGCGGCCGCATCGAGGATTGGGTCAATGTGTTGCACGTCTCGGCCAACACCATGAACCAGGCGGGGGGGTCATTGAGAACAAGCACGAAGCACTGACGTTGCATCTCCTCCTCCTCCTCCGCGTGTCTGCATGAACAATTCACAATCAAGGCAAGTCATGATTCGATCTCGGTCGAGTGCATGATGTCACTGACCCTGCTGCCAGGCCATGACGTTCGGAACCCTGCTCTTGATAGCACGCGGGTGGCTCATCACCCGCCGGTGGGGCCTGGCAGATACTGCGAGCCAAGTCATCCACCGCATTTTGAACCCTCCATTCTTGCGTTACATGGCATCCATGCATCCCATGACGTGGCGAGCAACATGCGCCAGGCCTGATCCGCGGGCACCTGACCAACAGCGAGAAGCAGACCACGGCGACCGCCATCACGCTGCTGGTGGTTCTCAACATCGCGTACCGGTACTACACGCTCAGCAACTTCACGTTCTTCGCGCTGGCCATACTGTACATGACGATCCTGGCGCTGATCCTGTCCAGCATCGCACGCAACGTCCGCGAGCTGAAGATGCAGATGATGATTCTGCGGCAGGCGGACATCGACCCGTCGTCCACGCCCGCGCACATCAAGGCCATCATGTACCGCCGATACCAGCTCATCATGTTTTCCTTTGTGTGCACCAAGATCTTTGCGGAGATGGTGCTGCTGTTTCTGCGCGACTTCCCGTGGATCACGTACCTGTGCGCCGAGGCCATTGACATGGTGCTGTGCGTGTCGGTCGGCCACACGTTCCGCCTGCGCGATAACACTCCGTTCAACACCGAGCAGGGCGACTTCAACTGGCTGCCGTTCCCCACGGAGATCCTGCGGGACGGGGGGCCGCAGTCGCTCGTCGCGCGGATGGCAGAGCTGGGTGGGGAATGACAGATGCCTGGCCAATCATTCCATCACTGTCAGCTCGTCGCTTACCATTGTACCCGTACACCTTCGCCGCATCCACCTCCCTGGCCAGGACACTTGTTTCTGCTTCAGCTCAACCTTAAGTGCCATCATGTGACGCGGCTCCGCGTAGGAGGAGGATGCGGCGGGTGTGCACGGGGACACTGGTACGCTATGATCAAGCAGTGAGGGAGCGAGTGCCCAGGTGACCCTGTCGGTGGGGGTGCAGATGTCAATCCCACTCCCGGCTATATACGAGACGGAGATCAGGGAACCCGCCGAGCCCCGGTCGGTCGGCGCCTTGGAGCGGACCGCCAACTACGACAATGAGGTCGGGCCGGGAATGATACCACTTCCATTTCCAGCTCAAACTCATACCCGTTTCCATATTGAAGTACGGAAAACCGCTCCCCGTGTTTTGAGAGGTGCCCCAATACAACACTACCTCGAAGATGCTTACCACACGTTAAGCGTTGACGGGAGCGGCGTGTCCGGCCGTACAACGAGAGGTGCGTGGACATTCAGTGCAGCGGGCGCGTGATGGTGGTGGTGGAGAATCCGCCCAGCTTAGGAAAGGACGGCGAGCTCCAGGAGAACGTCGGGATCGGGGTGAAGCACTGGGAGAGCGCCGCGGAGGGGGGTTCCTCGGGGGCCGAGAGTGGCGAGGTGGACATGGGAACGCGAGGGGGATTGATCTGGGGGCCGTCATTCTTCGCGGCTACAGCGGGTGGGGCGGGTGGCGCTGTTGAGGAGGTTGGGCCGGCG
>Ga0307488_10005568_pt1 | contig 10404 bp, 10 predicted proteins | sample SB02metaG_FD_202248 | JGI IMG/M metagenome (GOLD analysis project Ga0307488, IMG submission 202248) | Sea-ice brine microbial communities from Beaufort Sea near Barrow, Alaska, United States - SB 0.2 | ecosystem: Environmental > Aquatic > Marine > Coastal | place: USA: Alaska | collected...
AGGCAAACAAGGCAAGCAAGGCAAACAAGGCAACCAGCAAAGCTCGTAAGCCCTTGGCTAGCTTTATTATGCAAAGTAATTACAATGAGACCCTGCACGAATGCTATTGCGTCTACTTCCGGTGCTGTCCCCACAAAGGTTCACCGAGGGGATGCCGTACCCAATCGCTTATTTACCTGGGCGCTGCTGACGGTATACGAATAAACACCGCTTATTGTGTGTTTTGACGTGCCCTGGGGTATGTCTCACCTAGAGGGCCTACTCTTGGTGTCTCAGAAAAAATATCTATCTGTGCAAAGGTCTCACAAGGCTGCTTTGTGTTGGCGCAACATTTAACGATTGGTTTTTTAGGAAAAAGTATGGCATTAGCGAAACGAATTATCCCTTGTCTTGATGTGGATTGTGGGCGTGTTGTGAAAGGTGTGCAGTTTGTTGATATTCGCGATGCAGGAGATCCTGTTGAAGTCGCTAAACGTTATAACGAGCAAGGCGCTGATGAGATTACCTTTTTAGATATTACCGCGACCCATGAAGGGCGTGAAACAACGGCTCATACGGTAGAGCGCATTGCAAAAGAGGTGTTTATTCCATTGACCGTCGGCGGCGGAATTCGAACTGTCGATGATATCCGCACTATGTTAAATGCGGGTGCAGATAAAGTCGGTATTAATTCTGCGGCAGTGTTTAATCCTGAGTTCGTTAAGCAGGCATCCGAGCGCTTTGGTGCGCAGTGCATAGTCGTTGCTATCGACGCGAAACAGGTCAGCGCAGAAGGAGAGGCCAAACGTTGGGAGATTTTCACTCACGGCGGCCGTAAGCCAACGGGTATCGATGCGGTAGAGTGGGCGATCAGAATGGCTGGCTACGGTGCCGGCGAAATATTACTGACCAGTATGAATCAAGATGGTACTAAAGATGGTTTTGATCTGTTGTTAACGCGAGCGATCAGCAATGCGGTGCCGATCCCTGTGATTGCATCGGGTGGAGTGGGGAACTTGCAGCACCTGGTCGATGGAGTTAATGAAGGGGGTGCTGACGCAGTACTGGCGGCAAGTATTTTTCACTTCGGCGAATATAGCGTACCAGAAGCCAAAGCATACATGCGTGCAGCAGGTATAGAAGTAAGATGTTAGTCATCACGGGTAAATTTTAATCAAACACACACACCGATTACATTATTAGCGTCAGTGTCTTTTTATGCCTGAAGCTATGTTTCTATGCGACAGCTTTTATGTAGTTAGTAACACGTGATACAATTTCCGGCTGAGAGCCCTCTAAAAAGTCAATAAAACTTTTCGCGCCAACTGCGGCATCGCCACGTGTGTCGAATGGCCCAATGTCCATACCTTCTCGGGTTCTAAAATACCAATAGTTATCTTGGATGAAAATACGGTCGGCGCGTTTAGGTACGTCAATGGCTTCATCTTTTCTGGCTTGTAATTTGATATAAGTAGTAATTTTAGTCACAACATCCTCGTGTGCTTGCGCTAAGAATCCAATGAAACCATCTAGCCCAGCTTCTGCATCTATTTTTTGATTAAAGGGGCCTATGTCTAATCCTTCCCGTGTTCTAAAATACCAATAATTTTCTTGCTGAAAAAATCGCTCGCAACGTATTGAGGAATGCTTCTTTTCTCCGAAGCGTAAAATGGTATTACTATCGTTGATCTTTTCCATGTCTATGCCTCCAACCAAAACCACTTGCTAAACAATAATGCCTAACTAACACCCGATGTCAGACTCATCCTCTAATTCAAAGATTACTATAGTCGAATACGGCATTTACTGGGCAGCTGATTTTGTGTGGTGCGTCACAACCCTTGTAATTTCATGTGGTATCTGATGCTTGGAGAAGCGATTAGCCAGTTCGGAGGCGGAAACTAAGGTGATATTGTGGGATGAGAGACTAGCAAGATTTTGTTCTAGATAAAGAATAGTTTCGGGGTAGGGGTGAGCAATAGCGACAGCGTAGCCTTGTAGTAGAGCCTTAGCAATTAATTTTTTGAACTGACTAGCAATAAATTTTTCGGTGACTTCGTGATCAAGAAAGATATCTCGCTTTAATGAAGGTATCCCGTATTCTTGAGCTACTGTCCAGGCCACACTTTGTGTAGACGTTCGACTATCAATGAAGTAGAGCTGTTTTTGCTTCAGTGATTGCATCATCCAGTTCATGGGTTGGTCTTTTTGTGTAAGTAGGCTGCCCATGTGATTATTGACACCTTTTGCATTGGGTAGTAATGCGAGTGAATTGGTCAATGCTTGCTTAAATGTGTGCTCTCCCATTGATTCGGTTAAACCATCTTTGCCCAGTGGCGTGTTATACACGGTACTCATAGGGACGTGCAGCATGACTTCTTTATGCAATTGTTGGGCGTGTCGGGCGAAAAAAATCGCCTTAGGACTGTGCGGGATGATGGCATAGGTAATGGCGCCAGGTAGCTGCATCGCTTTTACGCCTTGTGCATAGTTGTAGCCGATATCATCTATAATAATAGCGACTTGAACGCTATTGATGTGTTTTTTGGCCGCTAGAAGAGATGTTGGCGTCGCGTCGGTAGCGCTTGCTATCCCATTTCCGCTGTCTTTCCCCGCTGTGGTTATTGCGGCGGGGTTAAATTCAGCGAGATCGTTCAAGATTTGGTAATAAGTCATCGGGCTGCGGTTAGGGGCTGAGGGGTTAGCGTGGGTATTGTGACTCCAAGAAAAGGTCACGCTCAGGACCATTATAGTTGCAGCGATGATAGCTGCTATCGGCAGGTATAATGGCACTGTCAGGTTTACGTTAGGCTGTTTGATGATGCGTTTTGGCAATGGGTTATGTTCTGATATGTAATAAATCATCATTGTCTTTAGGGCGTTGCTCTAGCTTTTACTTCGCGGTTTGGTTCGTGTACTATTTTTTACGCGTTAGTATCGCTAATCCTTTTAATAGATTAATCGCTTCAAACAACTGATTATCCTTAGTGAGTGATTCGGTTACTGTAACGCTTAGCGCCTTATCTTTGTCCGCCATTGCATTATCTGAAGTGTTTTTTAGATGACCGCCAAGACTGGCTTCACTAACACGCTCACTCGTTTTTAGGGCAGTAATGGTTGCTGGCTCAACGATAATATCGGGGGTGATACCCTGCGCTTGAATTGAGCGTCCTTTAGGTGTGAAGTAACGCGCAGTGGTTAATTTAATGCCTTTATTTTTGCCGACAGGCAAAATAGTCTGCACTGAACCTTTACCAAAGCTACGAGTTCCCATAATGACTGCACGCTGATGGTCTTGAAGTGCACCGGCAACAATTTCTGAAGCCGATGCCGATCCTCCATTAATTAATACCACCGTAGGCAGTCCCATTGTTTCGTCACCTGGGGTTGCGCTATAGCTTACATTACTAGTATCTAAGCGTCCCTGCGTGGACACCACAATGCCTTCATCGATTAGTGCGTCGACAACCTGCACGGATGATTGCAGTATTCCGCCAGGATTATTGCGTAAATCAATAATCAAGCCATCGAGAATAGGGGTATCGTTACGGAGTTTTTTGATTGCGGCGACAAAATCTTCTCCTGTCGCGGACTGGAATTGTGCAATACGTATGTAAGCAATAGAGTCTTCGAAAACCCGCTGGCGAATGCTCAGGGACTTTATGACATCTCTGATAATATCGATATTGATGGGTTTGTCGATGCCGTTGCGAATAATAGTGAATTCAACGAGTGAGCCCACTGGGCCACGAATACGCTTGGCGGTTTCACTGACGGATAAGCCCTGTATGGATCTATTATCGACTTTAATAATAATATCACCTGCTTGCAGCCCCGCTTTTTGGGCCGGAGATCCATCAATAGGTGCGATGACCTTAACAAAGCCGTCTTCACTGCCCATTTCAATGCCGATGCCAGTAAATTCTCCTTTAGTTGATTCTTGCAGTTGCTCAAACGAAGCCGCGTCAAGATAAGCAGAATGCGGATCCATCTCGCCCAACATGCCCTTAATGGCATTCTCCAAAAGTTGTTGGTCGCTAATAGGCTCTACATATGCTCGTCGAATATGATCGAAAATTAGTGTGAACAGACGAAGTTCTTTCAGTGGTAGTTCGTTGTTGCTAGTCATGTTGTTATCTACAGCATCACCGCTATTTTCGGCATAACTCAATCCAGATAAAAACAAGCCGGTAAATACGACCACCGGTAACATTAGATATTTATACATCCCACTTCTCACTATTATTTAAGGTTTCTTTGATGTGTTTTTATGATGCCCAGAACACAAGCTTGCGGTGTGGGCGATCAACTTTTTTGCAGCCACGGTTGAGGGTTGACCGGAGCACCTTTATTGCGGATTTCGAAATAGAGCCCTATTTGCGTTTGTCCGCCACTATTGCCCACAGTGGCTACTTTTTCGCTTGCACTCACCCATTCGCCGACAGCTTTTAAGAGCATTTCGTTGTGCCCATACAAGCTCATGTAGCCATCACCATGGTCAATGATAATGAGTAAACCATGACCCCGTAAATAATCAGAGAATATGACTCTACCGTAATGCACCGATACTACATCTGCGCCCATACGGTTGCCAATCAAAATGCCATTACGGTTGAGCTTTCCATCAAACTGCGGTTTCCCGTAGGCTTGAAGTATCTTACCTTGGGTGGGGAAGGGTAGTCGACCGCGTAGTGTGTTAAATGGTGTAGTGTTTTCGGGCAGTGAAAGGCTGGCTAGGGTGTTAGTTGCCTCATCTAATAATTTTTGTAAGTGTTGCTGGTCAGCGTTCAGAGTTGATAGCTGTTGTCCTTGTTCGCGTAACGAACGGGAAATTTTACGCATCACCGCTAAGCGCTTCTCCTGTGAGGACCTAAGTGTCTCTTGTTCTGTTTCTAAGCCTTGCTGTTGTTGTACTAGACTGTGCGCAACAACATTGATTTTCTCGCTTACCGCAGTCAGTTCATCAAGGGTGTGAATGAAGTCCTTAACCGCTATTTGATGCGCATTAACGATATAACGATGATAGCGAACTAAACGGCTAATATGTTGAGGCTGTTGTTGATTAAGTAACAGTTTAATCCCGCTTTGTTGTCCTAAACGATGGGCTTGCCTTATCGTGTCGTCTAAGCTCAGCTGCTGCTCATGCTTATCTTTATCCAGCTTAGCGCGTTGGCGCCGTAACCGGACTAGTTGCTTTTTTTCGCGTCTCAGTGCCTCCTCAATGCGAGCAATTTCTTTAGCAAGGGCAGCCTGTTTTTGCTCAGACTCTTGAAGTGAAGATTGTAGTTTGTTTTTATCGTTTTTAGTGGAACGCAACTGGTTTTGTATAGTTTTTATGGTGCCAGCGAGTGCCTGCAGGCGTTGCTGATACTCGGTTTCAGTTTCAGCATTCGTCGCAATGCTGGTGACCAACAGTAGGCCTAGGACGATGCATTTAATCAGCCCATCCAGTGCAGGCCGCGCGTGTATACAGCGCCTTTGCTCGCAAGCGAGCGATGTAAAGCAAAAAATCATAAATGAAGTCACCATTGATACCCGTAAAAGAGAGCCCAGTAAGGACAGCTAACGTTACGTTTATATCATAGCAAAGAGCGCATTAGCTTGTTAGTGTTTAAGTGATTCCTTAGGGTTGGGCTTTAGATGGGATTATTTACGTGCGCTTTGAAATAAAGCGCGCAATAACGATTTAACCATTTAATTGGCAGTATCTTGTGTATAATCGGCCACCATTTGCAGCAGGTTAGTGCGTCATGGCTAATACGCATTGGGTTGAATACGTGAGCAGCTATTAATCAGTGCCCATCTATAAATAGAGCTCTGCGGTGGAAAAGTTAAAATGGCCGTTTTCGCTCTACCACGGGTAGTTGTTTGTAACAAACAGACGCCTCACCTGGTAGCGCAAAACTGACTATATTCATTTTCCTTGCGATAAACCATTTACGGGTAGGTATTTAGTAGCTAATAATTAGGCTTTATTTATAGGAGTGATGTGTGGAAAACATAATCGTATTTGCACAACAGCAGTTTGTAATAGTGATCGCTTTAGCAGCGGTTATTTTTTTGTTTATTCGCCACGAGACATCTAAAGGCGGCGCAAAGCTGTCCTCTCTACAAGTGGTTGCAGCGGTCAATTCTGACGAGGCGGTACTACTTGATGTGCGAGACGCCAAAGAATATGAAGCGGGGCATATTGTGAATGCGATTCATATTCCGCACGCCAAGGTGGCCGATAGCTTAAACAAGCTCGAAAAATATCGTCAGAAAAAAATTATTGTCGTCGATAAAATGGGGCAGCATTCGGCTGCTGTTATTAAAATACTAACAGCAAATGAATTTATCGCCGTTCGTTTAGGTGGTGGTGTGAGTGAATGGCAGCAAGACAGTTTGCCACTAGTTAAATAAGTTCGTTTGACTATTAATGTCTTCGATTAAAGTAAGGTAGTTGTATGTCAGTTATTATGTATACCACACGCTATTGTCCTTTTTGTGTGCGTGCGAAGCAATTATTCGATGAAAAGAAAATCGTATATAAAGAAATGTCAGTCGATAACGACCCCTTGTTGCGTCAAGAGATGATGAAAAAAAGTGGTCAACGAACAGTGCCGCAAATCTGGATTAATAATAAGCATATAGGCGGCTGCGATGATCTGTTTGCTCTGCAACGATCTGGGCAGTTGGAAGGTCTCTTAATAAATTAATGTAAATGTTGAATGTAAATAGGCAAAGAACATGACTGAAGAAAAGCAAATAGAGCAAAAAGTTAAATCGGAAGTAGAACAACAGTTTTTTATCCAGCGCATATATACTAAAGATTTGTCACTCGAAAACCCAATGGGGCCAGAAGCATTTACCATCAGCGATCAGCCAACCATTAATCAAGACTTAGCGTCAGAAATTAATAAAATTAATGACGACCTTTATGAGACGGTGTTAAAGCTGACGATTACGGCATCATTAAAGGATAAAACTATCTTCTTAATTGAGGTGCACCAAGCTGGATTGTTCGAGGTAAAGGGTATTGAGGGGCAGAACTTAGCGCGCGTCCTCAACACAGTTTGTCCTCAGGTGTTATTTCCCTATGCTCGCGAAACTATCGATAGTGCGTTGTCTAAAGCAACATTTCCCCCGTTAATGTTGCCACCTATTAATTTTGATGCATTATACTCCCAGGCGCTAGAAGATCAAAAAAACAAAACACACTAGACGCGTCGAACCTAAGTAACCCTTATTTCGTATAGGTGTAAAAAGGGATGGCAGGGGTCGTTAAATGGCAAATAAAAAATCAACATCGGCCTGTCTAATGGCTTTTATGTCGACAGTGATGATTCTTTTGGTAAGCAGTTGTTCTAGTCGTGAAGTGTTTCTACAGCAAGAAAAAATCACCCGGCAAGTGCTGCGAGATAACCCGACCATACAACACCGCTATTTAACCGCTGGCGAGCATACTTTACACTACATTGTTAATGGTGAAAGGCATAAGCCAGCGCTAGTGATTATTCACGGAACACCGGGTGATTGGCGTCAGTACTCCCGTTATTTATTTAGCCGTGAGTTACTCTCATTATATCAAGTAGTGGTAATTGATAGGCCTGGATGGGGTGAGTCTCTTCTTGGAGGGGATAAGTCGTATGCAAATTTCTCACTGCAGGCAAAAATTATTGCGCCGCTACTTCAGCAGTTAAAGGCCGGTAACGGCAATGCAGCGGTGGTATTAATGGGGCACTCTTTGGGTGCATCATTAGCGCCGCAGCTGGCATTGGATTATCCTCGGCTAACCGATGGTTTGTTATTGTTTGCAGGCACATTGGATCCTGCGTTGTCGCAACCTCGATGGTTTAATTATATTGCTAGAGTACCCTTTGCGCACTGGATTATCGGCGACGATTTACGCCGTGCCAACCAAGAAATATTTGCATTAGAAGAAAATGTGATGCGTATGAGTAAGCGTTTGCCGGAAATAAAAGCGATGACTATAGTAGTTCAAGGCATGAGTGACGAATTGGTGCATCCGAACAACGTAGATTATGCGGCTCGTCAATTAAATCCATTGCTCACTTCGACTATACGATTAGAAAATGAAGGCCATTTGTTTCCCATGACGCGACCTAAAGATGTGATTGTGTGGGCAACCACTGTATTGACTAGGATCCAACAGGAAAAAATTAATTAACCGATTCAAATTCGCTTGTTCTCGTGTTGACCTTAAGTTCTTTTAATTTTCGCGTTAAGGTGTTTCTGCCCCAGCCAAGTAGCAGCGCCGCATCACGTTTACGGCCTGCGGTATGTTTAAGCGCTGCATCGATCAAGGTACGTTCAAATATGCTGTTAGCGTGTTGAAGAATATTGGTCTCACCTCTATTGAGAGCTGCTTCTGCCCAAAAATGTAAGTTCTCTCCCCAGTCCCCATTAACGGTCATCGATATCGGCTCTTGGGCCAACATTTCCGGTGGTAAATCACCGACATGCACCTCCCGGCCTGACCCCATCACCGTTATCCAACGACAGGTATTCTCGAGTTGCCTGACATTCCCTGGCCACGGTAATTGGCATAAATAATTTTTAGTTTCGGGTAATAACACCTTTGGTTCTACGCCTAAGTCAACAGCGGCTTGATTAAAAAAGCATTGTGCCAGTTTTGGTATGTCTTCGCGGCGATGCGCTAATTTAGGAATATGTATCCGAATAACGTTTAGGCGATGAAATAAATCTTCTCTAAATCGGTGGTCCTCGACTAGTTGTTCTAAATCTTGGTGAGTAGCAGCAATAATACGCACATCAACTTTAATCGGTGTATGGCCACCCACACGATAAAATTCCCCGTCAGCGAGTACGCGTAATAAGCGCGTTTGAGTTTCTGCGGGCATATCACCAATTTCATCTAAAAATAACGTGCCACCATCAGCCTGTTCAAACCGCCCAGGCCGCATGGTGCTAGCACCGGTAAATGCGCCTTTTTCGTGTCCGAACAGCTCCGATTCAATTAAGTCTTTCGGTATCGCTGCCATATTCAAAGGGATAAATATATGATCTTTTCTTGGACTATGGCGATGTAATGCATGCGCGACTAGTTCTTTGCCCGTGCCTGATTCGCCATTGATTAATACCGTAATGTTAGATTGGGATAGACGACCAATAGCACGAAATACTTCTTGCATGGCAGGTGCTTCACCAATAATTTCGGTTGTTTCGGCAATAGAGGTTTCGCTGGTAATCAGTGGTTGATTAAGTTCTTGAGCGTGGGCAAGTGCGCGCCTTACAACAGCAACAGCTTCGTTCATATCAAACGGCTTTGGCAGATATTCAAATGCCCCGCCTTGATAAGAAGACACCGCACTATCAAGATCAGAGTGAGCCGTCATAATAATCACGGGGATACCGGGGTACTGTTCTTTCAGCATGCTTAATAAATTTAAGCCATCAACACCTGGCATACGCACGTCGCTGATAATGGCTGTAGGTGGCGTAGCGTGTTGTTGCGCTAAGGCTTCTAGTGCTAGGTCCCCGCTGGAAAAAGGAATAACATGGATGCCTTCTTTGGAAAATGCTTTTTCTAACACCCAGCGAATAGAATTATCGTCATCAATAACCCAGAGTGTTTCAGGTAATAGATTCATAGTGTTTGTCCTACAGGTAGAGGGATGTAAATAGAAAAAATGGTTTGGCCAGCATCACAGCGGCACTCAATTAAGCCTTTGTGCTGAGTGATAAGTTGTTGAGAAATAGCCAAGCCTAGCCCTGTGCCCTCTGCTCGGCCAGAAATCATAGGGTAAAAAATATCATCAATAATATCTTGTGAAATGCCAAGGCCATTATCTTTAATATCAATATTGGCCACTAAGGGATAATGCTTTCTGCCAATAGTGAATTGTCGGTGTACGCGCGTGTGAACGGTAATGGTGGGCGATGGGTTGCTCCCATGCTCAATAAGTGCCTGGACACTGTTACGTAGAACGTTCAACACGGCCTGAACGAGCATGTCGCTATCGCCTAAAAATTCAGGGATACTCGGGTCATAATGCCGCACTAGCGTTATTTTTTCACCGACCTCTGCTTTTATAATGGCTAATACGTGCTCTAACACTTGATGTATGTTGACAGATTTATGGGTGATATTTTGTAATGGCCCGAGCATTCTATCGACCAAGTTTCGTAGTCTGTCGGTTTCAGTAATAATGATATGGGTATATTCTTTTAATTCATCGGTAGGCAGCTCTTGTTCGAGCAATTGAGCTGCGCCTCGTATACCCCCTAATGGATTTTTGACCTCGTGTGCGACGCCTCTCACCAAATTTCTAGTGGTTTCTTGTGAGGCTAATACGGCTTCTTCGCGGCTAATGCGTAATAAGCGATCCAATGGCTGAATCTCTACCAATATCTGTTGATTGTTACCGAATGGCGTTACCGTATAGTCGACGGTAATACGTT
>Ga0307488_10005569_pt1 | contig 10403 bp, 16 predicted proteins | sample SB02metaG_FD_202248 | JGI IMG/M metagenome (GOLD analysis project Ga0307488, IMG submission 202248) | Sea-ice brine microbial communities from Beaufort Sea near Barrow, Alaska, United States - SB 0.2 | ecosystem: Environmental > Aquatic > Marine > Coastal | place: USA: Alaska | collected...
TTCTCTTGAACACATCATAGTTGAATGCTGGATAGCCTGTGTTGTTCATTATGCTGGCCACTGCGTCCATGCTGATCTCAGCTGATGTATCCTTCTCATCGGCATCGCCCTTCATGTTTGATAACACATTTACAAGTGCTGACTCTAGATCTTTGTTTTGAAATTCAAAAAACCTCACAGGACTACTTCCCTGCTAGTTTGCTGTACAGTCTGTTTGAAGTTTCGAAAACTTCTTTGGATTCTCTCTGCTCTCTGCCTTCAGGATCTGTTCCACCCGCTTCGGCATCAGAGGCGCCAAACTCATCTGTCTCGAGGTCATCTGTACCCAAGTCATCTAAGTCTGCGTCTGTGTTGTCCATGTCCATCGTGTCATCGGCGCCCATAGGGTCTGATGCTACTTCTTCTCCGGTCAATATTCTTACACCGTTGTCTAGCTCTTGTCTAGTTGTCGTTAAAGTGGCTTCCGCCTGTTCAATCGCTGGTTGGATTTTTTGTAGGAATGCGTCTGATTTCTCAGCACCCATCTCGTCTCTGATTCTGTCTGCTAGTTCTAACATGCCTTCTGTCTTCATTGATGCTAGATCTTCCAAGAATGATGTTACCTTGTCCATCATGTCCTTGGCCGCTAAAATTAATTCTGATTGCTCTTCAACACCTTCTTTCACGCCCTGCATGGTGCCTGTACCTTTTGGCATCTGTTTCATTGCCATTAGTTTAGAAGCCGCTCCTCTCTCATCTGGACTCAATGCTTGTCCCTTTGCAAGTTTGGCTTTGATTGGTGCTGTTGCTTTGTCTAATATTGGATTCTGTCCCATGCCACCGCCGTACTCGCCAAGTTTTCTCTGATTAACTTCTTGGTTTATGATGTCTAACATCATTTGGCTCTTTTGGTAGCTGTTGTCCTTTAACTCTTGTCCGAAGTGTGTGTTCTGTGTGATTTCATGTATCTTTGTTCTCACATGATTTGCGTAATCATGTAATTCTTCTTCGTTAAATTTTGATAGATCCATAGTCATGTTGAATCTAGATTCAAATTCTTTTAGTAATGACTCTGTTGTTAAGGGTTTTGTAAACTCTAAGCTGTTCATACTGTTATTTATATTCTATGCTCCGAACGTGTCATTAAAGATGTGCTGTATTCTGCCCTTGCAGTCGTCCGCTAGGTGGTTTGCTTGGTCCAAACGATCCCAATACACGTCTTCCTTCAGCTCGTCTTTATCTTTCTGTGCTTCCTTGATCATGCGTTTAGCACTCTGTATATCAAACAGTTGTGAGGCAAATTTCATGTCCAACTCTAGTATGTTTGTGGGTATAGATTTCTCATCTGCTAGGTGATGTGCTACCAATATGGCAGTCTGCTTCAGGTTTATATCTTCGTGTAGCAGTTTAGCCTCCATCATGTCTGCTATCACATACACATATCTAGTGCCTGTCCATTTCTTAGGTACTATGGCTATGTTACCTATGAGGATACCTTTGGAGAACTGTTTGGGTAAGTGCCGGAAAGGTCTTCTTGCTTCTTCTTTGTTTGCCAGATCCGCAAGTTTATCCTTGAGTCCATAGGCCTCAATTTGTTTTACCAGTTCTGATTTATTTTTTCCTACCATCTTTTACAAACCTTATACGCCTATTTAAAGCATACTGCATACCACCATCAATTTTCTTCCTTACGAATATTGCTTTGTCGCCTAGTACTCTGGCCGTGTGTGCGTCCTCCGGACTGAGAGACTTGTCTGTAAATGATTCTATGAATTGAAATTTTTCAACAAAACGTATTTGCTCCTTGGTTAGGAACACTTTGACGTGTGGTGCTATCTGTACGAACATATATTATGTGTTTGGTAATCTAATTTATTAGCCTGGCATCTTCATCAGGATCACTACCACTGTTGATAGTAAACCTGCGACCACTGTGCCTGCTGTTGCGATAATGGTCTTTGTTTGTGATTTGTGACTGACACCCATGTCTTCATTCATTTTTTGTAAACGAAGTTCAATTGCTGAAAGCCTGTCGTGCAATCCCTTGTATCTCTCTGAACAGAGATCCACGTGTGCTTCTAGGTTCTGTTTTTCTAGTTCTGTTGTGTGTCCACTCATAAATTCTTTCAATTCTGTTTTGAGGTTCCTTACCTCCGTTATTATCTCTTGAACGTCTGCCTGTTTCATTGCCTATGAGTGCCTTAAAAGTTTTTGGTCTTGTGCCTTAATGTACAGTTATTTATTCTGCCAGCCACCATATGTAAAGTATGTGTTTATTATATCGCCCGAAAGTGCGTTTAACACCTTCTGCTCCTTGGTCGGTGTGTTCAGTGCAGGCTGTTGTAGATCTTTGGTCATAAAAGTGTGTATTGGGAAGTGGGCAGTGTTCTTGGCCTCTGTCAATACAGGAACAAGATGGAAGTCCTCCATTAATTGTTCGGTTGGATTCTTTTGGTCTCCAAACACATCTGTCTGCTCAGTGAAGAAAGTGAAGTGCCAAGAGGTGTTGTGTCCCGAGTAATAAGATCCGAACTTGGTATTCCCCAAGTCGTGTGAGATCCTAATGGGATCGTCTTCCCATGTGATGTTACCTCTGATCTGTAACATCTGTATCATAGTGTTGAAATTAGCGTCCTGATTCCTGGCTACCCTCAGAGTTGCCTTGTCTTCTATCACGTCTCCTGCACGAGTTTCGAAAGGAAATGTGTTCCTTAGATTTCCGTTCTTGGTAATGTCTACCAGGGTGTGTATCATGTAACTGTGCATCGCTTCTATTTAAGTCGTAAAAAAAAGGGCGATACAATTAAGCACCGCCCTTTTAGTATTCTAGTTGTAACTAGAGGTTATGATTACGCATCACCTCTTTGGTCAAACATTCCTATGAACGAACTTGCATCCGAACTTGACGAACCTTCAGGTAACAGTGTTCTAACTGATACTTGCATGTTATTAGCCGAGTCTCCGACTGATAACACAGCTAAAAGATCTGTTTCGATATCTGCTTCTGCGTCTGCAACTATTGTTGCCGTTACGTCTATGTTTGCGTCACCTGCCGAGTCTGGTCCGTTGAACTGACCCGGTGTGCCTTCAACAATGTATTGGTATGAGTCGATCGAATCGTCAGCATTAATTGCCGCCGCCTCTGCCGCATCACCATCAGTAGCCTTACCAGCTAATCTGTAAGATGCCGCTAAAAGTGTACCGTTTTTGTTGATTACGTTTGTTACTTTATCAAATGCTGAATCGTGTGCTTCAGGGCTTGTAGCCGTAGCAGTGATGTCAACATCAAATATAACTTCAACGAAAGTTAAACCCTTACCGTTGAAGGCTTGTCTTCTTACATTATCGCCAGAGTGTCCACCTGCCGCTAATGTCTGTGAGTATGCCATATTATATTTCTCCTATAGTATGTTATTACGCAACAACTGCCGCAGTTAGGATACCAATTTTGGAAGCCGTTACTGTTGCACCTGTTAAGTCAGCGGTTACACCAGGGAAACTAGAACTAGATTGATCTAGTGTTCTAATGTAAGCCTGTAAAGCCGCAACTGTTGTAGTAGATGATAATGTGTCTAAACAGTCACTTCTAACCATGTACGTTTTTTGTGTGTCCGAATCAACCAATGGACCTTCTGCTAATACGTGAAGTCCTTGGTGTGCGAATGCATGTCTAACCATTTGTAGACCTGCTGTTGTTGAGCCTGTAGTTAAGTCTCCTGTCTCATCTGAAACGTCTACGATGAAGTCAACTGTTAACAATGTTACGTCAACGCCTTCTACTTCAAAGTTTTGGTTTAGTGAGAAGTTTCCTTTTCCACCTGCCGATTTACTGTCTGAATAAGCCATTTTCTATATTCTCCTTATGATTATTCTATGTTATTAAGCGCCTACTGACGTGTCACCCATGTCTCTATCAGCCGCTGTTGCAGATGATATAGTTGCAGTGATTTTAGTGTTGGCATTAAGGGCTCTAACTGCCGCTTGGATTGCCGCTACTGTCGTAGTTGAACTTATTGTGTCTAAAGCGTCTCTTCTAACCATGTAAGTTTGCTCAGTGTCTGAGTTACTCAAGTTACCCGTACCTAAGATGTTTACACCTTGGTGTTGGATAGCTTCCATAGCCAATGCTAGTCCGCCTGTGTTTGCTGATGCTTTAGGGTTTGTAATTTCCCCTGAAACGTCACTTATGAAATCAACCGTAATGAAATCAACTGCAACACCTTCTGATTCTGTAGCTCTGTCTGGTGTTAAAAATACAGCTGGTCCACCTGCTGATAGTGTATTGTCGTATGCCATTTTAAATCCTCCTTGTTCTGTTTAATAATGACTATGATTCCGCTCAGGAATCAATGTTGCAGATATTTATGTGATGATTTGGTAAATTAAGCTATAATATTACCTTTTTAGCCAAACTTCGTCACTTTTGACAGCTTTTTTAAATTTATAGCCTAGTTTCCTCAGTATTTTCTCGGCCACTCTGACCACGTCTGGTCTTTTGCCTCTTTTCATCTCTATGTTGATCACTGGTGTGTTCTGGGTCAATGTTTCGCTGGCTCCCTTCAACAATGGTATCTCGAATCCATCTACATCTATCTTTACGAAGTCTAAGTCTGTCAGCTGAAAACTGTCCAAGGTCCTACACTCTATGTCGCCATCGCCTTCGGTGATTTGTGTGCTGTTAAATTCCTGATGGCCCTTGTGGTTGCTGTCTGACAGTCCATATGGGAATAGTTGGACGTTGCTTTCGTTGATGTTCTTTTCAAAACATTCTCGGAAGTTTGGATTGGGTTCAAAACAGTAAACCTTTTTGAAATTCTTTGCAAGTGGTCGCGTCCATTGTCCTATGTTGCTACCTATGTCAACACAGCTACGCCATCTCTTGACATAGGTCAGTGCGTGATCTCTTTGTTGTTGTTGTCCTCCCTGGGCATTCTCATGAAAAGTGGGTTCGGTGTGTTGTCCATATAGCACCCAAAAACTATTTGGATTGATCATTACCTAACTAGCTTTTGAACTTGTCTGTGAATATCCGTGCCTGCCAACTTAGAATTTGTTAACTGTGACAATTTAGTTGTGGCTTTCTTCTGTGTCTTGCTATCTAACTTGTTGTAGTTTGCAATGGCTCTTCTTATATTTCTGAAATTTGCATCTGTGATGCCCAATGCCCTCTCAAGGTCGGTAAGGAACTTGTAAGGTTCTTCCCATGTTCTAAGGTATCGTCTTACGGCCATCACCGGTATGGGTTGTCGCTGTCTCATTGCCTGTGCCTGATTCTTGTTCTTAAGTTTCTTTGTGATGTCTGGATCACCTGTTACAATGGCCATCATGTTTGCTAGGTCATTGTTCATCATCCTTACTTGATCAAATGTGCCTTTTGCCATCGTTTGATCAGCATACATTTTGGTAAATGCTTTACCTTGATCCGTGGATCTTAAGAATGTTAATGCAAGAAAACTAATGTAGATTCTTTCAGTAATCTCAGGAAATGTGTATCTACCCAAGTCACTATGCCTCCTAATGACTTTGCCCTCAGATACATACTTTAAAAAAGGTGTTAACATAAACGTATTTATAGGGCAAATGCAACGTAACTTTATATTGACTGACATAATGAAGACTGGAGATCACCTCGAGTTAGAAAAGTTCATTAAATTCAATAGTCTAGGTAATCAGACTTTTGAAATGACCGGGGAATACTACACACTACACAACTACGACCTAGATAGTTACGATCGTAAATTTGCAATAATAGATGTTAGGCATCAAAATAGCAGATTAAAAGGTAACACAGAATTCAACATTGAACTAAAAAAACGTTGCGATCTACTGCACAGCCAGGGCTTTGTTTTTATCAAGGCCAACCCATGGGAATCATTGGAAAATGTTAATACCAATACTCAGTATCCGGAAATAGAAATAGAACACATCAAATGGACAGGTGGTACGAGTTGGTTCTGGTACTTCATGTATATGAAACACAAAGACAACAATTTAAACTTCACACATGATCATAATGGAAGTTATTGGCATAAGAAACACGAATTTCTTTATTTGAACAAGGCGCCCAGAGAACACAGGGTCAAACTATACAACAAGCTCAAGAATGCCAATGTTCTACACAACAGCATATACACTTTCACCATGTTAGACGAACCTATCAGATTAGATAAAAAGTACGAGCTACCTGGCATTGATCCAAAAGACTATCCACGATTTGGAAAGGACCAAGACATATACGAACTGCCGTACATAGACACTGTATGTTCTATAGTTTCAGAAACCAACGACAACGACTATGAAGTGTTTATGACAGAGAAGATATGGAAACCCATAATGGCACAGCACATTTTTATAGTGCATGGCAACCACCTATACCTACAGAAATTGAGAGAGATGGGCTTCAGAACATTCAACAACTACTTCGAAGAAGCTTACGACTTAGATAGAGATCCCGATATGAGAATTAACACTATTGTTGATGTTTGTGATAGGTTACGTGACGCTCCATGGCAAGACATATACCTACAGAGTAAGGCATTGAGAAAGCACAATCATGATACAATGTTCAATAAAGAAAAGTTAAGTCTAGAGATCAATAAAACTGTAAATCTATTTCTTGAATTTGCTGACAGCCGTCAAGTTTCTTCTTGAGAATCCTAACCTATCTACCAACTTCACAGCATTTCCTGACTTGTCAACAGCAACGAATCCTTCTGGTTCTGTTACTTCCAAGCCACCGTCCGTCTGTTGGAATGATCCAATAGCCATCGCTTGGTTCATTTTTTTAAGCACAAACATTTTCATCTGTTGCACCGCTTTGTAGAAAGTCAGCATGGCCTGTAATGGTTTCTTTGCCCTGTTCAGAAACACAGGCATCTGTTTTATTTTGTCCTGTCTCAACTGTAAGGCCTTTTGTGCCTTAAGTCCTGATATCTGTTGTTGCATTCTGTCTGCGTAGAATTTTTTGAATCCTTGTAAGAACTGGTTCACGTTGCTAGGCAACTGGCCTTGCTTTACCATTGCATTGATGTACATCTGGAACACAGGAACGAAGTCTTGATTCTGTCCTAACACATTTGACAAGTTCCTAGGCACACCTTCTAGTAACGATTCTAATTTCTCAATGCTATTATAGAATTGTTTTGTTTCGTCGTCTGTAAATTTGGCACTGCCTGACACATCTTTATACGTGGCGTTGTCAAAGAACACATCGTTACTTTTGGCAAAAGAACCTACATCTGCTCCGCCTGATGCTGTCATGTCTGCTAGTGTGTCACCGTTGTATGTTGTGTGGAATATTATTCCAACTTTTGCTAGGTCTATCTGTTTTCCTAGTTCAGATGCCTCTGGCACCGCATACGTTATTGTGTTGGGTGTGAATGTCAAGTGAGGTTTGCCTTCGATGTTCTTCCTAGTGATGTCCTCATCTGTATACAACAAGTCGCCTTGCACCACACCTTGTATGTTTAATTTCTTAAGATGCACAAGACACTTCAACAACTTCTGTCCTAGCTCGTCTGTGCCGTGATTTTTTGCTATGTCTTTCTTTGTGTAGTTTATCTTGGCCGCCTGTGCAAAAACCGATTTGGTGCCAACAAAGAACTTGCCGTTGTCTGGATTGGTACCACACACCACAGCCGGGGCACCATCCCACTTGACTGATACACTCATAGCTTCTGAACTAGTGCCTTTGAGTGTAAGTAGTAATCCTCTGAAATATTCTACAACCGCTTGTCCTCCAACATAACCATCTGTGATTATGATGTCTTCTATGTGTTCTAGGTGTGTCCGTTTAAATTCTGTCAGGACATCTTCTATCAACATGATCAGTCCTCTTTGTAATCGCCGTCTTTGATTTTCAGCACGTTGTTTTTGATGTCTTGGTTCTCTTTGATCCTAGCGACACCTTTGCTGAATTTGGATGCGTCCATATTTTTTATTGCTGAATTGAATTTCTTTTCTAGTTTGAATGCTGTGTCTTGATCGAAGTTTTCTCTGATGTAGGTCATTAACCTTATAGCACTTTCCAATATGTGCGAAGCTCTGCTTTCTACAACCTCTTCTTTATCTCTTTTAAGAGGCATAGAGCTCAATTCTTCTAGTAAACTTCTTGTGTGTTTTTGCATATACGGTATTTACTTCTTATTATAGCATAATAATAGTTAAAGTCTATTGGTTTATGCTGTTAAACCCTGCTTTACTTTCCTATAAATGAAATATTTACGTTGATTGGTGTCATCTCTAATGTCTAATATTTGCAAATTGAACATCTGTGAAAGTTCAATGATGAAAGGTACATTCCAAGCGAAGAATTCAATCCAATCTGCTTCTGGCTTATCGTGTTGGACACCCGGATTTACCCTGAAGAACATGGTGCCACCATCTGCAAGTAGGTCTACACATCTGCCTATCTCTGCAATTATCTTATCTCTGCTACCAAAGTTTACAGATCCTAGGCATAATAGCACGTCAAATTTTATATCAGTTTTGTATTCTAAAGTGCCAACCTCGAAGTCTGCTTGATCGTTGTAAGGATCTATGCCAATAAGGTTATCTATCTTGCCTCTGAATTCATTGTAACCACAGCCAACATCAAGAACTGCTCTCGGCTTTAATGAATTTACTTCGTCTATCAGGGCAAGTCCAGAGTACTTCCATTTCTTCATATCGTTCTGCCAATACTTGGAGAAGTACTTGTGGAGACAGGCATCGTCAATTGCTTCTACGTATTGCTCTAGTGTATCACAACGTTTTACCTCTACTCCGAACGTTTCTTTTATAAATGGTTGTGTAATTTTTGTCAGATCATTTTGACTATAACCTAGCAATCTGGAAAATATTTTCTTGTTCATATACTAATACTATATTATATAGAAATAAAGGTCTATATCTTTTTCTTAATTGGCTTCGATAGTATGTCTCTGGTCTTGTCTGACATAACGCCTGTGACAACCAACATCGGACGAGGCTTGTTGCTGGCGTTTGCTGTTGCGTGTGGAGTATTTTGCCAGTCAAACGTGTGTATGTCTCCGGTTCTCCATCTGTCAAACTGCTCATTACCATACATAAGGAATTGGCCTGGCTCCCAATCCTGTAGCATAACCATGATACGAACAACATTGTTTGGGTCAGCATCTAGGTCATACAGTTTGTCTATGTGCATGTTCAATACTTCTCCAGTGAACTGTATGTGTAATTTGGATTTTGTAGGCTCCATTGCGAAGAAGTCAGTCATCCTTTGAAGTGTAGGACATTTTGTAAAGTCTTTAAGTCCTCTGTATATTGTCATCTTGGGGTCTGCACCTGCTGTCTTTAGGTCATTCTCTTCTGCTTCCACATCAACATTGACATTTTCTCTGCCTGTTCCTTCCCTACGGTTGCTCCAGTTGAGTGGCTTGGCATCTTCTATGATTGCCTGTAGTTCAGTCTGCCATCCGCCTGTGAACTTGCCCAAGTGTTCGACACGGTCTGTGTCCTTGTGCCACTTGTTGAAATGGTAGTCGCTCCTTGCTTTTGCGTCTTCCCAATTACTTGTAGACATAAACTTGTATTCCTTTTGGTTGATACTCGTGAAAGTTTTGGTGTTCCCCTCTTGGTGATTTTATATCAATCATTTTACACAATTCAACATTGTTCCTTGCTCTACTAATTCTGTTACTGTTGTTTTTGATGAATTGCATTGTGTCTTTGTTCTCTGCTTGAATATGTTCAAACATTAGATCAAGATTTACAAAATGTTGGTAGTTGGGATATGTAATATTGAACTCTCCACACAGTTTCCACCACTCCAAACATTCGTAATCGTTTCTATACACCATGACAATGGGATGGCCGAGGTCTTTGAGATGGTCGAGCTCGTGTGCAAATGTGTGAGACTTTATAATTCTTTTGCCTTCACCTGAGAAAGGCAGATCCCAATTATCTCTGGTTGTCCTGAACTCCATGCCCGGATCCCAGTAGGCTCCGATGTGCATCAAGTGACTGCGTCCAGGGGTATCAGCATCGTGGCGATATGTTCTAGCCTCTGAGTAATCTGTGTGATCAACGTCATCACTCCAGTAGATGTTTTTAACAACACTACTCCATTTCGATCCTGGTGCCCCTGTAAACAGTATGTACATTATTTGGTCAGCTCTTCTTTGTACACAGCATTGTAACCTAACTGATTCTTTCCAAAGTCAGTGAGTGTTTTCAATGCACCCGGTGTGATGAATGACTTCAGTGTTCTAACTGCGGCATCGCCTTCTGCACCTGTTCTCCATTCGTACTGTCCCACTTTCTTCTCGATAGCGGCAATTGACTCTGGGTCTTTGATCATCTTGTCCAAAGCGGCAACAAGTTTCGCTCTGTTTGGATTGCCCTTGTTCACCCAGAATGCTTTCTGTAATGCATCTCTCCAACTCTTGACAAGTTTGTATGCATCG
>Ga0307488_10005570_pt1 | contig 10403 bp, 7 predicted proteins | sample SB02metaG_FD_202248 | JGI IMG/M metagenome (GOLD analysis project Ga0307488, IMG submission 202248) | Sea-ice brine microbial communities from Beaufort Sea near Barrow, Alaska, United States - SB 0.2 | ecosystem: Environmental > Aquatic > Marine > Coastal | place: USA: Alaska | collected 2017-05-06
GCAGCGCTGAATATTTGATCAACACTTAAGCCGCAAAACCTACCCTATTGCCCCGAAGAGCCCTGTGATTTCGGTCCCTTTGCGTAATACAAATGCCAGGCAAATTTCATAAGATTAATTTTGTAAATCCGTCCAATGTTGAATAATGGTTTCTAGCTCACCGTTTTCTTGCAAAGTAAGAATGGCCTGGTTGAGTTGCCCAATGACACCGGGAAACGGGCTTTTTTTACTCAGCATGATATGGATTTTCGCACTGTAAATGGGCAGCGAATGCAACTCAAACTCATCCTGCATATTATATTTTTTGACGAAGGCATTTAAGGTAGCCGGGTCGACAAAAAAACCGTCAATATGGCCTTTTAATAATAACGTCACATTTTGTTCCAGATCCAATACTTCACTAATGTGCGATTGAAACGCTCTATGATTAATCAGTTCCTGGTATTGCTTGCCATAATAATACCCACCTTCCACGCCAATCAGGTACGAGCTGTCAATAAGATCCCTTAGTGAATGCAACGGCATTTTTTTAGCCATACCTTTACGCACAAACAAATTAACGGTTTCTGATCTGTAGGGCAGAGAAAAATAAGCAAACTTGCGTCTTTCATCGGTCATGGACGCGCCCATTGCCAAATCCACTTCACCGGATTTTATGTAACTAATATGTCGTTTCCACGGCAATTCTTCGGTGTAATTAACATCTAGTTTTGCTTGTTGGATCACAGCATTAAATACATCGAAATCCAGACCCACCAGCTCTTGCTGGGCATTGCGATATTGATAGGGGTACCACAATTCCCAGCCCGATGACAAAGGATCTCCATGGCTTACTAAGGAAAAGAAGATGAGCAAAATAACCAGTTTTTTGTGCAACGATTTACTCCGTTTTTTGTATGATGCGGCCAATAATTAACCGATCACTGTATATTCATTATACGCCCGCGGCGAGCCAATGGCGATACCAGTAAGTGTAAAAACTAATCGAAGACCTGATAATGTAGGCTGACAGGCAGGTGGCCTTTCAGATAGGAATAGGGTGTGAAGGCGAAGTGAAGTGCAATAACGCCACTGTTGTGGCGCCGACGGGTCAAGTAACAAGATTAAAAGCCCAGGCTGCAGGCTTTGTTGATTACGCTATATAGCTATAACGCTTTTTTAGTGGGCATCACCGCGTTGGCGAAGATCAAGCCGGCAATCAGCGACATGAAAATCAAGAAAGTTTCTTGCCCAATATGTTCGGCCTGCACGAAGTCTCGCCCGGAGACAAAGGAATTTAGCCCTATGTAGGTTTTCGAGCCTGGCACCAGTACTATCAAGCCTTGCATGCTGACCAAAGTAGCGGGAGCATTGGCGATACGGCTAAACAGATTGGCGTAAATTCCCAGAGCAAAGGCCCCCACAAAGGTACTCAACCCTGGCTCCAGATAAGCTGCGCTGTATGCCGTGGCACCATAAGCAATAAACCCGGATAACAGTGCCCAGGGGATATGTTTGAAACGGGTACGAAAAATCACCACCAGCGCCGAACATAGCAAGAAGATTGCTAACCAGGTGGTCCATTGAGGTAAGGAGTGCGCCTCTATAAATTCATTGGGACCAAATAAACCAAAGCCGACGCTGATCCCCAAAAAGGCACCAAAATACAGTTTAAATAGCTTCATTACTGCGTCCATTACCCGCGCCGTACCGGATACCAGGTTGCGCGACGATAGTTCAGCCAGCCCCATAGTCAAGGCTAAACCGGGTACCAAAATGATCACCGAAGACAATACCACTAAAGGAATATTGATCCCCGGGTCCAGATAACGGCTGATCCCGCAGACAATTAAGCCGGCTAAAAAAGAGGCGGCAGGTTCAAGCATCAGGGTGACGCGTTTGGATATTTGCGACCACAGCACTAAAAAATAGACCATCAGGCCAATTAACCCTGTCCATAAAATTTCCGGCCAGCTGGCCCCCATCATCATGGCGAACGCCCCGGGCGCGACACAAAAACCTAGTCCGGTTAATATCTTACCGTAGGGGCTGGGCATAACGTTGATCACATCTAGCTGCAGGTCGGCTTCGGCTAAAGTCACATCGCCGGCCAACATACGATTGGCCAGTTCATCCGTACGTGATAAGGCATTCATGTCGTAATCACCGGGCTGTACACGGGCGGAGTGGTTGTATTCGTCTTCGTGCCCGTCACTCCAGATCACAAACGTCAGCGCAGTAGGCGTAGCGATAAAGGAGGCTCGCACCCCCAAAAAGGTTGCCACATCGGTCAAATAGGCCTCAAGGCGAAATGCCGGGGTCCCGTATTTGTGCAGCATTTTACCCAGTTTGACTATAAAACGACGAATTTGGATAAACTCAGCAGTATTCACGTAATAACCTTATTTTTGCACCAGAATATTGATTCAGCCCTGGCTATGAATAATCTATGATGAGGATTCTAGAGGTTGTTAGAGCACTTAACAATGCACATTTTTTATGCAACTTGACTTAGAAAAACTAATCCATTCCGTGGCATATAATGGCACTTGCTATATCGCCTTATTGCAGCAACCAGCGGCTTGCATTAATGAACAAAACCACCACACTAAGGGTATTAAATTTTTTGCAGAAACAGGAACGTCATATGATAAAACAGAAAATAGTATTAATCACGGGTGCGTCCAGTGGAATAGGTGAAGCCACAGCCAAAATGTTAGTCAAAAGCGGGCACAAGGTGGTGTTGACGGCCCGCAGACAAGAAAAATTGGATAACCTGGTGACCCTGCTGGGGGACGATAATGCTCTGGCCGTTGCCGCCGACGCAACCCAATTTGATGCATTAGAAAAGGTAGTGAAAGCTGGCATCACAAGGTTTGGCAGACTGGATGTCGCCTTCGCCAACGCGGGCACCGGGGTTTCCACTTCGGGTACAGAACAGGGGGATCCGGATGAGTGGTCGAAAATGATCGATATCAACATCAAAGCCTTGTTATGGACGGCCAAGTTAACTCTGCCCCATCTGCAGAAAACTAAAGGCCATTTTATCCTCACCAGTTCTGCGGCCGGGCGTACGCCAATTAAAGGTTCGATTTACGGTGCCACTAAATGGTTTGCTTACGGCTTTGGTCAGAACTTGGCCGAGGAAATGGCCCAGTGGGGCGGACGCTGCACCACCATTGCTCCGGGCATGGTAAACACCCCGTTTTTTGACGAGCCAAAACCCGATAAATTAGACCCGACAGATGTAGCTGACGCGGTGCAATTTGCCATAGAAGCACAGCCACGCAATAACGTGCGTGAGATATTTTTAATGCCAACCAATCGCTAAGCTCTCAACGTTAACCCGTATATCCGTTGCCCCTGATCCAAAATGGCCGCTGTCGGGGTAACGCGCTAATACTCAGCGTATTGATCTACCCGCACTACAATGCACTGGTGCGATGGCTTAGGGTTGGGTAATCCACATAACCTTCACTGCCGCCACCATAAAAGGTTTCTTCATCGGGTTCATTGTAAGGGCCATCTTGGGCAATCCGCGCAGGAAGATCTGGATTGGCTAGAAATGCCCGCCCAAAGGCAATGGCATCGGCGTCACCATTGCGTATCCACTGTGCCCCTTCTTTGGCATCAAATCCGCCATTGGCGATAAATATTCCGTCAAAGGCTCCACGCATTTTTTTCAACAGCTCGCTGCCTTGTTCAACCCCTGAGCCGTCGCCAGTATAATTGTTGGGGCGTACAACATGCAGATAAGCAATACCTTTGGCCGAAACCGCTGCGGCGGCGGCTACGTAAGTTGTTTGCGGATCATCATCATAACTGCCACCTGGGCCACCGGTAGGTGACAAACGCACCCCAATATTCCACTTGGGTAACACTTCGCTGATCACATCGATGATTTCACTTAGCAAGCGCAGGCGGTTTTCAACTGAGCCACCGTATTGATCATCACGCTTGTTAACTGACGAACGAATAAACTGATCGAGCAGATAACCATTGGCAGCGCACAATTCCACCCCATCAAAACCGGCAGATTTTGCACATTGGGCACCATGACGGTAATCGTTTTTCAGCCTTTGTATGTCATCTAAGGTCAATGCTCGTGCCTTGGGATGGGGAATAGTTGGCCCATCAGGATGAAGATCCCCAACAAAGGCTTCACCTTTTGGCTGAAACTCACTAGATGATACGGGGCGGCCATTGTCAGGCTGAAACACTCGGTGGGAAATCGCACCTACATGCCATAACTGGCAAACAATTCGCCCGCCCCTGTTATGTACCGCCTCTGTCACTAAGCGCCAACGTTTAACTTGTTCGTCATTATGAATGCCCGGTGTCCAGGCGTACCCCTGCCCTTCTTGGCTAATTTGGGTAGCCTCTGAAATAATCAAACCCGCAGAGGCGCGCTGTGAATAATACAGTGCATGCAAAGCGGTTTGTAAATTGCCCGGTTGCGCCGAACGGGAACGGGTCAGAGGAGCCATAAAAATACGATTATTAAGGGAAAGGTTACCCAGCGACAACGGTGCACTAAGCGCTTGATGCGCTATCTCATGTTGGTTTTTTGATTTACCCGTGAGTTGTGTCAATTTACGTTCCTCCTGTCGCGTTACCCAATAGCGTGTTCTGGCGCCTAGTCGCATGCCAGGCAGGACAATTCAAAATTCACCTGGAAAGCCTGAAGCAAATGCAATAAATATAGGATAGTCGCTAGCAGTCAGTAATGTAATTGGGTTGATAAGGCCCGTTATTCAGTATTAGCCGTTAATAGGCTTGCTCGCATTAACAAACATTGCTCTGCCAGAGTCCTTTGCGCCGTACATTGCTTTATCTGCCTCCTCGAACAATTGTTTTTTCTTGGTGTCTTTAGTCACCAATACGTTTACCAATCCGATAGAGCAACTCACGTAACGCTGGCCCTTACCCTTGCCATGTTTAACTTTTTTGAGACGCCAGCTTTGTAAAATTCGCTCCGCTAGTGCTTCACATTCTGCCGGGCTGTTACCCAATGAAATCACCACGAATTCTTCACCACCGTAACGGGCGACCATGTCGGTTTCACGGTTAAACACCTCGCGCAAAATCGCAGCTTGCAGCCGAATAACTTCATCGCCGCGCATGTGCCCAAAGCCATCGTTAAAATCTTTGAAATTATCTAAATCCACCATAAACACACTGATGGTTGTATGGGTGCGGGTGCCTATGGCTAACATGCGATCAAAGTTTTGTTCAAACGATCCGCGATTAAACAAACCCGTTAACGGGTCAGTTTGGCTTAAATGCAATAACTGCTCGTTGACCTGCTCTACCTGTGAAAATGCTGTCTCGATTTGTTTCACGCCTATCAGGCTTATCCCTAAACCAAAGGATAAAAAGCCAAAATCAACCAGGCCAAATTGCCCGTAAACCGGATAGATGAGCACCAAAGCGCCAAACCCCAACAAGGCCAAGAACACAAAGAGAAGGGAATACTTAAAAGAAAGGCGCAATATAAACATGCCAAAAAGTCCGTACAGCAAGGTCCCATCATCAGGAAACGGAAACGCAGCTATTTGCCAGCACTGGACAATCAACCAATAGTTGGCGTAGCAGAACCCGAGTATGGTTAGGCATAACACTTGATGGTGGATCCTGGCGTAAAAGGGCAAAAACGTCAGAGCAAAAAACACGGCTAATATTGGCAATTGCATGCCTAATCGGGAGATAAAATAGACCTGATGCACCCCTTCGGGGATAATCGTTAAATCGGCAATAATAAAACTTACCATTAACCCACCACCCACCAACAATAACAATCGAAGTCGTTGCAAACTAAAAGACTTAGAGCTTGTTGGTAAATAATTTTGCATCGATATACTGCCTATAAGCTAATCGGATTATTAATCAGGTATTGAGTACAGTATCAGATCCGTTATCGACAGATATACCTTTGATTTGGATCATTAGCGCCCCTGCTTGTTGACGCCCGCGATATGGTGCAAAACAAAGCCAAGCAACAAAATAACCACCAACATCAACCAGGATCCAACCACGACCCCCTGCCACCTGGCTTGTTGCCAAAATTGATCCAGGTAAATGCCACCGGTACTGGCCCCTAAATAATAAAACGTTAAATACAAAGACGAAGCGCTAGCCTTACCACCTTTGGCGTTAATGCTGACCCAGCTGCTGGCCGTGGCATGAGTGAGGAAAAACCCGAAGCTGTTGATCAGCAAACCAAGGATGATGGCGTATAACGAGGGCAATAAGGTCACCCCTGTACCGACCATGAGGATCACAGTGCCTGCCATCATGCACCGCGGTTGAGACCAGCGTTTACCTAATTTACCGGATATAGCCGAGGCATAAGTACCCGACAAATAGGTTAAAAACAGCATGCCGATAAACTTAGCCGACAAATTAAAGGGGCTAGCCTCAAGCACAAAGGTGATATAGCTGTACTGATTAACAAAAATAAAGAAACTAAGGCCGCCAATACAATAACTGAGTAATAAGTCTTTATTGGCTAAGTGTGCGGCCAATTGCCCCAGCATGGGTCTGGGTCGCAGCCGTTTAGGGGTGAAATTTTGTGATGCTGGCAACAGCCAGGCAAACGCCGCCGTTAGCACCAGGCTAAAAACCGCCATGAAGGAGAAGGTGCCTTCAAGACCCACCCGGTCACCCAAAAAGCCTCCGAGTAACCTGCCGCCTATTCCACCCAGGGAATTACCGCTGATGTAAACGCCAACACCAATCATCAAGGCATCGGCATTAAATTCGTCGCTCATGTACGCCACGGCAATGGCCGGCAAACCGGCGAGAAAAAAGCCCTGTAACGCCCGTAAGACCAATAAACTGTGATAATTGCTAAGACCAGCCAGACAGGCGGTGGTCAGTGTAATACCTACCATGGTGAGCAGCATAATGCCTTTGCGCCCGATGGCGTCAGACAAGGGCCCGTATAGTAATAACGATATCCCCAGCGTAAAGGTGGTAATGGTAAAACTGGCGCTGGCCTGTAACGGCGAAACCTCAAAATGGGCACTGATCATCGGCAACAGCGGTTGGGTCACATAGAGGTTGGCAAACACCATAAAGGAGCCCAGACACAAGGCTAGAGTCCCGCGCCAAAAAGCGAACGTTGCTGGGGTGATCATTGTTTCAAAATGGGGTTTCACCCTGAAAAGTCACTATATGCTGACAGGCTATTACCTAACGACATAAGTGACAAATAAAAAAGCGCCCCGCCAAAGCGCTTGAACGCTGAAACGTTTGGCGCTAAACGTTGGCTGCCAGTCGTTGGTCGCCCATCAAACAGATAGCCAACGTGGTTAAAAACTGTCTTGTGGCACGCGTACCCAGCCTTCCATTAGCACCCGGGCGCTGCGGCTCATGGCGGCTTTTATGACTGTCCATTGGCCATCCACTTGTTCGGCAGCGGCACCAACGCGCAAAGTGCCCGACGGATGACCGAAACGGATTTCACTGCGATCCCCGCCCCCAGCAGCCAGATTAACCAGTGTACCGGGAATAGCCGCAGCCGCCCCTATGGCCACCGCAGCCGTGCCCATCATGGCATGGTGTAATTTTCCCATGGACATGGCTCGCACCAGCACATCGATTTCATCAACCCTCACCTGCTTACCACTGGACGACACATAAGCCTGAGGCGGCGCCACAAAGGCGACTTTAGGGGTATGCTGGCGACTAGCCGCCTGGCTGATATTTTCGACCAACCCCATTTGCACCGCACCCTGGGCGCGGATCACTTCAAATTTGGCCAGGGCTTGAGGATCGCTATTAATCACCTCTTGCAGTTCAATACCTGTGTAACCGATATCCTGGGCGTTAACAAAGATGGTAGGGATACCGGCGTTAATCATACTCACCTTCAGAGCCTTTATGCCTATGGCTTCAAGCTCAGGACAGTGCAACTCATCAATAAGGTTACCGGTAGGGAACATGGCACTGCCCTCGCCCTGGGCGGCGTCCGCCGGGTGCATAAATTCCACTAACACTTCGGCGGCGGGAAAGGTCACCCCATCCAGTTCAAAATCACCGGTTTCTTGCACTTCGCCGTTCGTCATAGGCACATGGGCGATAATGGTTTTTTGAATGTTCTGCTGCCATATACGCACTACGGCCAGACCATTTTGCGGTATACGACTGGCTTCCACCAGATTATTAGAGATGGCAAAGGAGCCTACTGCTGCGGTCAGGTTACCGCAATTACCGCTCCAGTCCACAAAGGCCTTATCTATAGCCACCTGACCAAACAGATAATCTACATCGTGATCGGGCCGGCTACTTTTAGTTAAAATAACCGTCTTGCTGGTGCTTGAGGTGGCTCCCCCCATGCCGTCTGTTTGTTTGCCATAGGGATCAGGGCTGCCGATGACTCTTAACAATAAGGCGTCGCGAGCCGGGCCTGGTACCTGGGCCTGGGGTGGTAGATCGCTGAGGTTAAAAAACACCCCTTTACTGGTGCCGCCGCGCATATAGGTAGCGGGCATTTTAATTTGTGGTGGGTGGGCCATTTACTGCTCCTGCTCAATTGATACTGTCCCTTGTTACTCAAAATTTACGGGTAACGAGGGACACTCTGGTGGGTTATGCCACGTTTGATTCAAGAAAATCCTGGGCAAAGCGCTGCAATACACCGCCAGCCTCATAAATAGACAGCTCTTCCTGGGTATCGATGCGGCATTTAACGGGCACCTTTACCTGCTCGCCATTTTTACGGCTGATCACCACCGTCATGGAAGCTCCGGGGGTACGCTCGCCCAATACGTCATAGGTTTCGCTGCCATCTATATTATAAGTATGGCGGTTTTCACCCTCTATAAACTCAAGGGGTAACACCCCCATGCCCACCAGGTTGGTACGGTGAATACGCTCGAAACCTTCGGCGACTATCACTTCTACCCCCGCCAGACGCACGCCTTTGGCGGCCCAGTCACGTGACGAGCCCTGGCCGTAGTCAGCACCCGCTATGATGATCAGCGGCTGTTTGCGCTGCATATAAATTTCAATGGCTTCCCACATGCGCATCACCTTGCCTTGTGGCTCAAGGCGGGTCAGGGATCCTTGTTTCACCTTGGCCTTACCATCCGGGCCCACTTCCAGAACCATTTCATTAAACAGTTTAGGGTTGGCAAAAGTGGCGCGCTGGGCCGTTAGGTGATCGCCCCGGTGAGTAGCATAGGAATTAAAATCTTCCTCCGGCAAGCCCATTTTATCCAGATAGACACCGGCCGCGCTATCGAGTTGAATGGCGTTAGAGGGTGATAAATGATCGGTGGTGATATTATCCCCCAGCACCGCCAATGGCCGCATACCTCTCATGGTGCGCTCACCGGCCAGGGCTCCGTCCCAATAAGGAGGGCAGCGAATATAAGTGCTCTGGGGCCGCCAGTCGTAGAGCGGGTTAATGTGCTCACCATATTCAACTTTTAAATCAAACATGGGTTTGTACACTTTTCGAAACTGTTCGGGTTTAACACTGGCTTTAACCATCGCATCGATTTCTGCATCGGTTGGCCAGATATCTTTTAACCTGATTGGCTCACCGTTTTTATCCAGGCCCAGCACATCCCGTTCAATATCAAAGCGGATGGTACCGGCAATGGCATAGGCCACCACTAGTGGCGGTGAGGCCAAAAATGCCTGACTAGCCTGGGGGTGAATACGCCCGTCGAAGTTGCGGTTACCTGATAACACCGCGGTGGCATACAAGTCCCGTTCCTCGATTTCCTGCTTGATAACCGGGTCCAGGGCGCCGCTCATACCGTTACACGAGGTACAGGCAAAACCTACTACGCCAAAGCCAAGTTTTTCCAGCTCAGGCAATAAATTAGCTTCTTCCAAATACAGCTGCACCGCCTTGGAGCCCGGGGCTAAAGAGCTTTTCACCCATTTTTTGCGGGTCAGTCCAAGCTTGTTGGCATTGCGGGCGATAAGGCCTGCGGCAATCATATTGCGCGGGTTACTGGTATTGGTACAGCTGGTGATGGCAGCAATAATAACCGCACCATCGGGCATTTTACCGCTTTCATTTTCGACTATGCCGCTGATCCCGCGCTGGGCCAATTCTGAGGTGGGTACCCGGCTATGGGGGTTGGATGGCCCGGCGATATTACGCCCGATTGAGGATAAATCGAAGCTCAGCACCCGTTCATACTCAGCGTCTTGCAGGCTATCGGCCCACAAGCCGGTGTGTTTGGCGTAGTTTTCAACTAATTTGACCTGCTCATCTTCACGGCCGGTCAAAGTAAGGTAATCAATGGTTTGGCGATCGATATAAAACATCGCTGCGGTGGCACCGTATTCCGGAGTCATGTTGGAGATAGTCGCGCGATCACCCAAGGTCAGGTGTTTGGTGCCTTCACCGTAAAACTCCAGATAAGACGACACCACTTTTTGCGCCCGTAAAAACTCCGTTA
>Ga0307488_10005571_pt1 | contig 10402 bp, 11 predicted proteins | sample SB02metaG_FD_202248 | JGI IMG/M metagenome (GOLD analysis project Ga0307488, IMG submission 202248) | Sea-ice brine microbial communities from Beaufort Sea near Barrow, Alaska, United States - SB 0.2 | ecosystem: Environmental > Aquatic > Marine > Coastal | place: USA: Alaska | collected...
GGTATTGATATTGATTTATTACCGCAAGTGGTAAATTATGAATTACCCAATGTGCCTGAAGATTATGTCCATCGTATTGGTCGTACCGGCCGAGCTGGTAGTAGTGGCCAGGCAGTTTCTTTAGTCTGTGAAGAAGAACATAAATTATTATGTGATATTGAACGTTTAATTCAGCAATTAATTGAGCGCAAGCCTATTCCTCAATTTGCCCCTTTCAATGAATTAGCGCCTTCGCGTGCACTCAAGCCAATGAAAAACCAACGGGCGAAAAAACCTAAAGCTGATAAAGTAGAGCATAAAGACGGTCAACGTTCTGCTGAAAACTCACGGGGTCATCAACCGGTTCGAAGAAGATAAATTACAAGTATTGGTATTAGAGTGCCGAGTTGCGATAAAGCTGGCTCGAGGCTCTAATCTGAAGCTAAATACCCTAGGCCTTTCAAATTTTTCTCATCAAAGGTATTAACAACATCACCAATGACGATCAATGTTGGAGGTCTTATTTTTTTTTCAATGACTAGGTCTGCTAACTCGTTTAGCGGCGCTTTAAATACTTGTTGGTCTGGTCTTGAACCTTTACGTATTAATGCGGCAGGTGTTGTCGGTGAACGTCCGGCACTAATTAATTGCTCAGTGATAATCGGTAAGCTTTTCACTCCCATATAAAAAACTACGGTTTGCTTCTTATCGTTAAGCGTTTGCCAAGGTAGCGCTAATTCACCACTTTCTTGTACGTGGCCAGTAATAAATGTACAGCTCTGTGACACTTTTCTATGAGTCAAAGGAATACCAACATAACTGGTACAAGCTGAAGCAGATGTCATGCCTGGTACAATATGGCAGGCAACTTTATTGGCTAATAAAAATTGAGCTTCTTCAGCACCACGACCAAAGACAAAAGGATCTCCTCCTTTTAGTCTCACCACACGCTTTTCGCGTTTAGCATGGTCTACCAGTAGTTGGTTTATCGCTTCTTGGGGTACACGATGATCAGCTTGTTTCTTACCAACATAAATTTTTTCACAGTTTATCGGTAATAACGCCATAATCGGTTCACTGACTAAGCGATCGTAAATAACCACCTCTGCCTGCTGGATAAAACGATAAGCTTGTAATGTTAATAAATCTGGATCGCCGGGTCCTGCACCAATAAGAGCGACTTCCCCAGCAACAAAGGCTTGTTTGTGGGTCTTAATATAATCAGTAAAGGACGTTTGCAAAGCTTAAGGACTCTTGTTTACTCAATGATTTTCATTCTAGCGTATTCTTTATATGTAATTCTAGTTGGAATTAGAGATTTTATATTCTTTTTTATTATAAGTTCGGGTTTTTTCATTAGTAACTAATGTTAGACGATTTTATTTAGTTATAAAAAAAGCGCCTTAAGGCGCTTTCATCTAAAGGTAATAAGCTCTATTTACTGAGTGCTTGTCCTAAATGAGGACGAATATCTTTTAAAATGTCTTTTAATATTTTACTTGAGGCGGCAACAATATTACCTGACTTTTCATGATTATGTCCACCGACAAAGTCAGTGACTAAACCACCAGCTTCTATTACGAGTAGTTCACCAGCAGCGGTATTCCAGGGTTTTAAACCAATTTCGAAGAAACCATCAACACGGCCAGCAGCAAGGTAAGCTAAATCTAAAGCTGGTGATCCTGCGCGACGCATATCAGCAGATTTTAGGAATAATGATTTAAACATTTCCATGTAAGCATTGATATGTTGTTTCTTATTGAAAGGAAAACCAGTCGCTAAAATAGTGCTATTTAAATCTTTTGTTTTATTAACGCGAATACGGAAACCATTCAGTTGGGCACCTTTACCACGACTCGCAGAAAAAACCTCACCCCGAATCGGATCATAAATAACGGCTTGATCTAATTTTCCTTTTACTTTTAATGCGATAGAAACAGCAAAGTGGGGAATGCCTTTAATAAAGTTAGCAGTACCATCTATCGGGTCAATAACCCATTGAAAGTCATTATCTTCTCCTACTAACAAACCACATTCTTCACCAATAATAGTATGTTTAGGGTATGATTTACGGATTGTCTCAACAATAATATATTCAGCGTCTTTATCAACGTTAGTGACAATATCGTTAGTACCTTTTAGTTCAACTTCAACTTTATCAAGTTGTTCAAAAGCACGAACAATTTCTTTACCTGCAGCGCGTGCAGCGCGCACGGCAATATTCAACATGGGATGCATAAGAGCCTCTACCTATTTGGTGTTTAAATGTGATTGTCAAAGAACATGCTTGCAATAATAGCTTTATTTTAATCGAGTAAAATGAAGTGTCGCAAAAAAGCTAATTATTTATGATTAAAAGCCGCTCACGAAAATCAAGCGGCAATAGTATACCAAAAATAAAATTGTTAAGCGATGACAATAATTGCTTATCTGCCTCCTTTATTGATGATTTAATTCATTTATCAATAATAATGATAAAAAAAACGCATAATTAATCTGATTTTTTCTCACTACATCGTTACTCTTCTATGATAATATTAGCCGCAGTTTTAGCCATCTAGATAGTTGTAATGACAAGTTTAAATTCAAACAGGAGCGAAAGCTCAGAAAAAAACACTAAATCCTTACTGAGTAAAATCCGTATTGTCTTAGTAAACACTTCCGACTGCCGCAACATTGGTTCGGCCGCACGAGCGATGAAAACCATGGGATTAACTGATCTAGTTTTAGTTGACCCCATCGAATTACCAAATGGTCAAGCACAAGCTTTGTCAGCAGGTGCTTCAGACGTATTAAATGGCGCTAGAGTGGTTAAAACTTTACAAGACGCGATCACTGATTGCGGTTTAGTTGTTGGTACAAGCGCTCGCTCACGTACATTACCTTGGCCAATGTTAGATCCTAGAGAATGTGGTGAAAAGCTTATCAAAGAAGCGAGTGAATACCCCGTTGCTATCGTTTTTGGTCGTGAAAGTAGCGGCTTAAGTAATGATGAATTACAACTGTGTCATTTTCATGTTCAAATACCCGCTAACCCAGATTATAGCTCGCTAAATTTAGCCATGGCAGTGCAGACCTTAAGCTATGAAGTGCGTACCAGTTTCCTTATACAAGAAAATGCTCAATATGCTGATAAAGCCATTATTGATGATGAGTTTCCAGTGATTGAAGAAACTGAACGTTTTTATGCGCATTTTGAACAAGCGATGAAAAAAACAGGTTTTATTACGCCAAGTCACCCTGGCTTGATCATGACGAAATTGCGCCGACTATTTAATCGGGCGCGACCTGATACTAAAGAAATAAAAATGATGCGCGGTATTTTAGCATCTGTTGAAAGAGCTGCAAAAGTTAAAGATTAATCATTCTATATACACAAATCTATCTACCTATCTATTTTATAAGGAATAACCATGCTGAGCCGCATCAAAGAAGATATTAACAGTGTCTTTGATAGAGATCCCGCAGCCCGGACAGTCTTTGAAGTGTTAACTAATTACCCTGGTCTGCATGCTATTTGGGGACATCGAGTGGCTAAATGGTTCTGGTGCCGAGGTTTAAAATGGCTAGGAAGAACTATTTCCACATTAGTTAGATGGCTAACAGGTGTTGAAATTCATCCCGGTGCAACTTTAGGGCGACGGTTTTTTATCGATCACGGTATGGGCATTGTTATTGGCGAAACGGCTGAAATTGGTGATGATTGTACGATTTATCATGGTGTTACATTAGGTGGTACCTCTTGGACTGCTGGCAAGCGCCATCCCACTTTAGGCAATAATGTTGTTATTGGTGCTGGCGCAAAGGTACTTGGACCTTTAATGGTCAGTGATAATTCTCGTATTGGTTCGAATGCTGTTGTTGTTAAAGATGTTCCTGATGGCGCCACCGTTATTGGGATCCCGGGACGTATAGTGAAAACAAAAAATGATAATTCAGACGAAAAGCGTCAAGCGATAGCACAAAAATATGGTTTTGATGCTTATGCGGTAGCAACTGATGATCCTGTCGCTAAAGCGATTGGCCGCATGCTCGACCACATGCACCTAATGGACAGTAAAGTAGGTGATTTATGTAAAGAAATTAACCAACTTGGTGGCAATGTTTGTGTTGATGCTTTACCCGAGTTGCGTGTTGGTGAGTTTGTTGAAGATGAACAAGCAGCAGCTAAACGCCGTGCAGAGACTGTTGAGTCATTTGATCCTGAAATTTAATTTTCACTATAAGCAATTAAATTTAAGATCTTTATGTTTTTAAATGGTAGTCAATGTTCAATACCCGAGTAAAATACTCAAGTACTTGTTGACTCATTTTATCACTAAGGTAAAATACCTGAGTAAAGTACTGGGGTATTTAATTGATCACTTTACAAGATTATGTAAATTTTCGCCGCTAATTAGATTACTCCTGGTCTAATCGCTAGCTTAAATAAAGGTAAGATAATGAAACTCACATCAAAAGGGCGTTATGCCGTTACAGCTATGTTAGATGTTGCTATCCATGCAGCCTCTGGACCTGTGCCATTAGCTGATATTTCTGAGCGACAAGGCATTTCATTATCTTATTTAGAACAACTATTTTCTCGTTTACGTAAACAAGAATTGGTTACCAGTGTGCGTGGGCCAGGTGGTGGTTATCGTTTAGGTAGATGTTCAGCAAATATTGCAATTGCTGATGTTATTAGTGCGGTAAATGAAAGTGTTGATGCTACTCGTTGTTCAGGTGTTGGAAACTGCCAAGGTGGTGAACAATGTCTTACTCATAATTTATGGGAAGACTTGAGCAGTCGTATTGAAGATTTTTTACAAAGCATTTCTTTGGCAGAATTGGTTGAGCAAAGAGAAGTTAAGTCGGTGTCTTTAAGACAAGACAGCGCAATTAAGGTTAGTAAACAGAAAAAGAAACAAGATGTTATACCAACCATTATCGCAACCAAAAACCTTATTCACGAATGGCAATAGCCAACGTAGAGCTTTTTCTCGGAGAAATGTAATAAATGAAACTTCCTATTTATTTTGATTATTCATCAACTAGCCCCGTTGATAAACGTGTGGCAGAAAAAATGATGAAGTATATGACCGCCGATGGTATATATGGTAATCCAGGATCACGATCTCATAAATTCGGTTGGCAGGCTGAAGAAGCTGTTGATATTGCTCGTAATGAAGTAGCTGACCTCATCAATGCCGATCCCCGTGAGATTGTTTTTACCTCAGGTGCCACTGAATCAAATAACTTAGCTATTAAGGGTGCTGCCAACTTTTATCACAAAAGAGGTAAACACATCATTACTTTGAAAACTGAACATAAAGCAGTTTTAGATACCTGTCGTGATTTAGAGCGCAATGGTTTTGAAGTAACCTATCTTGACCCTGAAACTAATGGTCTTGTGGATTTGAAAAAATTAGAAGCGGCAATGCGTGACGATACGGTATTAGTGAGCATCATGCACATCAACAACGAAATTGGCGTAATCCAAGATATTGGTGAAATTGGTGAAATGTGCCGTGCGCGTAAAATTGTTTTTCATGTTGATGCCGCGCAAAGTGTTGGTAAAATCAGTATTGATATGCAAGCATTGAAAGTAGACTTAATGTCTTTTTCAGCACATAAAATCTATGGTCCAAAAGGCATAGGCGCATTATATGTTAGCCGTAAACCTCGTATTCGCCTAGAAGCACAAACACATGGTGGTGGGCATGAACGTGGAATGCGCAGCGGCACTTTACCAACACATCAAATTGTTGGTATGGGTGAAGCTTTCCAGTTAGCTAAACAAGAAATGGTACAAGACCACAAACATGTCACGGCAATGCGTGACCGTTTTTGGGCCGGTATTAATGAAATGGAAGAAGTTTATATTAATGGCGATGCCGATAAACGCTACCCAGGTAATTTAAATGTTAGCTTTAACTACGTTGAGGGTGAGTCACTAATTATGGCTCTCAAAGACTTGGCTGTATCATCAGGTTCAGCTTGTACTTCTGCATCCTTAGAGCCTTCTTATGTTCTTCGTGCATTAGGTTTAAATGATGAAATGGCGCATAGCTCCATTCGTTTTAGTTTTGGTCGTTTTACTACGACAGAAGAAATAGATTTTGCTATCGACTTAATTAAAAAGTCGATCGGCCATTTACGTGATATGTCACCGCTTTGGGAAATGTTTAAAGACGGTATTGATTTAGATTCTATTGAATGGGCTGCTCATTAGAGCCCAAAGGAAAGCAACATGGCTTATTCAGAAAAAGTAATTGATCATTATGAAAATCCACGCAATGTAGGTTCATTTGATAAAAATGATCCACAAGTGGCAACCGGTATGGTTGGTGCCCCAGCGTGTGGTGATGTGATGAAATTACAGTTGAAAATTTCAGACGATGGCATTATAGAAGATGCTAAATTTAAAACTTATGGTTGTGGTTCAGCTATAGCTTCTAGTTCATTGGTTACCGAGTGGGTCAAAGGTAAATCAATTGAAGAAGCGGGTAGTATTAAAAATACTGATATCTCTGAAGAGTTAGCTTTACCACCAGTAAAAATTCATTGCTCAATTTTAGCAGAAGACGCTATTAAAGCAGCAATCGAAGATTACAAAAGTAAACATCAAGGTTAGAGCGATGTCAGTAACTATGACCTCTGCTGCCGCAGAGCGTGTTCAATCGTTTATGGTAAACCGAGGCAAAGGCCTAGGTTTACGCTTAGGTATTAAAACCACAGGCTGTTCTGGTTTTGCTTATGTGCTTGAATTTGTGGACGACTTAAATGAAGACGATGAATTATTTACTATAGAAGATGTCAAGATCATTATTGATGCCAAGAGTTTAGTTTATCTTGAGGGTATTGAATTAGATTTTGTTAAAGAAGGTTTGAACGAAGGCTTTAAATTTACCAATCCGAATGCCAAAGGCGAATGTGGTTGCGGTGAAAGTTTTAACGTTTAAATTAGCTAATCTTCATCTTTATTTACGCTATTGATGGCTTAAATATATTTATTAAAGTCGGCCATTGGGTCGACTTTTGATTTTAAAGTAATTTATATATAGCGAGTTAGATTTGAATTATTTTCAACTATTTGGTTTGCCAGATAATTTTACTGTTGATCTTGGTAGGCTCTCAGAGCTTTATCAAGCATTACAAAAAACGGTACACCCGGATCGTTTTGCTCACGCGTCATCGCAAGAGCAAATGATTGCCGTACAAAAATCGGCAATGATTAATGATGCTTACGAAACGTTAAAAAAACCATTACAACGAGCTGACTATATATTGAAGCTCCGTGGTACTCAAATGCCCAGTGAGCAGGCATCTTTTAGTGATAATCAGTTTTTGATACGCCAAATGGAATTACGGGAAATGTTAAGTGACATTAAATCTTCTGATGATGTTAATTTTGAAATAGATAAAATTAACCAAACGCTAGATGACGAATTTTTAATTTTATTTAACTCAATGCAATCACTATTAGATCAAAACACTAGTGATGCCGATGAGTTGGCCTATAAAGATTTACGAAAGCTTAAGTTTTATCAAAAATTACACATAGAGTTAGAACGTTTAGAAGAGCAATTATTTGCAGATTAAAGCTTTTAAGTACTATTTCCGAGTTAAGTGACTTGGAACCAGCGTAAATATGAAATAAACAAATATTAGCAAAATAAGAAGTAACTATGGCCTTATTACAAATTGCAGAGCCCGGACAAAGTACGGTTCCTCATGAACACAGATTAGCCGCAGGTATCGACTTAGGTACTACTAATTCATTGGTTGCTAGCGTTAAAAGTGGTAAAGCACAAACACTTAATGATGACGCGGGACAAGATATTATTCCATCGGTTGTCAGCTATCAAGCTGATGGTGTACTTGTTGGTGATCAAGCAAAATATTATGCCATTAGTGATGCTGAAAATACTATTGTTTCAGCCAAACGTTTAATTGGCCGTTCTCTTAATGATATTCAAAGTAAATATCCGTCATTACCCTATACATTTTGTGGTGATGAAAATCATCCTGAGATTCAAACACGCCAAGGGCTAATAAACCCCGTTCAAGTATCAGCAGAAATATTAAAACACTTAAATACCCGGGCGGAACAAGCGCTAGGTGGTGAACTTACCGGTGTGGTGATTACTGTTCCTGCGCATTTTGACGATGCTCAACGACAGAGCACTAAAGATGCTGCTAAAATTGCTGGTTTAAATGTATTGCGCTTGTTAAATGAACCCACTGCAGCAGCTGTTGCCTATGGCTTAGATTCTGGTCAAGAAGGTGTTATTGCTATTTATGACTTAGGTGGTGGTACTTTTGATATTTCAATACTACGATTAAATAAAGGTGTATTTGAAGTATTAGCAACCGGTGGTGACTCAGCCCTCGGTGGTGATGACTTTGATGTTGCAGTCGTTGATCACATCATTGAACAAGCACAATTAGCACGCCCACTGTCCAATGTTATGGAGCGTCAGTTATCTCAACAGGCTTGTTTTGCGAAAGAGTCTTTATCCATTAATGATAGTGTTGAAATTACGCTAAGTCATGATGTTCAACCATGGTCAATGATCTTAACTAAAGCGACATTTAACGATTTAATTAGTGGCTTAGTTAATAAAACGCTTCGAGCTTGTCGACGGACGTTAAAGGATGCTGACATTACGGTTGATGAAGTTATCGAAGTGGTCATGGTCGGCGGCTCAACACGTGTGCCGTTAGTTCGTACTGAAGTTGAAAAACACTTTAAAAAAGCGCCATTAACCTCAATTGATCCTGATAAGGTCGTTGCTGTTGGCGCAGCTATTCAAGCCGATATATTAGCGGGCAATAAACCTGACTCTGACATATTATTACTTGATGTTATTCCGCTTTCTTTAGGGCTTGAAACTATGGGAGGTTTGGTGGAAAAAGTGATTGCTCGCAATACCACTATCCCAGTCGCTAAAGCACAAGAATTCACTACCTTTAAAGATGGTCAAACGGCGATGGCAGTGCATGTATTGCAAGGCGAGCGCGAATTGGTTGATGATTGCCGCTCACTTGCTCGTTTTGAACTTCGTGGTATTCCACCTATGGCCGCAGGAGCTGCTCACATTAGGGTGACCTTTAAAGTAGATGCTGATGGTTTACTGGAAGTGTCCGCTATGGAGAAATCAACCGGTGTAGAGTCAAGAATAGAAGTGAAACCTTCCTTTGGCTTAGATGATAAGAAAATCACCCAAATGATAGTTGATTCAATGACCAACGCTAAAGAAGATATTCAAGCGCGTATGCTAAAAGAGCAGCAGGTTGAAGCCTCACGTGTTATTGAGTCTATTCAAGCAGCACTTACTGAAGATGGAAAACTATTATCAGAAGTAGAAATTACCGTGATTAACCATGCTATTTCATCACTAGCAAAAATCGCTCAAACAACCGTTGTAGCAGATATTGAAGCTGCTATCGAAATTTTAAATGACTCAACCGCAACTTTTGCAGAACGACGAATGGACGCATCTATTCGCACTGCACTTAGTGGTCAATCTGTAGACGAGGTCTAATTAACAATGCCAAAAATTATTTTTTTACCACACGAAGAATTATGCCCAGATGGTGCCGTAGTTGAAGCTAAAACGGGTGAGAGTGTCTTAAATATTGCCTTAGCAAATCATATCGATATCGAGCATGCTTGTGAAAAAGTATGTGCTTGCACTACTTGCCACATTATTGTTCGTGAAGGATTTGATTCTCTAGGGGAAACTGATGAGCTAGAGGATGATATGTTAGATAAAGCATGGGGTTTAGAGCCAGAGTCTCGCCTTGGCTGTCAATCTATTGTTGCCGATGAAGACTTGGTAGTGGAAATTCCTAAGTATACCGTCAATATGGTGTCTGAAAACCACTAACGAAACGCGTAAGATAGGGTGTATAAAAAAGGTAATAGCATCTTATGCTATTACCTTTTTTCGATTTAATGTAATGTTTTCTTGGCTGCAGTTTATAGTTGTCCGTTATTGCCACACACCTGGTTCTGTTTTTCCTTGTATTTTCACATCTTTTAATGAAAATGTAGGCTGGTCACTTTTCTTTAGTTTTGCCTGGTAATCTTTTGTGAGGTTTACTATGGTTGGCGTTAATAGGAAAATGGCATAAATGTTAACAAGGGTCATCATGCCTAATGCCATATCGGCCAGTCCCCAGACTTCTTTTAAACTAGCGCTTGCGCCCCAAAACACCATCAATAAATAAATACTGGTATAAACGAGTCGACCGATTTTATTATCGAGTTTGAACAAGTGCAGATTACTTTCTGCGTAGGCATAATTTGCGACTACCGAGGTAAAAGCAAATAAAGTAATTGCTGCAGCAACAAAGTAATTTCCACCGGTGCCAAAATGAGCACCCATAGCATCTTGTGTCATTCTAATGCCTTCCATTTCACCACTTATAGTAATAT
>Ga0307488_10005572_pt1 | contig 10402 bp, 1 predicted proteins | sample SB02metaG_FD_202248 | JGI IMG/M metagenome (GOLD analysis project Ga0307488, IMG submission 202248) | Sea-ice brine microbial communities from Beaufort Sea near Barrow, Alaska, United States - SB 0.2 | ecosystem: Environmental > Aquatic > Marine > Coastal | place: USA: Alaska | collected 2017-05-06
TTCTAGCTAAATCTTGTATTATAATACTTTCTAAAATAGTTTTTCTATCAGTATTTACACCAAATTTTTGTAAAACTGATTTTATAAATCTAGGTATAGTAACAAAATCTAAACGTTGTCTATCTGCTTGTGTAGGAACAGCAATTTTCATAAGATTTTCATCACCTCTATTTGCAAAAGCATTAAGCCTAACAATTAAAGAAACTTTTTCAGATTGATTTGAGTAGTCAGTAGTAGCTATAGATTCATTTGCACTTTTAAATGAGTCTACTATTTCTATTTTAAAAGATTCTCTAGCTAAACCTTGTCCATGATGTAAAGCCTGTATTAATGGAGAAGTATGCTCTAAAGAACTCCCCGGATTATTCATAGGGTCTTCTAATAAATTTAATAAAAATTTATCTGCACGTTCTGGAGATTTTATAGTCTGTTGTAATTCATCTAATGGAGTTGGTTGATTTATAGGCCAATATTGTTTATTTGTACCACTAATAAAAGATCCAAATGGTTGCTCTTCAAACAAATAGCTAATACCTGAAATTCTTTGTATTAAAGATTTTTGATCTGAGTATATACTTGTAGCAGGTCCGTCTTTTATTACTATATTTTTAAGTCCTCTAATATTTCTTCCAGCAGATTTAGTTTTAGATGCACCAGTCATAAATTCTACAAACAAAGGCATACCGGTTACTACAGTATTTTTTCTAATATCTCCTATTTCAAAGTATTTTGTTAAGTTTTCTTTGGTAGACTCTAAAGTAGGTCCATAACTTATTCCTAATTCCCATAAAAATTCTCCTAAACCTTCAATAGCTTTTGCAGGTACTGGTCCTACAGCACTACGGTTTTCTCTAGTAGCATTATCTATTTTATCAAATGCTTTTGTAATAGCTGCTTTTTTCTTTTTAGAAACTGTTAATACTTCTTCTCCTAATTCATTTGGAGTTACTTTATAAAGAGCTCTTTCATTAGGAGTATCATATTCTTTAGAAATGTTAGACCAATCTTGTATAGCCTTTTTACCTGTGTCACTTTGATTAGAGCTTATCATTGAAGTCTGTACAAAAGAATCTACTTTCCCTTGTTGATGATCAAAAGCAAAAACTTTTTTAGCTTTAAATAATAAAAAGTTTTTATAAGCCATTGCAAAATTAGAAAACAAAGATGCTTGTTCTTGTGCGGTAGCAGATTTAAGACGATCTAAAATAGGAGCCAATTTAGGTTTATATTTTACTATATTTTCCATTTTTTGAACCATACCAGTATAAGTCATTTCTCCTACAGTAGCTTCTGCTACAGCGCTATACACGTCTGACATATCCATATCAACTTTGTGGCCATAAATTGTAGAATTTTCTGTTATATTACTAAGTATACTTTTAGCTTGACTAGATAATTTAGTTTTAGGATCTTCTTGTAGTCTAGATATGTTATGTATACGTACTGGAGTATCATCTATAGTATAAATTTCACCTACATCATCTCTTAAACTATAATCAAGCTCTTCTAATTTAATTGCAATTCTACTTCTCCACCCTTCTCTTTCTAAATTACCTGTATAAGGAGAAACAACGTCTTCCCACTGATCATATATTGTAAGGAATGCTTGTCCTACTCTTTTTGCAGGATTAAATGCAACTCCTTCTGGCATTTGTTCTAGCATTTTTTTAAACCCAGATGATTTATATATGTCAAAGAGTTCTCTTCCTATAGATAAATTGTTATCATCAATACCAGTAAACGCATGTGAAAGAAGTTTTTCAGCTAACAGTCCTTTATCTTTTCCGGGATTACTAGGATTAAAAAATTTATTAGTATCAAAATTCTTAGAGTTTTTGCTGTCTTTAAATTTTTGTACTGCTATACGAGTTAAATTAGTTTCCTGTAGTAAAGACATTCCACTAGTGTTTATTGGATTTGTAGCCCCTTTAACAACTTGCGTTTCCATATCAGAATTCATCACTACAAACTCACCTCTAGCTGCAATAATAAGAGGTTCTCCATTATCGTCTATATAAAACGAATCTACAGCAGATTCACTCTTTGTACTAGATTCCCAGTCTTTACCAAACCATTTTTTAAATTTATCAGAACGAAATGTATCATAAACTGCTTTAGCTTTAGTAATACTACCTGTAGACTTTCTTAATTTTTTAAACAACTCAGACTCTTTACCATTTGGCGCTAAAGCTCCTACTACATTTCCATTATTTTTTACGTATTTACAAGCCATCTATATATTTTTTATAAGCAATCATTAGGGTTTTCATCAAAATCAAATTCATCTTCTGGTATATCTTCAAACTGTGTATCTTCATCTAGTCTACTAACTACTACAGGGTCTATAATGTCACTTTTTTTAATTACAGATTCTCCGGTATTATCTGTTACTGACACTTTATTAAAAGTTACTGCAGGATTATTAAACATGCTTTCTCCTATTTTAACTACATCTGTCGAAAGTATGCTTTTTTCTCCAGACAACTCAGTACCACTAAATAAATATTGCTGATACCCAAAAGGTTCAGTTGCTGTAGACTCATAGACCTCACCTGTTAAACGACTTGTATAGTCTCCTGCAAGATTTATAAGATCATTATCTACATTATATTTTTTACCTTTTATAAATTCAAATAAATCTTTTTCTATATCAATTGCTTTTTCTCCTCTATCAGTTTTATATCTAACAAACTCACCATCTTTAAATTTCATATCATCAAATTTATAAGATTCTTTTCTAAACATTTTATCTAAATAATAGTCTTTAATACGAACTACACCTCCTGCTGCCTCACTATTATAAGTAATACTAAAACTACCGTCAGGATACGTGTCTATACTAAAGTGTTTTTTAGAATCAGAAGGTATTGCACTTGTAGACATAATTTCTTGAACTGCTTCATATTCTTCTGCTTTAATAAAATCTAGAATTTTTTTTGAATGTTCTTCGCTTAGATTAGCAGTTAATAAAGGTGTTACTCTTGGGTCTCCTTGAGGATTGTTTTTAGGTCTAACAATTGATAATATTTGACCATTGCCAAGATTTTCTATAGGTTGAGTTGATAAAGCTCCTTGTATCTCTTCTAAATCTCCTTGATCTAAAGATTCATCTACAGGTCCTGTAATAACACCTGTCTTCATTGGAGATTTATTCACTACTGCTAGTATTACTTCATTTTTACCAAACGTTGTTTCTGGATTTAAAAATACTCTTTCTCCATTTTTATCTACAGTATGGTTCATATTTCTAGGCCCAGCCATTATATCAGATATTTTAGTAGTAACTGAATTACCTGACATTAATTGGTCTACTATATACTTTCTTTCTAATGAGTCAGAAACTCCTAATTTACCTACATACTCATTTTTTATTTTATAGTATATAGGTATGTTTTTCCAACTTTCAGATGTTTCATCTCCTAGACTTTTATAATAATCATTAGCTATTATCTCTAGAGTTACTACTTCGTTTTTTATATTTGGATCTAGTAATAGATCTTTATTAACTTTTATTATTTTACCATCTACAGTGTCAGCAGGGTACATAACAGGATTATCTGACGAGTCTACTTGTACTCTATATTTATTACCTACTTTAACTACTTTAGTTGTGTTTGCAGCTTTAATTTCTAACTCAGTGTTATCGGTATTTTCTATACTTTTTTCAACTTCATTAGTTGGTTGTGCTACTGGAGCTTCTACACCTATACTTTCATTTTTTTCTAAATAGTCTGACACTTTTTTAAAGAAAGGTACATTATATTTATTTTTCTTTGGATCTGCTCCTTTATGGAGTCTTTTTAAAAACCATTCGTTTTCAGCAAATCCTGGTATTGGAGCCCATAAACCTTTAGTATCTGCCGTTGTACCAGTTCCTGTAGATTTATAAAATAAAAATGTTTCTCCTGTTTCAGGAATAACAAACTCAGCTATTTTTCTACCATCTATATTAGCTCTTAACCTAGTCATTTTAAAAGATAAATTTTCATTACCTGCTTTATCTCCTAATCTAATTAATTTATCTATATGTACATGCATTTTTTGGTCTTTATGATTTTTAACATCATTAAGCTTATACTTACCAGGCATGCCTGCAACATCAGTAATCATAACCGGAGCAGTAGGTTTAACTACAGGTCTAATAAATCCTTCTTGAACTGGAGACTCTTCTACAGGGCCTCTAAGATCTGCTTCAGTCATACCTTCAGGTAATCCCATTATAAACCCTTGTTGAACAGGAGCCCCAGGAACAGTTTGTTGTTCAGTGTTATTATTCTCATTACTATTCTTAGTTATTTGAATAGCTTTTCTAGTTTCTTCTTCTTCATTTGTAAAAGACTCTTTTGAAGGAATTGCTCCTTTTTCTTTTGCTACTTGTATATTATCTACAAAAGCCCCCTCTTCTTCAACGACTTCTCCAGTATCTTCACTTTCTCTTCCATCGTTTTGTCCTTCAACTCCTTCTGTAGGATCGGATTCAACCTGCTCTCCATTTTCGTCAATGTTGTTTTCTTCTTGCTCATTTTTAAATTTATTTAATTTTGATTTATAATAGGATAAACTGTTTTCTAATTTTTTTAATTTAGCTAAAGACTCTTCAATTAATTTTTCAGCAGCTTGTGCATTTCTATTAGATTGTTTAAAAGAGTCAAAATCATCCTGAATCTTATATCTTGCTGCATCAGATTCATATTGTTCTAGATCAGATTCTAAAGACTTTATATCAGACTTTATATCAGTAATATTAGCCTCTTTATCGTAGATCTTATCTAGTATATTTCTTTCTGCTTTTAATTGCTGCTCTGAAGACGGTGAAGAATCCTCACCTCTTAAACTTAACACTCTTTTTCTTTGTGCTATTTGTATTCTAATAGACTTTGCTTTTCTATTTAATGCTTTTAATTCAGGATCATTTTTTAAATCTTCTTTAGTAGCTTCTGCTTCTTGTATGTAATAAGTTCTTAAAGTATCTATACTCTCTAATACTGCAGATAAACTAAGGCTTAAATCATGTACCTCAACATTAATACTTTCCGACGTTTTAGCTCCGTGAGGTTGTTTACTAATAAGTTCTAAATCTACTTCTTCTTTAATTACTTCTACTGAGTCTAAAATATCTTCTATTGGAATACCTTGGTTAGAATCTACTTTTGCTTGTTCAGTGTTTAGAATTATATAAGCTAAAACAGGTATTTTATCCTTACCCCATATAACATCTACTTGTCCATTTCTTTTTTTAGTAAGTCTTATACCTCTAATATTACCTCTTTTAGTTCTAAGTATTGCATCTAAAGGGTTACCTTCATCATTAAAGTATTCTTCTCCTTCTATCATAAAAGATCTTCCGTCTTCACTTGCACTTTCAATGCCTGCAGTGTTATCGTCTATAAAAGCTTTTTGTACTCCTTTCTCATCTTCTTCTCTAAAATCTTCTTCTGTAGGCTCTACTTCTTCCTTTACTTCTTCAGAAGTTTCTTCTGATAATACTTCTATAGCTTGATTTAAACCTTCAATTTCACTAGGAGTTAAATCTTTTTTATCAAGATCTTCAAGTCTTTTTAGATGCTGCTGTTTAGTTTCACCCGGATTTTCTTCCATGTATTTTCTAAACTCTACAGCTTCTGCATCTCTAAACTCTGCTAATTTTTTATTATATTCTCTTTGTACTTCAGGAGAAGCGTTATCAGAGTCTAAATCTATAAGTTCTTTTTTAGTAGTAGCATTTTTTAAAGACTCAGTAATTTGTTTATCTATTTTATTTTGCTTAGCTGCTGCTTCTTGAATGTCTAATTCTTTTTGAAACTGAGCTTGAGCATACTCGTTAGAAGATAATTTGTTATACCTATCAATACCAATATTATTTTCTGTCATTAACTCTAAATAATCTTTAGCTTGTTCGTTAAATTCAGCAACAAGTGTAGGATTAGATCTTTGTAAATTTTCTGATATTTTATTAAGTCTAGTAGCTGTTTCTTTTAGTTGATCTAATGCATCAAATTCAGAAGCATCTACTTCTCCAGGAGTTTTATACTGGTCTTCAAGAGCTGTGTTTAATCCTTTTTGTTTGTACCAATTATCAGAAGTTGTATCATTTAAAGTATTTTTCATACCTTGATCTAAAACCTCCATTCTTCTAACTCTATCGTTTATCTCAGAACCTGTAAGAATTAATTCAGTCCTAAGTCTTTCTTGATGACTATATACTTGGTCTTCTGCCTTTCTTGCTTCTTCAGACATTAACTTTCTAGGAAGCCCTTGAGTTTTATCTGCTAAAGGAAACTGCTTAGTTACACTGTCGTGTACTTTTTCAAAATTAACAAGTTTCTTTTTAAATCCTTCTATAATAGCATCTTGTGATTTATCTCCAGAATCTTTTAATGTTAAAACATTTCCTTTTGCATCTTCTGTTGGGTATCCAAACTGTTTCATAAACTCAGTCTCTGATAACCCTTTTGCATCTTCAAGTTTTTCCATTATAAGCTGTAATCCTCCTCTATTTTTAGCTTCTAAAGCTTGATATTGTATAAGTTTAAATTGTTCATCTTTAAATTTCTTTAGATTACCATCTTTAAGGTGACCCTCCATTCTTGTTGACGCTGCTGCAGAAGCTTCTGCATTATGTACACTTCTTTCTGTATTATTAAATACTCCCTGATTAACTAAATCAGTTAACATTTGTGCTTGTTGTTTTCTATTAGAATATTGTTTACCTACAATAGATTGACCACCTCCCATTATCATACCTGTTAAAAATCCTACTAAAGCAGATTCTTGACCTTCTTTTGACTGCATAGCTTCCGCTGCAGAGGTAAGGGCCTTAGACATATCTCCATATCCACCATTATTATATTTATCTGTATGGTATGTACTAGCAAAAGCTCCTGATCCCATTTGAAGACTTTCTTGAATAGTCTCTTCTAGACCATTATAAAACATAGGTTTAAGTTTTTGTAAACTATTCCCTACTATTCCTTTTTGAGCTAATGTATTGACAGCTTTACTAGAAGCAGCATCAAATATAACATCTTTATTTACTGCAGCAACACCTTTAAACCCAGCTACTTGTTTACCAAACATTAATAAATTTGTACCCATAAGTACAGGCATTTGTATAGCAAAGTTAGTATTACCTGCAGCGTATGATACATCTTCAAAATCTTTTAGAACATCAGAAGGTATGTCACTTTTACTAGACCCCACATTGTCTGATAACCACCCCTCTACCATTCCATCATATGTAGACTTTTGTGTTTCCCTAGATTCTACAGAAGCTTCTGCTAAAGACATCATAGCTCCTGCTTCTAAAGCCATAGCTGCAGTTTTTAATCTACTAGCTAATCCAACTCCTTGAGCTAATTTACTACCTAAAGCTGTTCCGTTTATTACAGCTTTACTTGCATTATATATACCTAACGCCTTAGCTCCAGATGATATACCTTTAGTTAGTATACCACCTCCACCAGTTAACCACATAGTTGCTATAGACCCAACAGAATACCCTAAACCACCAGCAACAGTCTCTCCCCAAAAGTTAGCAGTTCCAAGTTTTTGGAAAGTGCTCATATTTTGCTCTTCTTTTGTTCTGTAATTTGGCATGTACTCTTGCATCCATGCATTAGTCTTATCTACAGTATTACCTACAGCATTATCATAATAAGCCCCTCCAGTAAATAATTCCCCTAATCCTGCAATTACACCTAAAGTATTTTCTGCTACAGCACCTAAAGTAGTGACTCCTGCTTTAGCTAAACCTCTACCCCATTGCTCAGCAGTAGATTGATTTCTAGCTCTTATTTCATCCCAATCTAAATCTTGACCTAAAGGCACACCATACTCTGTATATCTACCTATATCATCCTGCCTTTTTATATTATACTGACTACCATATAACTGCTGATTCATAATATCAGAAGTACCTTGTCCGCCTCCTAAAGTTGAAGTAGGAGCAGAATTTTTAAAAGCAACTCCTGTTAAAGGATTTATTGGTACATCTACAGGCCCACTAGTTTCTACAGTAGGAGATCCTCCATACGGAAGACCTGTAAGAGGATTTACATCCACTTTTGTTGTTGCTAATGCTTCTGCCATATTATTTTATTGTTCTAAAAGTACGTGTGTCACTAGCATCATTAATCATTCTAGACGCTTCTATAGCTGTTATAGTTTGTGTTGGGTTACCATTTTTATCTAAGATACTTATCATATCTCCACTACTCTTTCCTTCAGCAAATTCCCATTTAATAGAACTTGTAAGAATTCCATTTTGATCAAAGAATCCTATTTTAGTGTCATTTAAATTACTGTGTCTAGCAAGATTAACTTCTAAAGCCATTCTATATCCTGGAGAATTAAAGTATTGATCCATACCTGCCATTTTCATATTAGAGTAAGGAACTTTAATATTTTTATAGACAACTTCATCACCTTCTTTACCTTTAACTCTAAATTGCAAAGTAGGCTCTCCCATATAAGGAGTAGTATCAAACGTTACTTTATCTACAGTAACACCTCCATCTTCATCCCAACCTAGATCATCAATTAAAGATTCTAAATTTCCTGTTCCATCTTGTTTTAATCCATCGTAAAATATCTCAAAATTAGCATCTAAAGGTTGCTTCTCAAATGTTGTTTTAATAGCTTTAGTATTTTTAATTACTTGTGCATTATCTAACCCAGGTATAGTATTAGTACTCATACCCCCTACATCTATTTTACTATTTTTTTCAAGATATTCTGATGTTTTTTCGTTTCTTTCTATTGTATATTTATTTGTAAATTGTAACATATCATCTATTACTAATTCTTTTCTATTATTACCAGCTCTAATATTGTAATCTGTTTTCATTTGATTATTTAATCTACTGATAGCGTCTTTAGCTTCTTTATTCTTTGGGTTATCATAATTATTAGCTATTTTTTGTAGTTGATTAAATTTACCTAGTGCTTCTATATAATTCATATCTTCACCATAAAGTTTATTTATAGAATCAACCATTTGCTGACCTGTAATAGATTGTTTACCAATTCCAAAAGTTCCTTTAAACGTAGTACCTAAGAAAGCTTTTTCTGCATCTGCATCCATATCTGTAGAATACCCAGCATCTTTATAAGCATTATCTAATCTTTTTTGCGCTATTAATTTTTGAGTTTCAAGAGCATAAAGTTTATTTCTGTAATTGTCAAGTACACCTACCATTTCTTCTGGTACATTTCCAGATCGTATATCTGCTGCAGTTAATTTATCACCTTTTTGTAAGTATCCATCTCTAATTGCTTTTTCAGTAGCCTCATCTACAACTGTTTGAATCATACTGTCATGTCCAGCTATATACGTAGTAACAGCTTTATAGTCAGTTCCTGAAGGAGCATTTAGTTGAGTAACTGGAGTGTCTATAGATACAGTTGCAACATAGTTATCTACCATATTTTTATAATCTACTAAATAACGTTTATCATAGTCTTCTATATAACTTGTTTTAACATCGTTTCTAACGTATTTAGCATAAGCAGCACCTCTTTCTCTACCTACTTCTCTACCAATTACTTCATTCTTCATGTAATTCCTTCTTTTGTTTATAAGCTCTTCTGAGCTTTCTACACCTGCATCACCTAATAAACCTTCTTGTTCTTCTATTAAATCTTCTAACTGATCCATCATAGCAACTGTTTCTTTATCTGTTTTACCAGAAGCAACTAATTCATCATATTTAGCAATAAGACCTTGTGAATCTTCATTTTCAGGATCCCCATATAAAGAGTTACCTATACTAGTAGATATTTGTTCATCTGTTAATTGATATGTACCTACGTCACCTTTTTGTCTTAAAGATGCTTGCACATCAGGCCTTGATAATATATTATTAAAAATAGCATCAACATCTTCTGGAGGAACTACACTCCATTCACTTCCTTTTTTTATCATATATTGTTGGCCAGCTCCCTGTCCTACTAATTGAATTTCTGATCCTCCTTCTCTAGCTTTATATCCCTCCATTGCTTCGTCAACTTCTGTAGCAATATCAACATTTTTTACTGTTCTATATCCTGAAAAATAACTATCATCATTTATAGTACCATCATCATTCTTTTGTAATCCAGTATAATCTTTATTAGAAATGCCCATAGTAGCAGCATAAGTCTGTTCATCAATTATACCATCTTCTAATTTCTTTTTTTGCTCTGCTTGATAAGCTTGTACTCTATCAAAATTTTTCTTAATAGGAGTATACCCTTGAATAAAACCTCTAGAGTCTTTAGTTATAGACATACCTGCAGTCTCATAATCACCTCTTCTAGCTCTTTCTTCTAACTTAGCATTATATTCCTCTGCTAATTCATTTTTAAGTTGATTATCTCCATCATAGTCTGCAGATTGCATACCGTCTACAGATGCAGTTAATGC
>Ga0307488_10005573_pt1 | contig 10402 bp, 6 predicted proteins | sample SB02metaG_FD_202248 | JGI IMG/M metagenome (GOLD analysis project Ga0307488, IMG submission 202248) | Sea-ice brine microbial communities from Beaufort Sea near Barrow, Alaska, United States - SB 0.2 | ecosystem: Environmental > Aquatic > Marine > Coastal | place: USA: Alaska | collected 2017-05-06
TCTTGTGCGCCTCGGCATCTACGACCATGGAGCGGAATTTCCAGAACCGAAATGGCGCTCCCTTCAGTCCGCAGCGTGACTGCGAGAAGAGGACCGGACCGCTGGACTCAAGCTTGATCAGCAGTCCCAGGACAGCAATCATCGGGGCCAGCAGCAGCAAACCTGTTGCTGCTACAACGATGTCGAACAGGCGCTTGGAGAACGTATAAAAATTCGTCACTCGTGGCTTTGTATCGCTGGCCCACTCAATGTCTGCCCGTGATGAGATATTGCGCTGCATGGATGCTCCTTACTTCCTGAAGTTCGCGATGACTGCTGGGCTTTTCCAGACAGTGTTAAGAAAGTATTCGCAACCGGCGTGCCATATTCGTAGGTTATTGATAATTAACGCAATACTTGACTTGCACGGGGATCTAACGAGGGAACAGCGGGGTTTTCTATGGGATTATTGCAATATGAAAGTCGTTATGCGAGGCATTGCGAGTGCGGGGCGGTATTGCCACCCCGCTTGCTCCTTAGTCGAAGATAGTAATTGTTTGGCTGCCAGCCGCGCGTTGCCAGATACTCGTTGTCGGCATGCTGCCATCGAAGCGCCATATAGCCACTACCAGCGCTTTGATATCACCAGTGATTGTCAGGCTGCCTGCAAAAGCCCCATTGCTGAGCCGCCCCTGCAACAGACAGGAATCGTTATCGATGTCGATATCGGCCCCGCTGCCACTGTAGCGACTGCAGATCGTCAAGTAGCCGTCTGTGCCAGACATGCTCGACAGGTCGACAAGCACGTCAAGTTTGGCACCACTGGTAAATTCAAAGCTATCGCTGCTGACCAGGTCACGCATGTAACTGACCGACACCGGTGAGTCAACGGCGCCTGCATCAGCGCCCGCACTGGTCGCGACATCACTCGACGTGTTGGCGTCTGACGCGCCGGTATCAATGGTCGTGGCTGGCGCGACTGTTGTTGATGCTGTCGTAGTTGCCGCTGTCGTTGCGATAGTCGTCGATGTTGCCGGCGTTGTCGCGACTGGCGCCGCCGGTGATGGTACAGCGGCATCGCCGCCGCCTCCACCACCACAACCCATCAGCAGTGTCACAAGACCCAACGTCACTATTTTGCGTGTGTTATTCATGGTTGTTTCCCCTGGCTCTAATTGCCGTTTTTATAAAGTTTGGTGGTGTTGGCCCGCTCCGGCAGGTACCAGTCAGCATTCAGCGAGCCCTGACTCTGGACCCATTCACTGAATTCTGGATAGGCCTGCACCAGATCCTGGAACTCACTGGGGTGCTGCCACTGAGTGCCTATCTCTAAAGCCCAGGGCAAGCCCTGCTGCGTCAGGTAATACAGGCCAGCGCCAGCGTTCGATGTGTCATCAGCGCGGCCCAGCAGCGCAGGGTCGGCCAGGTCTGTGGGCGCGTGGTTCTTCAGGTGAATTTCCAACCCACGGCCGGGTGGCTCACTGAAAATACTGCTGCGCATATAGCCGTTAGTGGCAAAGATGAAAGGGTTAAACAACTGGTCAGTAAGCTGGCTGTCATCCACAGGCGTACGCAGGGTTGCCGTGATGGTAAAGGACGCCTGGATCGGCGAATCGCCGCAGTCATTCTCGGTACGATAAAATGCACAGCCTTCAGCTTGGGTGACGTGATCCCAGATATCGTCGGTAACAATGAACACGGCATTGCTCTGGCCGGCTTCAAGGGGAGATGCGGGCTGGGCGATACCATTGATAGTAAATTCAATACTGGCCTCCTCGATACTGTCACGGCTGATCCCGGGAATCTCGACGCCGAAGCCGTTATGGAAGTTCGCGCCAGTGGCCACTATTTCACCGCTGATACTGACCGCAATCACACTCGAGCCTGCCTTCTTGATCGTCGTGCGATAGTGCACCACCAGGTCATTGAGGTCATAGTCACCTACCGACGGCCACAGGTCTTCAAAGGCCAGCGTGACAAATCCATGAACTGACGGATAGTGGGTGCTGCTCAGGATGCCCTCGGTGAGAGTCACCGGATAGTCCTCAACCTCGCCATCGGCCACAGCGCCGCTGGCTCCCAGACCTGCCTGACTGCTGAAGCGAAAGCGCGCCCAGCTCGCACCGGGAACCGCAGTTTGGGGTATGTCGATGATCAGGTTGAGCTGCTCATCCGTCATGGGCACATCGATGAACACCTGGTCTGTGATACCAAAGTGGCCATCACCGTTAAAATCAATCCAGCCGTTCAGGAAACCGCTACCGGTTGCCACAACCTGTATAATCGCCTGTGTGCCGGCGTCCAGGGCCGTAATAAAGCTGACACCGTCTTCATCGTCAACGCCGACATCATCATCCCGCAGGGGCGCGACTGCCGCCTGCACCTCGCAGTCAACGAGCGCGCCAAGGTGCAACGGCTCAACACCGGTACCATGACGGGCGCCATTACTGGCCAGGGTAGTGGCATAGCTGTCAGGGGCATCACCAAAATCAAGACTGACGGTTTCGCTGATGGTCACCGGCGCAAAGGCGCAGCGGGCGCCGTCAATGTTGGACGATGACGGACCCTGGGCAACTTCCACAGCAGTAGGGTTGGCGTCCGCAGGGTTAACCCGGAAGATCTTGCCGTCGTTGCTGCGGCTCGCATACAGATTACCTTCTGCGTCAAAATAGATGGCACCAAAAGTACCTGTGACCCCGGTGTCACCCAACTGGCTCCAGGCACCCGTTGCCGGGTCAATACGTACCAGCCTGCCGTTGGCATCTAGCGAGTACAGCTGGTCATCAATGGGACTGAAGGCAAAGTCATAAATTGCCAGCACCAGGCTGCTGCCATCGATGATGCGTACGGCATCCAGATAGCTGGCGTCACCGGCATCAAGGCTGATGCGCCATAACCCATGCTGCGCCTGGTTGCCGGGGCGGTACAGATAGTAAGCATTGTCTTGGGTCGATATATCACCCACATAGAAATCACTGTTTGGGCGATTCGTTACGGCCAGCGGCTCTATCTGATAATCTTGGCCGATACGTGCGACCGTATGCGCGGCATAGTCCCAAGCATAAATGTAGTTATCGTGAACGTTAAACGCTATCGCATTGAGTTTTTCACTGGTGCCCATATCACTCGCCAGCACTTGATAGGCGCCGGAGGCAAGGTCAATGCCGTACAGCTGCGCCGGTCGACCCTGAGTTAAAAAGGCTTCTGCGGGACATTCCTCGAAGCTGGCACCAAATACCGGCTGGGTCAGTAGCAGCAGCGTACTGATCAATAGTTTGCGCATCATGATTATCTCTCCTCGTTTGGTTACCTACCCCATTCCAACATCCATGCCAAGTTGGTAACGAGGCTGAAAGGGCCCTCTGGCGGACTTTTCAGGATCCGAGCAAGTAGGATGATTGCAACTCGCGAGAAAATAGGCGCAAATAGCATTGCAAATAGCGAAAATGGTTTCTTATGAAAACAGTGCTGGTTACACCCACCTGGCTGCCAGAAATCGAACGTTGTGAAATGTTGATGGACAGCGCAGCGGCGCACGTCAGCGGCTTTGACAAGCACCTGCTATTGGTGGATGCGATGGACGAGCCGCAATTTCGCCATCTGGCACGCCCCGGGGTGGAGATCATCGTCAAGCAGGACTTGCTGCCGGCGCGGCTGTGGCAACTACCCTTTGCCCGTCGCTGGTGGCTGTCATCCCACGGCCTGCCGGTACGCGGCTGGATTCTGCAGCAGGTGACCAAGCTCGCGGTCACGCAGTACACAGACGCTGACGCGTGCTGCTATGTCGACTCAGATACCGTGTTTGTGCGCGACTTTGCTGCCAGCGACCTCTGGTCACAGGATCGCGTAAGATTCTACCGGGATACACGCAAGCCCCACTTCTATGCATCCAGGCGGTACCGAAACTGGTATGGCTTCGCCGCCCGGCAGTTTAGGCTAGGTGACCCCGACCAGCTCAAGGGTGCCTATATTGCCCAGCTCAACACCTTGCACCGAGTCCATGCGAGCGCCATGTTGGGGGCTATTGAGCAACGCTGGCAGCGGCCCTGGATGGAGACCCTGCTGCACAGCATGGATTTTTCCGAGTTCGTTCTTTACGGGGTCTTCGTTGATGCCTGCACTGACCAACAGTATCACTACGCGACAGACCAGCAGCTGTGCCACAGCTCCTGGCTTTACTCCCTGGATTCAACGGCTGACCTTGAGCGCTTTGTGGGTAGTTGCGAGGCGCAGCATGTCGCGCTGCATGTGCAGTCAAACCTAGCCCTGCCAGTCGCTGCGCTGCGCAAGATAATAGACGCAGGTCGCTAAAGGGCACGCTGTTGCAGAACGCGAGCAAGACGCCATCGCAGATTGCAAAGCGACATGCAGATTGCGAACCCAGGCAACTGCGGACATGAACGGAATCTTCCTGCAGACCTGCTGATACCCCGTCATATCTGGCGCACAGACACTCACCAGGCAGTTGGCATTGACCTTGCGGTAGTTGCAGCATCATTCAAGCAACGAGCAAACTCATGCAATCGCTGTTATTCATTACCCCCGAACTGCCCTATCCCGCCCAGAGTGGCGGCAAGCTCAAGAGCCTCAATCTGCTCAAGCATCTGGCCAGCTGCTATCACGTGACCCTGGCCTGTCCGCTGAAGCGTGAAGACGCCCAGCACCTTGACGGATTCATGCAAGTACTGGGGAATCAGTTGGCGTTGTGCCTGAACACACCGGTCAATGTGCCACGTAACGCGCTGAATATGACACGCAGCTACTTGCGCAACGAACCCTTGAACGTGCTCCGCACCCGCGGCGCGCAACTCAAGCAACGCATTGATGCGCTGCCCACGACATTTGACTGCGTGTATCTGGATCACTATGAGGTATTCCAGTACCTGCCCACGCAGCATACCGGCAAGGTGGTGTATCACGCGCACAATGCCTACTTCCGACTCTGGCAGCGCTACGCGGAAATCTGTGCCAACCCCTTGTTCAAGCTGGTGGCCCATATGGAAGCCCAGCGCGTCAAGCGCTACGAGCGACGGGTGTGCCGGCGCGCCGACCTGGTCTTTGCTGCACCCGATGATATCAAGGCACTGGCAGAGGCAGGTTGCGATGCCAGCATCATGCAAGAGACCTATCATCTGGGTGATGACACGCAGATGACACTGCCGGCCATGCAATGGCAGGACACCGCCAAACGCCTGGTATACGTGGGCTTTCTCGGCTGGGAGGCCAATGTCCTGGGCCTGACCTGGTTTCTCGATGACATCTGGCCACAACTCAAGGCGGCCCACCCAGACCTGGCGCTGGATATCGTCGGCAAGCACCCAGATGATCGACTACAGACAAGGGCAGCCCGGGATGAGTCGATCCGCCTGCTGGGCTATGTGGCCGATCTTGAAACTGTATATCCCGGCGCCCGGGTCTGCATTGCCCCCCTCACCTTCGGCAGCGGCATGAAGGTCAAGGTGCTTAATGCGATGGCCCGGGGCATTCCCGTTGCGACCACACGCATCGGTGCCGAGAGCATCGAAGTGGAGCACGGCCGGCACCTGATGATTGCCACGACGGCCCAGGACATGATCGAGGATATCAGCCAATTGCTGATAGACCCGGTACTGTGGCAGCGTCTGGCCGATGAGTCCCGGCAACGGATAGCAGAAAAATACACCTGGCAGGCGCTGTTTACCGCTATGGACCAGGCCCTGTCGTCTGTCCTTAACCCTGCGTCAGCGAATCAGTCCACCCCGGCTTCTAACGAATTAACACAGACCCAACAGGTAGCGCGTGACGCTGCCGGGTGGAGCCGCGCATGACAGCTACGTCTGCCAGCCGCAGCATCAGCACTGCCATCAACCTGACGGTTGTGCGCATGTTGGGTGTTGTCCTGCAGATGTTGATTCTGCTGGTCGTGGGCCGCCTGACAGGCCCGCAAGGTGTGGGCATGCTGCAGCTGTTCAATGTTTGGACCTGCATCCTAGGAGAGTTTACGGCGTCGGGCCTGCCAACCCATGCTATGCGGCGCCTGGCAACACGCACTGCCGACCGTGATGCGCCGGCTACACGCAACTTCCTGGCCGCCTGCATGCAACGTATGGCGCTTGTCTGGCTGCTGGTGATGCTGGCTCTGGCGGCATTACTGCCCTTTCTCTCGAGCGATATAGCGAGTGATGTCACGGGAAATGTCGCCGGTGACGCGACGGTTGTCTGGCAGGGAACCAACGGCTACCTGCTGGCACTGGCCATCTTTGCCTTTGCCGTTACTCGCCTGACATCAGATAGCCTGAAAGCACGATCCTCAATCAACACCGGTGTACTCGGCGAAAGCGCTGGACCACCGCTGGTGGCAGCCCTTGTGCTGCTGGTGCAATGGCAATTGAACAACCGTATCGATAGTGGCGATATCATTGTCGCTTTCACGACAGGCTTTGTGATCACAGCCCTGGCGCTACTTGCGTGCCTGCTGGCGGCAACGCGGGCCGTACCCGCTACCGCTGCCAGTAATATGAAGGCGCAGCCAGAAGCCAGTGAAGCGGCCATTGACATGCACTGGCAGTCCCACGCGCCCTTGTGGCTGACAGCACTGGTCAGCATTGCCTTTCTGAATTACCCGTTTTTAGTACTGCCACACTTCGCCAGCATGGCCGAGGTAGGAACCTTTGCGATCGCCTTCAAGTTGCTGAACCTGGTCACCACCATCATTGTCATGCTGGCGGCGATCTATGGCCCGCGCTTTGCCCGTTGCGAGCTGACCGCAGACTTCCAGCTGGCGCGCACATTACTGCGACAGTCTCAAGTCGTGTCGTTAGTCCTGTATTTGCCCGTTGTCGCCGTGATGTTGCTGAGCTATGAGCACCTGCACCCCCTGTTCGGTCAGGGATTTGCCGGTGGCGTAAAGTTCCTCGGCATCCTTGCCATCGGCCAGGGCATCAATGCCACCTGCGGCTTGACGGGCCTGATGCTCAATATGATGGGACAGGGCAAGACTGAGCTGGCCACTATTATGATCATTACCTGTATCGCGCTGCTGCTGACACCCTGGGTCGGTGCAACCTATGGCGCCGTCGGCATTGCGGCCATCTATTCAGGCGCCATTGCCGCCAAGAACCTGCTGTCTTATTGCCTGGCGATGCGTTACCTCAACAGGATGCAATTCACGCCCACAATCCACACCCCTATTACAATGGCCCATTGCCCTGAAGTCTCTCGATGAACACACTGGATTTTTTGATCATAGGCGCACAGAAGTCTGCGACCACTGCCCTGTTCAAATACCTGCAATCTCACCATGCGGTAGACATGCCGGCCGACAAGGAAGCCCCCCTGTTTACGGATACCGTGGATGAAGCATCGCTGCAGACCTTCATGGCCACACACTTTTCTAACAGCGACGCATCGCGCATTCGCGGCAAGGCGACCCCGCAATACATGTGTGACGCTGCGGTACCCGCGCGCATCAAAGCTCACAATCCTGACATCAAATTGATCGCCGTACTGCGCGAACCTATAGACCGCGCCTGGTCCCAGTACCGGATGAACCGCCGGCGTGAAACCGAAAGACGCTCATTTGATACTGCGATGAAAGCCTTGCTGGCACCACAACAGCTGGTCCGCGCACGGGCCGGCAAAGCGCCCATGCACGCCCAGCACTATGAGCCAGAAGGTGATTATTATCTCGTGTGGAGCGAGTACGGGCGGATACTTGAAGGCTACCTTGCGCATTTCGCGCCGCAGCAACTACTGGTGCTGTTCACCCAGGACATTGAACACCAGCCCGCCGAGACCCTGGACCGCGTACTGGTATTCCTTGGCCTTGAACCCGGCTTTCGGCCGAGCGGCTTAGGTGAGGTTGTGCACAAGGGCGGTGACTCACAGATCATATCCAAACGGGTCAAAGATGCGATCCGTCACCTGGCACCCGTCTGCTTTATCTGGAGCCGCGTACCCGAGGCCCGCAAACAAGCCCTGCGCTACTGGTTTGAGCAGCGTAACGTGCGCACGTCGAACCAGGCGGTTGAGTTGGAGGCGGCTACCTGGCACGCAGTGCGTGAGCACTTTGCGGCCGACAACCGGCGCCTGGAGGCCATCACTGGGGTGACCCCACCCTGGTCTGCAGACAGTCCGCACTGATAGCAACAGCGCCCGGCAAGTACGGGGAATCTTGCATTCTGCAATGCAGGGGCGTTGCAGAACGCAAGGCAGATAGCCAATCAGCGCCTTTGCGTAGCGCCAAAAAAAGACCCAGGTGATTGATAAATAAAGCGATTATACCTGTGGCACAGGGGTTGCACTTAGGTTACTCATATAGCCTTGCAGAGTAACCCTCATGTCGTTAACCCTAACAGCAACTACCTCAGCCCTACATCGCCTCGCGTTGCGCTTGCCGATACGTCTGGCCTGCCATTGTCTGCTGGCGCTATTGATCGCCTACCCGACCGGGCAAGCTCAGGCCGCCGCCTACAGTCTCGAGCCCATCTTCGAGTCGCTGTCTTATCGGCAGAGTAAAATGTATCGCGATGCCGCGCCTTCGGGGCAAGACAATCCCATCCAATTACCTTTGGAGCAAGACATCGAGCAGGACAGGCAGGAGATGGCCACGCCGCCCGCCGAGAACTCTGCCCTGCAACGCCTGTCTGAAGAAAAAACCCAGGAGTTGACCCTGACCGAGCAACGCCAGGGCCAGGCCATTGAACAGGAACTGGAGCAGTTCGGCTACAGTGTATTCCAACAGGTGCTTCGGCTTGCACCCACAGCGGGCAATATGCCGGTTCCGGCTGACTACCGCATCGGCCCGGCTGACACTCTGGTTGTACAGCTCTATGGCAAGCGCAATGTTGAGTATCGGCTGGTAGTGACTCGCGAGGGCGAACTGCTGATTCCGGAGTTTGGCCCCATGCAAGTGGGCGGCCTGACCTTCAATGAAGTCAAGGACATGATCATTGCCGGCTTTGATACACGGGTGATTGGTGCCCGAGCCGCCGTCACCATGGGCGAGATTCGTACCCTGCAGGTGCGTATGACCGGTGATGTGACAGCACCGGGCGCCTATAACGTTAGCGGTCTGTCGACCCTCGTCGATGCCCTGCTCGCTTCAGGCGGCGTAAAATATACAGGCTCGCTGCGGCGCATTCAGGTGTTGCGCCAGGGTCGGACCGTCTCAACCTTTGATTTGTATGACTTGCTGTTGCGCGGTGATGTCACGGCGGATATCACCTTGCAGCACAATGACGTGATTTTTGTACCACCCATTGGTGACGTCGTTTATGTCGGCGGTGATGTGCAGCGCCCGGCTATCTATGAGCTGGCAGATGAATCCTACCTGCGCGACGTCATCAAAATGGCAGGTGGGCTGCTGCCAACAGCTTCAATTCGCGACTCACATATTGAGCGCATCATTGCCAGCAGCTATCGTACCCTCGTCAGCCTGGATGACGACAGTCAGTCAGTGGCTATCCAGCCCGGTGACTTTATCCGGATCATGCCCCTTGATGACCGCCTTGACCACGTGGTGATGCTACAAGGTCATGTTAAGCGCCCCGGCGCCTACCAGCTGAGTGCCGGCATGCACGTCTCTGACGTTATCAACGATGGCGATATCCTGTTGCGAAACGCCGATCTGGATATTGCTGTTCTCAAGCGTGAGCAAGTCGGTACCAAGCGAACCCTGGTCGAATACTTGGACATCGCAAAAATACTGCGCGCACCCGGCACCAGTGCCGATGTGCTGCTGCAACCCCGTGATGAAATCATTATTCTTGACCTCAATGGCCAGCGGGCCAAGCACCTCGCCGGCGTGGTCAAGGAAATGGATATCCAGGCCACTGACTATCGGCCTGCCAGTGTGGTCAGCCTCAAGGGTCATGCGCGTTATACCGGTCGCCTGCCGCTGCCGAAAGCCGCTCGTCTGCTTGACCTGACCGGACTGGCCGGGGGTGTATTGTCCGATACAGATTTAATCTACGGCATTATTATGCGCACAGCTTATCCGACACTGAACCGTGAACCCCTGACCTTCAATCTCGGTGCGGCCATGGCGGCACCGGGCTCTGGCGCCAACCCGCTGCTGGCGCCGGGCGATACTGTTTACCTATTCAATTCCAGCAGCAACCGTTCGGCACTGATGAAGGATGACCTGGCACGCCTGAAGCGTCAGGCGAACTACACCAATGAGGCCCTGGTGGTCGCGGCGAACGGGCTTGTGCGCCAGCCCGGTGACTATCCCATGACATCGGGCATGCGCGCCAGTGACCTGCTGTGCGGTGCCGACGGCCTGCAGCAGAATGCTGCGGCATTGAATGCGGAGTTGTCGCGCTTTACCCTGGATGAGTCTGGACGAAACCGCATTACACACGTCCAGCTTGATGCCGCCTCGCTGGTGGCAATCTGTGCAGATGCTCGCCAACAAGCGAACAAGGCGGCTTCACTAGCGCTT
>Ga0307488_10005574_pt1 | contig 10401 bp, 13 predicted proteins | sample SB02metaG_FD_202248 | JGI IMG/M metagenome (GOLD analysis project Ga0307488, IMG submission 202248) | Sea-ice brine microbial communities from Beaufort Sea near Barrow, Alaska, United States - SB 0.2 | ecosystem: Environmental > Aquatic > Marine > Coastal | place: USA: Alaska | collected...
AGACGGAGGCGCTGACGCAGGCCTTCCGCAAGGCCATCGGGGTGCGCATCAAGGCAGGGCATCAGGGCTTACACTCGTTCCCATTTCCGCTCAACTTGAGCTTACTCTGCCGCTTTCCGCTCAACTTAAGCTCACTTTGTCCCCCATACGACCCAAATTAACCCGTGGATGTGTCCCGACGGTGCTCAACTTGAGCTCTAAGTGAGTGATGTGTCCCCGAAGGTCCTCAGGTTGAGCTCTGAAGTGAGCGAGTGTAAGCCCCCGGAGGGCATGCCGGGACACCAGCAACAGTCGGGTTGAGCTGCGTCGGGAACCAGTGGCCAGGTCAGGGAGGAGGATGCGGCGAGTGTGTACGGCTACACTGGTACACTGGTACACTATGCGCAAACAGTCAGGTTGTGCTGAACATGGAACGAGTGGTCAGGCCATGGAGGAGGATGGGGCGAGTGTCTACGGATACACCGGTACACAGTGAGGAAATAAAATAGTCAGGCTGAGCGAAGAACAACACTGCCTTAAACTCATAACGGATCTGGTAACGAATATCTGGTATCGAATCCCGTTCGACCAATCACAACTGTCCATTTAGACGATGCCACCGACCGACTCGCCGACTTTCTGACCGGGTCGCGATCCTTGAGTAAATAGACCCTCGATTTCGAGGAGAAAAACCTGACATGTCACGCCAACACTGCGTTTTTAAAGACCCTGGGTGAAGGAGGAGACGGAGATCATCGAGGGCGAGGTGGTGGAGATTGAGATCGACCGACCGGCCGCGTCGGGCGCCGCGCCCAAGATGGGCAAGCTCACGTTGAAGACGACTGAGATGGAGACGGTGTACGACCTGGGGTAGGGTCCGGAAGTAGACGCTCATAATATCCTTCAAACAAAGTTTGAAAATCCATTTTTCTTTGATCAAATATGACAACGTAAGTGAAGCCATGACTGAGCTCAAATGACTTGCATTGAGTTTCATTGAGTTTACTGAGTTGTGACGAACGTTACTCTCGACCAATCACAACTTAACGAACTCAATTGCAAACTCAACTCAACTCAATGGGTTCAATCATGGCTTCACTTACTGTGTCATACCAGCCTGTGATGTTTTGAGCGTTTTCTATCCGGCCCTAACCTGGGGCAGAAGATGATCGAGTCGCTGAACAAGGTAGGGCGTTGCAGGTTGAAATCAGTCGAAGCCCGTGTTGAAAGCGCTTGGTTTCAGCGCATGAAGCTAAAATATGACAAACCGCTCTCAAACCATGCTTTCAATTTCAACTTGCGCCGCTACATCAAGGAGAAGATCTCCGCCGGCGACGTGATCACCATCGACAAGGCAAGGCGGTGCAGGCTTAACCTATAAAACCCACGTTGATAGCGCCTGGAACTGAGCGCTTGAAACTGAAATACTGTACACTGCTTTGAAGTTTTGCCTCCAAATTAATCTTGCGCCGCTACGACAAGGCGAGCGGGCGCATCACGAAGCTGGGGCGGTCCTTCGCGCGCTCGCGCGACTACGACGCTATGGTAGGGCGGTGCGGGTTGACCCTATCAAACCCACATTGAAAGTGCCAGGATCTAAGCGCTTGAAACTAGAACAAGAGACTAATTTCAAATGTTGCTTTCAATTTCAACTTGCGCCGCTACTCCATGGGCGCGCAGACCAAGTTCGTGCAGTGCCCCGAGGCAGGGGCTTACGCTCGTCCACTTTCCAGCTCAACATGAGCCGTTTCGGACACAAAATGCACCCTACACACCCCCTGATACCTACGAAAACCTCCTAGACTCCCCTCCAACAACCCGTAAATGCACCCACTATCTCACAGAAAGCTCTTATGTTGAGCCGAAAAGTTGACGAGTTTAAGCCCCTGCCTCGTGGGCGAGCTGCAGAAGCGTAAGGAGGTGGTGCACGTGGTGACGCTGCACGAGATCGATGTGATCAACAGCCGCACGCAGGGGTTCCTGGCAGGGGCTTACACTCGTTCACTTCTCCGCTCAACCTAAGCCGTGTTGGTCACACCTCCCCGTGTCCCCCTGTCTAATAGACTGGGGGGAAATCATGCACCCTACGTATCCCACAAAATGTGCTCACGTTGAGCCGAAAAGTGGACGAGTGTATGCCCCTGGTTCCTGGCGCTGTTTGCGGGCGACACGGGCGAGATCCGCCCGGAGGTGCGCGAGCAGATTGACACCAAGGCAGACGCTTACACTCGTCCTCTTTTTAGCTCAACCTAAGCCGTTTTGATCACCTACTCGTGTCCCCCTGTCTAATAGACTGGGGGAAACCATGCACCAAACGTATTCCAAATAATGTGCTTGCGTTTGAGCCGAAAAGTGAACGAGTGTAAGCCCCCGCATCAAGGTGGCGGAGTGGCGCGAGGAGGGCAAGGCGGAGATCGTGCCCGGTGTGCTCTTCATCGACGAGGTGCACATGCTGGACATCGAGTGCTTCTCCTTCCTCAACCGCGCGCTGGAGAACGACATGGCGCCGGTGCTGGTGGCAGGGGCTTACACTCGTCCACTTCTCAGCTCAACCTGAGCCGTTTCTGACACAAATGCACACCCCAAACACCCCTTAATACCCCGTGTCACCACCCAAACAACCCGTAAACAAGCCCTCAATGCACTCCCTATCTCACCGAAAGCGCTTACATTGAGCTGAAAAGTGGACGAGTGTAAGACCCTGGCTGGTGGTGGCGACCAACCGCGGCATCACCAAGATCCGCGGCACAAACTACCGGCAGGGTCTTTTACACTCGTCCACTTTTCAGCTCAACCTGAGAAGTTTCTGACACAAAGCATACTCTAGACGCCCCCTGATACCCCTGACACCTCCTGAACACCCCTAAAACAACCCCTAAATGCACCCCTATCCCACAGAGAGCGCTGACGTTGAGCCGAAAAGTGGGCGAGTGTAAGCCCCTGACTACCGGTCGCCGCACGGCATCCCTATCGACCTGTTGGACCGCCTGCTCATTGTCACCACCCTGCCGTACACCGAGCGCGAGCTGAGGCTGATCCTGGACATCCGGTGTGAGGAGGAGGACGTGGAGATGACGGAGGACGCGAAGGACCTGCTGTGCAAGATCGGGCACGAGACGAGTCTGCGGCAGGGGCTTACACTCGTCCACCTTTCGCTCAAGTTAAGCTGGTTTGGTCACACCTCCCGGTGTCCTCCTGTCTAATAGACTGGGGGAAACTCATGCACCCAACGTATCCCACAAAATGTGCTTACGTTGAGCCGAAACATGGACGAGTGTAAGCCCCTAGTATGCGGTATTCCATCCACCTCATTACGGCGGCGGCGTTGGTGGCGCACAAGCGCAAGAGCGCGGAGGTGGAGGTGGAGGACATCAGCAAGGTGTACAGCATGTTCCTGGACGTGCAGCGGTCCACGCAGTTCATGGTGGAGTACCAGGAGCAGTTCATGTTCAACGAGATCCCGGAGGCAGGGGCATACACTCGTCCACTTCTCAGCTCAACCTAATCTCTTTTGGTCAGTGAGCCATTTGTGCCTAGTTTGTGATGAGTTTTGACCAATCTATATTGTCACACGCTACTGAAAATGACCAAACGTATTCCACAAAAAGTGCTTCCGTTGAGCTGAAAAGTGGACGAGTGTAAGCCCCTGGCAGCAGAGCATGAACCAGATCCCGCACGGCAAGGACAACGACATGGACGAGGACTAAGCCGCCCGCCTTCGGGTTATATATTGTTTCCGGCGTCGAGTTTGGGAGCCGGCGGCGAAATGGGGGGGGGGAGAGCGTAAAATAGTCAAATCGATGTTTGTAATCGCAAATTCAAATACAATCTCAGCTGTGGAAAACTCCGGCGAGTTTCCTTCGTCCGCAGCAGTGCCATGCGCCCCTCTCACCCCGCCGTGTGGGTTGGCCGCCGCCAGAGAGACAAGATATGATCTGGTCATACCGTCCAGTTGACCGCCCAAATGACAAGATGACAGGATTTTCCGGGACATCCTCAGGATTGTAAGGCCATATTTAGGATTTTAAGGTCATCCTCTAGCCGACAGGATGACAGGATTCATGGTCATCCTGCAGATCGATCCTCCATATCTTGTCACTCTGGCCGCCGCCCCCGCGAGCCTCAAGTTTCACGTGGGCGGGGCTAGTAGCTAGGCGGAGGGGGGGGCGGGAAGGCCGACCGTTGCGGGTGCTGTCAGTGGCTGTGTTGTTTGCTTTTGGTGGGCGCGCGTAGAACGTGGAACGCTGTCATCGTGATCATGTCATATCATTCTTGACGTGTCTCGCCGCACATAGAGCTCTTGATTATATGCGGGCCCAAAGTTTGTGTCAGGGTCATCTCATCATGGAGCAGCGCGGTGCGTCATAGTGTTTAACTCCCTTATCTGATTATCCCCTCTCATTCGATGCGAGTCAGCCAGTCATGTCAGCGCAGCTCGGATTGCGCAGTGACTAACTCATTTAGGCCCCACCTCAGCATTCCATTAGCTCCCCCTGAGCACATTAAGCTACCCTTAATCCTTCCCCGCAGCCTCCCCCCTCGGCCTTCCCCTTAGTTAGCTCCTCTTAGCTCCCCTTAGCTCCCCTTAGCTCCCTCTTAACTCTCCCCCTCAGCTCCCGCCTGCTGTCCTTGCTCCCGCCTGCTCTCAGCTCCTGGCTACCTATATGTGTCTCATTATGTATCTGTAATCGTATCTGTCAAATGTGACTTCTATACCAGACAACCACACAGCCACCAGATCCCCGAGGATCCAGAGGGTGCCCAGCAAAAAGCCACGACGGAGGGGAAGATCGCCCACACAAGCTTCCGCGCGCCGCACGACTGCCGCCGCCACCGCCGCTGGCGCACGCGCCGCCGCCGCATCCCCTCGCTTCCCGCGTGTCGCCCCCATACCTGGTGACCACTGTGGCCCTTGAGAAATTACACCTGCCAGCTCCTCGGAAGAACGTTACCAAAGACTACGAATTGAAGAGAGGGTTGCCCAGCAAAAAGCCACGAGGGGAGGGCCGCCCACGCAGTATCCGCGCGCCCACGACCGCCGCCGCCGCTAACGCACGTGCCGCCGCAATATCTCTCCACCCCACTTCTCCAGACCGATGACGGCCGCAGCGCCAGGCGACCCTCCCCCGTCGTTGCCGCTCGCCCCCCTGCTCGGGAGTCTGCCCGCTCACCTCTTTCAGGCGGAGGTGTTGCGGCGGCTGGGCCCCACGGACCTCGCCTCGCTCGCGGGGGCGGGGCGCGGGTGCGCGGCGGCGGTGGCGGCGACCGCACTCATGCAGTGGGCCAAACGCGTAAAGAGGACAGCAGCCCCCGTGCACCTCGGGTACCGCCTCCCACCGCTGTGTTTGCTGGAGGCCTGTTCATACGCCGCTGGTGGCGGGAACCAAGAGGTGTTGGAGTGGCTGCACGAGACTGGCTGCCCGTGGGATGCGTTGACGACGTGTGCAGCCGCTGGTGGCGGGCACCTGGAGGTCTTGAACTGGACGCACAACCATGGCTGCCCGTGGGATGCCAGGACGTGTGCGTACGCCGCTCGGTCCGGGCACCTGCACGTGCTGCAGTGGGCGCGGGAGCACCACTGCCCGTGGGATTCGTTGACGCCGGCATTGGCCGCTTTGGGCGGACACCTGGCGGTGTTGCAGTGGGCGCTTGAGCACGACTGCCCGCGGGACCTGTACACGTGCCACTACGCCGCTCAGGCTGGGCAACTGGAGGTGTTGCAGTGGTTGATGGAGAACAACGCAACCGGCGAGGTTTGGGACGAGAACCACGTGCGCGCCTACGCCCGTGGGCACAGGAAGCAGGAGGTGCTGACGTGGTTGGCTCAACTCAGCGCTCCGTGAAGAGTCTCTGATGGATTCACGCAATGTGTGCCCAATCAAGGGACGGCATCGGTACCACACAGAACGACGAACACGGAAATACTGACGCACTTCATCTACACCATCTTCTTGCGGACAACGCCGTTGAGGGGAACGACCCGACCGTTCAGGGGGGTGTCCTTGTGGCGTTCAGCGGGTCGGACGGAGAGTGCCGGGATGCCGTGTGCGCTCTGCGGCTCAGCTGCAGCGGGGATGAGGCGGCGGTGGCGACGAAGCTGATGAGATCCCACGGGACGTTGCGGGGGCGGCGGCGGCGGCAGGGGGGACTCGGCAGCGGCGGCGGCGGCGGCCCAGCTGATGAGAACACGCCGAAACTAGCGGGGGAGGCGGCGGCGGCAGGGGGGGTGAGATGACTCGTCCACTAGCGGGGACGAAGCTGCCATGAGGCGTGCCAGCAGCTGCACTGGCGAAGCGCGACGGACCCGCACAAGGCGTGCTGCCACAAGACGATGATGAGCTGATCACAACACGTTCGCGTAGATATACACAACGAGATTATGCTTCTGCTACCACTGCTTGCATCCAATTATTGTCAAGACACAATGCGATCCACTCACTCACATCACGGCATCGCTCCGACGCGCCCACCACAGTATGCACGTCCGGGCACAAGCAGGTTGGCCCATGCCCCAGCACCGCGCTCCGCGCCGGACTCGTGCACAGGGTGTGCGACCGCGGATACGCTGGAGTCCGACCGACCGCATTCCAATTTGAAAGTGGCACCCTCTCCCCGCACTCCCCTATGGCGGTCCTACCGACACAGCAACGACGCGCACACGCGCAGCAGGAGGCGGCTGCACCCAGCAAAGCACACGCCACGCCCCACGCGTGAGATCTTGACAGACGGTCGTCATGGCGCCGAGCGAGCGTGCAAGGCAGGTGATGACCGCCGCGCGCACGGACCCCGCGGCGGCGCACCAACTCGCGGGGTGGTACGAAGGCGGGAAGGAAGGGTTGCACCAGTCCCTGGAGTTGGCGTTCAGGTAGGGCCTGGCGGGGGAGTTGCTCGCCACGTCATAGGATGTCATTCGATACACAAAACAAGGGTTTGCATTTCGGTGAACGACGTGGCGAATAATCTGAGCCCGGCCCTGCGTTTCGGTGGGCGCTGCGAGCGGCCGAGCGCGGGCACGTGGGGGCGCAGTACTGCGTGGCCTGGGCGTACACGAAGGGCGAGGGCGTGGTGGCTGACCTCTCGGCAGCGACGGTGTGGTTCGAGAAGGCGGCGGAGGGCGGGCACGTGGAGGCGCAGGCGTACACGGCGCAAGCGTACAACACGGGCGACGGCGTGGCGACCGCAGGGGCTTACACTCGTCAGGTGTAGCTCTTGGGAAATGAATGTTCGGTGCAAATCCATCCAGTTTTCTTTACATGGTGCTCTGGTTTTTTAGGTGCAAAGCACGTCTTTATTGCGCGAGTCTGACGATCAAACACGATGTGGTAACAGCAAGACACAAAGTAGACCATCAATTAAAACCCCCAGGGAAGTTTACCTGAAGCGTCAATACAAAGTGCCCATGTTGCAGACGCAGTGTCACATCAGTGCCACATACGCCAACATTACGAAGATGACCGACGTGGTGAGCGTCGTCAGTGTCATCGCGTAGTGGGCGACGTAGTGCGACAGGGGGTAGGTCAGGTAGGTCCGCTCCCCCAGCTTCATGTCCTTGTTTCCAGGCGCCGAGTTGTGGAAGTAGTGAGTCGTGGCCGCCGCGTCCGGCTCCGCGTCCGCCACCGCGCCGCCGCCGCCCAGCAGGGTGTCGTGCTTGTTGCGGAAGTCGCGTTGCGCCGCCAACGCCGCCGCCATCCTCCCCTGCGCACCGCCGTCGCCCGGCAAGTTGAGTCGCATGTTGAACTGGTGTGCCGCCGTCATCGCCGCCGCCGAACTGCCTGATCGGCGCGGCATGTTGGGGTCGTCGTGGGGCGCGAGTGCCGCCGCTGCTGCCGCCGCTCCGCCGCCGCCCGGCGCGTTGTGTGTTTTGCGAAGCTCGCGGTTCGCAGCCATCGCCGCCGCCGCCCTACCCGCGGCGCCGCCGCCAAATTCCGGCTTGAAGGTTCCACCACCGCCACCCATTGAGCCCATCATCGGCATCGGAACCTGTTCGCTGCTCGGCGCGTGCCCGCCACCCATTGCACCCATCACTGGCATCGGGCTGTGTTCACCGCCCGGCGCGGCGCCCACCATCACCATCGCGGCCTTGCTATAGGGGCGCAACTTGAAATTGAAAACAAAATTTGAGAGCAGCTCAGCACGGGGGCCAGGGCGAAAGCCTGGTGCCCCTTGTACACGCGAAAGCGTCTCTGTGTCTCTCTCTCTCTGAGAGCGGAAGCGTCTCTGTCACTCTCTCTCTCTCTCTGTCTCTGAGAGCAGCTCAACATATTTGCGCTTCAAGCACTGAAAACAAGCGCGGTCAACCCAGGGTCAACCTGCGGTCAAGCTGTGGTCAACCTGTGGTCAACCTGTGGTCAGCCTTCATTGCCCTGCCTCGCCCGCGTGGTGATCACGGCGACACATCAGGCCCAGCACAGCCGTCAGCGCGTCATCCACCTTCCACGCGTCCGCTAACATGGGCAGCGTCCCGATGGCGGCGTCCGCGGCGTCGATCTCGCGACCGAACGTGTGACATACGTCAGCCCCCGCCGCCGCAGCCGGGTGCGCGGAGTCCTCGCCCTGCGCGCCGCCCCCTCCGCCACCGCCTACTAGGGCCTGCCATACATTGCTCACCACGTCATAGGTTGCCAGTTAACTCAGGAAACGATGGTCTACATTGTGGCGGATGATGCTGCAGGCATTATTCACTCGCTCGTCGTGTCATCATAGATGTCATTTAACTCAAGAAACAAGGGTTGTAATGGTGTCGACGTCGTGGCGGGCAGTATATGCGTGTCCCTGCCGGCGCCGCCCTGCTGCACCGCGTGTCCGCCGCCAGCGCCGTGCGTGGAGTGTTCGCGGCACAGCTGGCGCTGCAGCGTCCTCAGCTTGCCGTCAATCAGCGCGCGCATGGCCGATGCCTCGCCCTTTGGCAGCGCCTCGATCGCGACGTCGGCGGCGTCAATCTTTTGCTCCAAAGCTTTACACGCGTCAGCCACCAGAGCCGCCCCGCCCCCCGCCCCCGCCACCGGCGCCGGGCGCTTGGAGCCGGTCTGGAGCAGCGCACGAAACGTCCGCCTGAACGTAGGGGACGAGCATAACTGTTGTGACTTTATGAGGCAGTTGCATGCGGCAGCGACAGCTTTCAATGATCGTCTTTAACTAACGCTCACTGCATTACTCAGTTGTAGGATAATAGTATAGGATGCCGTCTGAGGTCTGACTGAAGAGAGTTTCTAAAATGAGATTAGCTTCCAGCCCTGCCGAAACGATTTGGTTCGATCGCCAAAAACGGTGGCGGCGGCAGTGGAGGCGGCGGCGGTGGCGGCGGTCCTCGAGGTGCTGGGGACGTCGGCCAGACTCAAGAACCCAGTGGCAGTAGGGACGGCGAGGAGGGGGTAGGCGGCCCCCGCGGCAGCAGACGGGAGCGCCCGGGCGGCGGCGGCGGAAGAGGCGCAGCACGCCATAGCCCCGAGGAGCAACAGCGGCAAGAGTGTCAAGGCGCCCGAGAGCGGGCGCGTGGCCTTGAAGAGCTGGCCCGGAAGAGAACGCGAGGCAGTGTGGCGCTTGACGGCGGGAGCGGAGGCGGCGGTGGCCCGGTGCGTGTACGGGTCGTTACCAGGAGCCGAAGCTGCGGCGGTGGCGGCGGTGGGCTCGTGACGTGTTCGCCAGGCGAGTGGGCCAGCTTGTGCGTCCGTCGCGGCGAGCGCGGCGGAGAGCGTGGCGTCATTGCGGCGCGGCATCGTTGTGATTGTTGAGTTGGTGGGTGTGTGAGGCGGGTCCCGAGCGTGGGAAGTTGGAGCTCGGCGGGCGGGCGTCTTTGTTATTGCTTTCGTCCTGCGCGCGCGATACTGTGTAGTTCACGCAACTACACGTCGTGTTCCATCGGTGACGTGTTTACCCACCGAGACGCTGCACATGAGCTCGCTCTACTTGAAAGTTCCAACGTGGCACCCTTGATAGTTCTTCATGTAGTCAGTCTGTCCCTTACTAACAACGAGCTGTCCAAGAAAAAAACCAGATCTCAGCAAAAGATCGTTTCAAAAACGCGTTTTTCAGGGCAGAGTTTTAACGCGTCGCTCTCCGCGCCGCCGCACACACCGCTTTGCACCCGCACCCGCACGACAGTTCAACAGTTCGCCATCCCCGAAAACAAGTAAAGCAAAAGCAAAAAAACAGAAAGCTGCGCCTTCTTCCCCTCACCTCTCTTCACCAACGAGCTCACACCTCCCAACCCGCGCACACCACCGCGCACGTGACCACACGTACAGGCCCACGATGACGCGCCTCGCCGCCGTCGCCGTCGCATGTATCCTCGCCGCGGCCGTCGCCACGGTGAGCGCGAAGAAAGGCGGAGATCGTCGCCGCGGATACCCGGCTCAGCAGTGCCCCGCTTCCCCCCGCACCACCCCGAACCTGGGGCTGGAAAACACCTACGAGGTCAACTAC
>Ga0307488_10005575_pt1 | contig 10401 bp, 8 predicted proteins | sample SB02metaG_FD_202248 | JGI IMG/M metagenome (GOLD analysis project Ga0307488, IMG submission 202248) | Sea-ice brine microbial communities from Beaufort Sea near Barrow, Alaska, United States - SB 0.2 | ecosystem: Environmental > Aquatic > Marine > Coastal | place: USA: Alaska | collected 2017-05-06
CTTAGGGAAATCCTTTAGCTATCAGTAAATTAGAGAACTGATAGCTAAAATCTTAAAACTGTTAGTTTTTTTCTTAAAGTCGCTCTAAAACGGCGTCAGTAAACTCTGTAGTGCCATGACTACCACCTAAATCACGCGTCGTTCTATCACCACTAGCAATAACATCGGTAATGGCAGCTCTAATATTTTCAGCTTTATCACCCATGTCTAAGTATTCAAGCATTTGAATCGCCGCAAGGATAACAGAAGTTGGGTTGGCTAAATTTTTACCTGCAATATCGGGTGCACTACCGTGTACCGCTTCAAAAATAGCACAGTCTTCACCAATGTTAGCACCTGGGGCCATACCTAAACCACCGACTAAACCAGCACATAGATCAGATAATATATCACCAAAAAGGTTCGTGGTAACAATAACGTCAAATTGCTCAGGGTTCATCACCAATTGCATACAGCAATTATCAACAATCATCTCTGTTGATTCAATTTCTGGGTAACGAGCCGCTACTTCACGCGCAACTTTTAAGAACAAGCCTGAGGTCGACTTTAATATGTTTGCCTTATGAACAGCAGTGACTTTTTTTCGACCTTCTTTTATAGCGGTTTCATAAGCAAAATTTAAAATACGCTCAGCACCATCACGTGTAACAATACTTAGCGCTTCGGCTTGAGTTCCATCTTCTGAAACCACTTGACCAGCACCAGAATACATACCTTGAGTATTTTCACGAACAGTAAGTATATCAATATTCTCGTAACGCGCTTTTGTGCCTTTAAAAGAAAGTACCGGGCGTAAGTTTGCGTATAATTTAAAATGCTTACGCAAGGTGACATTGATTGAAGTGAAACCTTCACCAACAGGCGTTGTTAATGGGCCTTTTAAGCTGACTCTGTTCTTTTCAATCAGTTTTAATGTTTCTTCTGGAACCAACTCTCCATGTTTTTCAAGTGCAATAAGACCTGCATCAGCGTATTCGTAGTTAAAATCACAGCCAGCTTTGTCAAGGATTTTGATTGTTGCGTCGATAATATCTGGACCGATACCGTCGCCAGGGATAACGGTGATAGTTTGCTTAGTCATTAAATTTACCTTTTTTAAAATTCTGGAATGAAGAATACCCAATCCGATAATAGCAGTAGAGTAATTGGGCAGTTTTATACCATATTGATGTTAGGTAAGCGAGCTTAAAACCTTTCAAATAGCAATGAAAATGTTGTTTGAGCAAATACAGTACTATAATCAGTTCAAATTGAAGGTTAATTTAAATAATGTTGCTAAAAATTGAATTAGTAAAGGTAGAGTGTTCGATTTTTAAAATGGCAAGATATTGTTGTTTTTTTGTTATAGCCTTTGATTTTTGGTGAAGAGTACGTTCAACATAATCCGGTGTTTTTTACCTTTTTACTTTGATGATGTATAAGCTAACAAGCTGCTCATGACTTGATTAAGATGGGTCTGTAACTGTTCTATTTATTGTTTAATTGCTTTAGAGCAGAGTCAAACTAAATTAAACAACTAGGTTTTGCTTAACTTTCGTTGGTTAGTCTAATATCTTTTAGGTTAAAGCCCAGAGGAATGTCTTGTTTTAATGTCAGCAATTGCCTAGTCATTTTAAATTGTTCTTTAGCTTCAATAAGTTTGTGGTATACGTTCTCTTTCACATCGTCAGCATTAACTAATGCAGTTAATGATTGATATTGATTCAGTAACGACGATGCTGTTACTTGACCTATACCTAAAACTCCTGGAATTTTATTGGTTGAATCCCCAGTCAACATCCAAAATTCAATGAGTTGATTTGATTTAACATTGAATTTTTTTTGAATGTGTTCTTCATCTAAATAGCGCCTATTAAAATAATCATATACGTTAATGTTTTGGTTGATCAGTGATAAAAAACCTTTGTCGGTTGAAATGATGGTCACTTTTTGCCCCCTAAGCGCAACTTTAACGGCTAAGGTGGCGATTAAGTCATCTGCTTCATCTTTATCTGAAATTAACGAGTCAACATTTTGCTGCATAAAGGTATCTTGAATTGTAGTGAGTGCCTTTGCTAAATGTTCAGGCATTTTTTTTCTGCCTTTTTTATAATCAGCATAAAGTTGGTATCGCCAGCAAGGACCTTCACTATCAAATACAGCAAGCGCATGGGTTGCCTGCATTTGAGTTAATATTTTCGATAAAGCTAGGCTACAGGCTTGTTGGGTATTTGTTAATATTTGTTGTTTAGTATTTTCTGAAAGCTCATCATCAGAAAGGCTATTTTTATTTAATAAAAACGGCCTTTCTTGAACTGCGTATATTCTGCGAATGAGGTTTAATGCATCAATCAATACTATATGCATCGACATTAAAGTTTGCCTTCAGATATTTTGTAGCAAGGAATATAACGGCTACCCGGAAGTTTCATTCGTTGCTGGGAAACAAAAGAAGCTAATAACTTATCCATAATAGTCATAATTTTAGTTTCACCAGAAATAATAAAAGGTCCATGTTGTCTGATAGACTTTATACCTGAAGCTTTAACATTACCAGCGACAATACCTGAAAATACTCTTCGTAAATTGGCTGCTAAGTCAGCGGTCTCTAAATTACTCTCAAGAGGTAACTCTGCCATCTTTTTATGTGTAGGCTCAAAAGGGTGCTGAAATTCGGAATCAATAAATAATGACCAATTAAAATGGTAAGCATCGCCTGTTTCTTTACGATGTTTGATAACTTCAGTTAAGCCAGCCTTCATTGCCTGAGAAACGCCTTGGGCATCATCAACAATAATTTGATAAAGTTGTTGGGCTTTTTTACCTAAGGTTTCACCAATAAAAACATCTATTTCATTGAAGTACCCTTCAGACTCCGCCGGTCCTGTTAGAATGATGGGGAGCTTTTGCTCTTTATTTTTGGTATTAAGCATAATGCCTAATATGTAAAGTAACTCTTCTGCTGTGCCTGCACCCCCAGGAAAAATAATAATACCGTGAGACATACGAACAAATGCCTCTAGACGCTTCTCTATATCAGGCATAATGACCAATTCATTCACTATAGCATTTGGCGGCTCAGCGGCAATTATACTTGGTTCAGTTAAACCCAAATAACGTCCTTCTTTGTTTCGCTGCTTAGCATGAGCTATCGTTGCTCCCTTCATTGGACCTTTCATTGCTCCAGGACCACAACCGGTGCATATATTAAAGCCGCGTAAGCCTAATTGATAACCCACTTTCTTAGTATATTTATATTCAATATGATTAATTGAGTGCCCGCCCCAGCAAGTGATTAAATTAGCATCTGTTTTTGGTAATATTACGTTAGCATTGCGAAGGATATCAAAAACAACATGAGTGATGTGTTCAGATGAAGGCGATGGCTGTTCATAGATACCTTTATATCTAGTATTGGTAAATAAAATATCGCGCAATACTGCTGATAAATGCTCCTGAATACCTTTAATGATTTTTCCATCAACAAAGGCATGCAAAGGGGGATTGTTTAAATCAAGTTTTACTCCGCGCTCACGTCTCAAAACTTTAATTTGGAAGTCTTGATATTGTTGATATATTTCTTCTGCATCATCTGTATGACTTCCCGAATTTAATACTGCTAGTGAGCAGTTCCTATAAAGTTTATACAAATTACTTGCCGCTGACTCTTGAAGCTGATCTACTTCAACCTGAGACAGTAAGTTCATATTTCCTACAGGGTTTAATGTAGTATGCATTTTTCAACTCCTTTGCAGCAATAAATAACTCAGTTATATATTGCTAAATAACGGGTTATATGTAAATGACTTGTTTTATTCTTTGAGTTTTTTCTGCTCTAATAAATGCGATATAAACCTTGTTATTTGTGTTCTATGTATAACACTAATAGACACTTTTCTGATGGGTTTTTAATTTGATCCCAGTTTCCTCTTATAAAGTAACAGCCTTTAATGATAAGTGTTGGTCTGTATATGTTTTTTGAGTTTTAATTATTGAAAGTGAAGAACCAACCATTTTTACTCTTGATCGATTATTACTAAGTATTGATAAAAAACTCAGTGCTCTTTCCTTTTGAAAGCTTGTTCTCACCTGACAGAATTATTCATGAGATTTTTGATATTGTGAACATAGGTGAATAAAATCTGTTCTAACAATTCTTAAATAGTAAAATTTCCTGTTTATTATCAACTAAAGGAGATGAGTTAATTGTTGTTAAGTTAACTTTTCTACAAGATGTTCAAGCTCAATAAGCTTATAACCGGGGGCTTTTTAATAATTCACTAATTTAACAACGTTAAATGAGAGTTGAACTTTTTCTTAATCTGGCTGAAGTACTTATCAAAAATTAAAGATTTCGCATAACCGCTTTTTATTGTTCAGTGACGACCACTCAATTATTTTTATAACTAATTGATCCTCGAATTAAATTAAATCAAAACAACGGCAATACTTAATATCATAGTAGTTGAATATACTGAGAAAAAGTAAATTATTTTTGAATCCTCTTAGAATTTACTGAAAAACTAAGGGCAATGGAAGCTAACCTTATAATATAAAGGTAAGTAATTGTTTTTTAGTGATCAAAGTACTTATAAATGGCCTCTGCCGATATTAACAATTCATGCTACTGGTTTCTTATTGTCTCAGTGTTCTTAAGTTAGGTGCTGTTTGCTTTGTTGTACTTCTAAAAGGATTGATATCTAATCCACCTCGTCTAGTATACCGAGCATAAACAGTCAATTTTTCTAAATTACAATAGCTAATAATATCAGTAAATATTCGCTCCACACATTGCTCATGAAATTCATTATGTTGCCTGAAAGAAATAATGTATTTTAATAATATTTCGTGATTTAACGGTGCGCCCTTATAGCTAATATAGAGGCTAGCCCAGTCTGGTTGGTTTGTAATTAAGCAATTAGACTTGAGTAGGTGACTAACCACAAACTCTTCCTTACTCTTGGTATTTGGGTTTTGAATACCTTTTAGTATGTTTTTTTGATAATCATAATGATCAATAGTTACGTCTAAGTCATCAATACAGTTTGCTGGAATACTTGATATTTCAAGAGCAGGGCATTGATCAACCTTACATAAATTAACTTTAGCAGTTTCTCCAGACGTAAAAGATAAGTCTTTAATTAAAATATCCTCGACTTCTTGCCATGAGTTAAACTTTGTTTGATTAAAGCTATTTAAATAGAGTTTGAATGATTTTGACTCGACTAAATTTGGACTTGTACATCGAAATCTAAACTCAGCAACTGCCACAATAGGTTTACCCTTGTTGTTCAACCATGATAGTTCATAACCATACCAAACATCTTCACCTTTAAATGGTAAACTATTATTTAGCGCTAAATCATCTCTATTGAGTTTGCGGGGTACCGCTTGCAATAAATCTGAGTTATATTTGCTGCTGTAATTGGTTTGTTTGCCAAGCGTTAATTTTGTTAATTCTTTAGCGTTCTGGTAATTGGCCATAAATTTACTTTGTTTGTTTACACTTGTCTTTATTTTAAAGGATCTTGCTCTTTGATGATATTACCAAATTCCCCTTTAGCTGAATCTTTATGGATATTCGCTCAAGATTTTGTCGATTTACATGAAAAAAGTAACGCTGGGTTGCCAATAATAGAAAAAGATGATGACTGGATCTCTGCTTGTCAACAAGATGACTATGATGAACATAATGTTTACTGGCGTCCGGTTAAAAGCGATACAGTTTTATCTTTTGACAATATTGAAAATGCTTTAGAGATCTCTTTGCATCAAGATATTAAAACCTATTTTTCAACTTTTTTTAGTGAATCCATCAATGCCATATCTGAAGATGGTGAGCTCTCTTTATTATTTGCTTGGAATCATGATGACTTTGATAGGTTGCAGGAGAATATAATCGGTCATATCTTGATGAAAAAACGTTTAAAACAAGACAATACCATCTTTTTTGCGGTAACTGATGAAGATGATATGATTTTGTCGATTAATAATGAGACAGGAGAGGTCTGGGTGGAAAGAGTCGGCTGTAAAGCACACAAAAAACTTGCAGACTCATTAAATGATTTTATCGGTCAATTAACACCTGCATTGTAGTTTTAAATCTAAAGTTGATGAAGGCGTGTAAATTAAGTAATGGTTAACATGCCTTAACGATGTGCTTTTTTATTTCAGCTATTTCTAATTCTAGTGCTTTGATTTCTTGTTTAAAGGGGATTAATGCCTTTTCAATTGCTCTATTTAGCGTATTAGCCTCTTCTTCGGTTTCTTTTTTATTCATTGTTATTGGCTTTTCATTTTTTAGCGCAATAAAGTCAGGATCATGCTGCCAAGTTTTTAAGATTGATATAATTAAAGGTAATGGCACACTCGTTGATAATTTTGTTTTAATAAGCGCAATACTAGGTTTTTTACCTTGATTAGCAATTTTATTAGCAATAATTAATATTTCATCAGACACCGACATACTGTTACCTTCTTTGAGTAGATATCGTTTGATCTTAGCTTTTTTTATTTAAACTTTAAATGTAATACTTGTTCTGATGACTAAATTAGCCTAATTAATTGATATGACGTAGTCTAATTATGAAACGAAGTAACAAAGGGCGATCGTTTCCCCTTATGGTTTATAGTTTTAGACTCAACCATATTGATCATATAGATGCCGTCAATTTGTGCAATTGAGTAATCTATTTGATTGTTATCTCTGGAGATTTTTTTAGTTGTTTTTTAGTCGATGTGTTTTTTACTCTACGGAGATTTCACTAATTGCATTTGACCTACTTTTAAAAACCTTTTAAGGTAGTTGAGTATTCAACTTAATTATAAAGCATAGCTGTGAGGGCAAAATAGATGGCAGATGTGGTAACTACAAAAGAAAATGTTGATATTAGAGCAACTTACTTAGTTGCAGAAGATCTTAAGGTAGCAGCGTCTTTATTATATCAGGCGTATCATGATGACCCTATATTCTTAGAGATATTTAATTGCAAAAATGATGATTATGAGCAACGTTTAAGAGCCTCTATTAGAGAAGAGTTAGGTGCGTTTTGGCAGGCAAAACAACCGATGGTAGGCTTATACTCAGGAGAAACAATGGTTGGCGTTGCTTGCTTAAATTGTCCTGATGATGGATTAGGTTCTGAACGATTTTGGCATTGGCGATTAAAAATGTTACTTAGTGCTGGGTATTTTAGCACCAAGCAAATGATCGAAAAAGAAAAACTGATATTATCAGCGGTTCCGTTGAAAAAATTTCACATGTTGTCCTTTATCGCAATCCATCCTTTACATCAGCATTATGGTTTTGGTCACTACCTTATGGCAGCTGTAAATACTGTTCTTGAAGAACACCCTAATAGTGAAGGTGTTGTTGTTTATGCAACCACTGAAAAATATAGGGTTTTTTTTAGTGGTGTCGATTACAAATTTATAGAAGAAGTTAGCGTTGGTAATGTCTCTGGGGCTTTAATGATACATTATCGAGAGTCATGAAAATTGCTGTCGATGATTTAATGAGTAAATTAATTGATCAAGTGAAACTGTTAAGTCTAATCAACTTAGCGGCTTTTTTATTTTAGCTATCTTCAACTTTACTTTAAGGTAGCGCTTTCGCTGTTTTTCAGGTCTTGTGGAAGGTATATTTACAGGAAATCTCGTCTTTATTATTTATAATTAACCTCCTGTTAACAATTATTTTACAATATCAGGTTTTACCCTATGCACTTATTTGTAAATATAACTTAGTATTACTCCTGTCAGGAAGACACAGAGCAGGAATCTCTGTTAAAGGAAGCCCCAAGGAAGTGGTAAAATAGACAGGTTGTTTATTAAAGGATGCTATAACAAGGATGTTAACCGAACAAGGATGTAATATAAGCAAGGAGTTTGGTGTCAGGATGACTCGAATGGAAAGCTTTCACACGGTTGTGAGTGTATCAGGATGATGCAATCCCTAGGATGGGATGAATGAAAATGACAGGGTACACTAGGAATGTTTTTTAAGGATGAAACTGCATAAAAACAGAGTGCAGGATGCACAAAGAAATGCGGCTCAGTGAGCCGCATTTCTTCTTTAATTTACATTATAAATGATAAGTGCCATTTAAATTATTAAGCTCAAATAACTTATTTACTATTCAAATGGTGAAAGTCGATCTCCTCTATTTCTGAACCAGCATCTTCGTTATTAAATACTTGCTCATCAAATTGATCCTCTGTTTTCCCAATAATGATAGTTACCATGGAATCGCCCGTGACATTAACCGCAGTGCGAGTCATATCAAGAATGCGGTCAACACCAATAATTAAGCCGATACCTTCAACAGGTAAACCGACTTGATCAAGTACCATTGCTAGCATTATCAAGCCAACGCCAGGAACACCCGCAGTGCCTATTGATGCTAATGTCGCAGTAAGAATAACCATTAAATAATCAGACAAAGTTAAATCAACATTAAACACCTGAGCAATAAATACCGTAGCGACACCTTGCATAATTGCGGTGCCATCCATATTAATGGTTGAGCCTAAAGGCACGGTAAATGAGGCTATAGTGTTTTTAACGCCCATTTTTTTAGTGGCAGTTTCCAACGTTACGGGGATGGTGGCGTTACTACTCGCTGTAGAAAAAGCAAATAAGGCAGCGGCTTTAACCTTTTTAAAGAAAATGATAGGACTAAGACCTGTCATTACTTTTAAAATTACTGGGTAGGTGATGAACGCGTGAGCAAATAAAGCACTTAACACAACTAAAAAGTAGATAATCAGATTGCCAAATGTACTCCAAGCTAAATCAGTAAATAATGTCGCCATTAAACAAAATACTCCGTAAGGAGCCAGGTTCATTAAAATGGTCACTAAACGCATAATGACTACATTCATATCTTCAAAAAAGGCGGCAACTCGTTCACCTGGTTTGCCAGCAAGTACGGTAGCAATACCAAATAATAATGCAAATACAATAATTTGCAGCATATTACCTTCAGCAAATGCGGTAAAAGGGTTATTTGGAAACATTTGAATAAATACTTGGGCTAACGATGGGGCTTCTCTAGAAGCAAATGTAGTACTGGCCTCCATATTTACACCTTCACCAGGGCTTATTAATAATGCTAAGAACATTGCAAAGCTAATGGCAATTGCTGTGGTTAATAAATAGAGTCCAATGGTTTTACCCCCTATACGGCCTAGTTTTGAGGTGTCTTGTAATGAACAAGTGCCGCAGACTAGAGAAATAAATACCAGGGGCACAACTAACATTCGTAAACTCGAGATAAATATCGCACCACCAATATTGAATACACCATCAACAAGAAAGTCTCGTAAGGATAAGTCGGCTATATATAACGGGATAATAAAATCAGAGCCATCGGGCATTAACCACTGCAAAAATTGGCCAATAACAAAGCCGGTGGCCATGCCGATAATAATTCGATTTGTTAAACTTAACGTTTGTATTTTGCTCATATTTTGTTCTTATATTTTAATATAGAGTTATATTTCTTTTGCATTAAAAATAGATTTTAATGCCCGAATGGATAATATTTTTGATCTTATTGAAAAAAACTAAAAAATATATTGCTAAAGCTACAATTTTTCTTATTATCTATAGTAACTTGCTAGTTATTTAATTCAAGCCGAGTAACTAAAAGCTTAAAACTAAACCTGCTATATTTACCTGTTTATAGATTAACAATAAATGTAGTCATTATATACCACGCTTAGCTGCTTTTTTACATTAGGCTGCTGCATTTATTTATTTTCGGTTAAGGTTTTGTTAGTTTAATAATATAAATATCATGGAGATGCCTATATGGAACTGCTTCGACGTTTAAGTTTGACGCTATTTTTAATCACGTTAGTTGCTTGTGGTGGTGGCAGTCTAGAAGGTGGTGATGAACCCGATGTACCAGGTGATGGAGAAGCTTCTTCTATTTTAGTTGGTTTAACAGTTGATAATACAAATGTTAGTAGTATTAATCCTGCCACTGTGACGGCTAAAGTAACTAACGATGGTGTGGCTGTTGCTGGTGTTGTGGTTGCTTTTTCTACAACTTTAGGTGTGTTATCTCCTGAGTCAGGCACTGCGTTGACTAATGATGACGGTGAGGCGACAATTCAAGTTCATCCAGGCACAGTGGAAGGTGCAGGTGAAGTTGTTGCTGTATACAGTAACGTAACTTCAAGCCCCCTAGGTTTTACATCAGCGGGTGATGGAACAGGTGTTGCTGGTAAAGTTATAGTTATTTTATCTTCTAATTTAAACATTTCATCAGCTTCTCCGGCAGTTTTAACAACTACCGTTACCAATGCTGGTGAATCAGTTGTTGGTGAGGTTGTCACTTTTACATCAACTCTTGGTGTATTAGACCCAATTATAGGGACAGCATTAACTAATACTAGTGGTGAAGCAACTATTGT
>Ga0307488_10005577_pt1 | contig 10400 bp, 11 predicted proteins | sample SB02metaG_FD_202248 | JGI IMG/M metagenome (GOLD analysis project Ga0307488, IMG submission 202248) | Sea-ice brine microbial communities from Beaufort Sea near Barrow, Alaska, United States - SB 0.2 | ecosystem: Environmental > Aquatic > Marine > Coastal | place: USA: Alaska | collected...
AGAATGTCGATCAATGTGCCGGCAGCGTTTACCGCGTTGTCTGCCAGATCCTGCAATCCTCCTTTGCCAATGTCCATGGCGGCGCGGAAGTTGCCTGACATGACCTCCAGCATCACGCTACCCACCGTCATCCACGCCGTCACCAGGGTGCGGATCGGCAGCAGCAGGGCGATTAGGCCATCCTTCCAAATCACAAACAGGGCAGCGCCCGCGATCACCGCCTCGCCGAGCAGTAGCATACCCTCAGTCATGCCGTCGATTCCGCCAACCGATTCTACGACCGACGCCTTAGCCCCATCAAATGCGAGCTGGAGCGCGGCGCTTGCCCGCTGCCAATCGCCGGTAGCCTTTGCCGCCTCGGGTCCGACCTTGATCCCGTATTTGTTTGCGACCTCTACGAAGTCTTCCAACTCACCGCCGCCCAATGCTTGCAACAGCATTGTACCCTGACGCCCGAATGCGTTGGTAGCGGCGGCGGCTCGCTGGGTTGGCGATTCAATCGCATTGATCGCGCTCAACGTCTCGCGCAAGATAGCGTCAGACTCGCGGAGGTTTCCGTTGGTATCGAACGTCTCGACCCCGAGATCCTTGAATGCGTCCACCGCCTCCTTGCTGCCCCGGGCGACCGCCGTTAGCCGGTTCGTGTATCCAGCCATCGCCCCTTCAACGGCGGCGAACCCAAGCCCGGAACCCTCCGCGGCCAGCTTGAGCCCGTTAAGGGTGGTCGCCGCTACGCCCGTGCGCGTGGATGCGTCCAGCAGGGCGTTACGGGCGTCCACCACCGACTTGACCAGCGCGGCCACGGCAGTGGCGGCCCCGAGCGCGGCGGCAGCATACCCGAGCATCGCCTTACCGCTAACCGCGGTCGATTCGGCAACCTTGGTTTGCGACTCGCTAAGGTTGTCGGCCTCGCCGGTAACCTTTTTGATCTCGCCGCTCGCCTCGTCTTTGAGTTGGAGAACGAACGATACGATATTGCTGGCCATTACAGGCTCCCGAGCATGACAACCGGAACAGGCAACGGAAGCAAACCGCCGCCGCCTGACACCCGTTGGATCGCGGCTTCCTGGAACGCCCGCCCGACATCGGCACAAGCCACGTCAACGCACAACGCCTCCCACGGGTCATCCGTCCCGAGTAGGGTTGAGGGGCGTTGGCCGTATCGGCGCGCGGTCAAGTCGAGAAGCAATACAGAATCCTGATCACCCGTCGCGAAACGAACGCGCGCGGGTAGCGCCCTCCACCATAGCACGGGTGGCGATAGCTACCACTTGGTCCAATGCACCGGACCCACGCGACAGCATCGCAACCGAGATCCGCGGTGGGTTTGCGGCGGTGTCCTCGACGGCAGGGAATACCATCTTGACCCGTTCCCACCCCTCGCCGGTATTGACCGCCTCGATAGCCTGACAGGCGATCCGGTCGGCATACTCTGCGAAGTCCGCCACACGGTCAAGCGTCAGCTTCGGGGCCGGCTCGTCCGTCTCAGGGGCCGCGGCCATAGCCAGGGCGCCCAGCCCCTTACCCGCGCGCGCGCCGTCGGCAGGGGTCAATACACGGACCTTCCACGTAATGGTCTGCTCCCCGATAGTCTGCGTCACTTCCTCGGAAGTGTAGCACTTAGCAAAGTCTGCGATACCCATAGGTGTCCTCCGGTGGGTTGGCTTAGTTGGCGATGGCGGACGCGGTACCGTTCACAATCGCAATCTCAAACGACGGATCCGACGCATCGGCGTAAGCCGTGAACGTCAGCGACTCAGTGAGGACGCCGAAGTCCGAGATATCGCTATTCACGTCCGTTGCTTTGGCGTTCCGCAGGAGGATCGTAGCAGCATTGGGCGAGGTGTCGCCCGTGCTCGTGATCGTCAAGTCCTGCTGAGTCTCGGCCTTGTGCGCGGCGTACTGCGTATCATCGCGGTATGACCGCTCCATGCTGCACTCAAACCGGCGGAAGGAACCGATCTCCGGCTCCTGCGTTGCGGCGCTGCCCAGCTCGTCAACGCGCGCGAGGTTGTTGTTACCTCGAATGGTCAGCGACCGAACGCCCGCGACCGTGCCGCCCCAGGCCGCCGCCCATGCATCCTTGTGCTCGACCAACTCACCCGTTCCGAACGTGGGCGTACCCGTGCTGGACCGGGCGGCGCTCGTCTGCCCGATAAAGTCCACGGTCAACTTGGCGACCTGCCCCGTGGAGACGGCGATCTCAAACGACGTAACCTTGCAACCCTCGAATACCTGCGAGTTGCCCGAGGTGCCGCGCTTGACCTCGACGGTCAGGCTACCCATGACCGCGTTAAGGGAGTAGGTGTGGGTGTAGGGCGAGCCGGTACCCGCGGTGCTGGACGCGCCAAGACAAGCGGCGAGAAGAATCCCAACGCCGTCGTATCGCATCTCGACCACGATCCGCCCGGTGACCTCGGTGCGTTCGCAGTAGTTGTCCCTGATATCGCCCATGTCGCCGTGGACGAGGTGCGGGACATCGCCCGTGATCACCTTCTCGGTAAGCGTAACGGACTCGGCCTTCAGCCAGTTGCTCCGGGCCACCGCGGTGCCCCAGGTGCTTTCAACGCCAAGACCGATCGCGGTGCCGCGGCCAGAATACGGAACAGCCATACCGGCTCCCTGTTACGATTCGTCAGCGTCAACGACACTGATTAGGAAGCGGGGGTTAAGGACCCGCCCCGAGGTGGTTGTAATCACGGGTTCCACCGTGTAGGTAGTCCCGTCTGATCCGGCTTGGAGCCAGATCCGAACCCGGTTATCCTGCGATACCCGGACCTTGGTTTCGTCGTATAGCGCGGCCTGATCTGCCCCGCTCGCCGTTACGGTATATGTCACGTTCTCGATTTCTTCGCAGTCGTTCCGGTCGTTGTATGGGGTGCGCCGCTTGGCGAGCTGCCCATCCATCGCAACCCAAACCGCGATCGATTCGTCCGAGGACTTATAGATCGTCTGGTCAGGATTGGCGGCGCCCGAGGTGTTAGACCGGCCGGCTACCGTCTGACCGTCCACGCCGCAGGACCATACGTAGCCGTCGCGCGGGGTGGATGCGGTGAACGAACCTTCATTGGTCGTCGCGGTACCGCCCGTGTAAAGCCAGATCACGGCGATACAATCCTCAGCGGGCGGTGTCCAGTTGTCGATCTCGATTGTGCCGGTTCCACCCGCAGCAGAGTAGGACCACGCGGAAGCCTGCCAAGTCAGGTCAGTAACGCCGTCGGCATCACATACCCGAATGTTGGACTTATCCGAGGCGACAACGGACCAAAACTCAGGAAGGTCGGCCGGGATCGCAATGGTCAGATCGATCGCAGAGGTGCCCACCGTGAGCTTGTCGATCACGAGAGGGAACCTAACAGTGCGGTCAACCTTCCAGCTCAATCGGGGACCCCATCAAGGAAGTATCGCACGTCAACCCGTGCAACACATGCGCCGTACTTTAGTCCATTTCCAAACTGTTGTCCATCAAAGTTATTCCACCCGATGAACTGGCAATCGTTGACCGTCGCCGTCAAGCTGCGATCCGAACGGAACGCAAGGAACAGATCATACCCGAGCCGTTCCGCGGCGGTAACGCGACCCGCGGGGGTGTCGTTAATCCCGGGCACGAATCCCATTAGGGTGATCTGCTGGGTGTTCTCGTAATCGCCCAGCTCGGGGCCTGCGGTCGTTAGTGCCTGCTCGGCCCAAACGTAGACGACCGGCGCCACGAGCGGCGAGTCAGGCGGCGCGCCGTTGACGACCGCGCCCGACGTTGACAGGTCATAGGTATAGGCACCCGCGCCGTTAACCGTGCCAGATAGCAGAGTCACGATCGCGTCTCTCACGTCTTCCATTGGGGATGCGGGCATACCTACTCCGGGGCCAATGCGCGGGCCATGGCGCTACCCAGGCGGGCGCGGAACCCCTGGACCGCTTGGTCCATTGACGGCTTTAGGTAGGGGCGCGCTGGGATGGTTACCGACCGCCGCAGGACAAACATAGGCACGCCCGCAGGGGTCGCGAGGATTCCCACGTTGCGTGGATTCTTGCTCGGCATGAACTGGAGATCGGGGAAGTCGCGCGGCCCAGGACGGCCCGACACGCCCGCGCCCGTGCGTGCTGCGGGCAGTGGGATCGCGAGACTCTTAGCCCGCTTGGGTCGAATGGTCCCGCCCAGCTCGTGGATGCGGGCATAGCGCACGTCGTTACCGCCGAACCGCCCGCCCGCGCTTAGGGACATTTCCGGCCCCGTAGGCCCCTTGTCTACCGTGTGGCGGATAGAGTTGCGGAGTGCCCCGGATCGGGTGTCGGGACCGCGACCGCCCGAGGCGAGGGCGAGCTTTGCCTTAGCCGTCGCAACTTGTCCGGTCTCAACCATAGACACCCGCACAACCTCAGCCAGCCGGCCAGATTCGACCGTGGCGCGGAGTAGCGCGGCAAACTCGGCAGGGGTGAGATCGTCCGCCACTACGCGATCCCATTCTGGTGCAGCACGTATCGGGCGAGGGTTTCGGCCACGTCATCCATCAGGGTACGGTCAGCGATCCCGACCGATACCCCACCCTGCGATACGTTGGTGACTCCGACCCGCTGAATCCCGCGGTACCACGCCATGGTCTGCACGATCGCCGCGTGCTTAATGTCGTCGGGCACGGTGGTAAACCCGGCGGTGCATACCACCTTGATCGCGGCGTAGCTTGACGACCAACCGCCATGTGACCGCGTGGGCCGCAGGACGATTAGCCCAGTGTCGCCGTCCAGATCGTAATCACCGGACGCGACCAGATCGCCCGCGTCATAGTCCCGATCCGAGTCATCGTGAACGCTGGTAACCGCCGTCACAGGCGCGACCGGCAGCATGATAGCACTCGTGCTCAGCCGGAGGATAGGCGAGGCCCCGCGGTCAGTGTAGACCGTGTGTGACGCACTCTCCAGGGTTGGATTGGCGCCAACCGACGCGGGCGGGTAGTTGCAGAACCGCGCAAACTCGGCCCCAACCGCCGCGACCACGAGATCGATCCGGCTATCCTCGGCGGACGTTAGGGACGAATCGTAGGCCCGGACCTCTGCGGCGGTACACAGTGCCACGATCTCACCCCTTAAAGTGCGCCACCCGCTTAGCTGCTGCTCGGCGGACGGCCTTACGATGGTCGCCGCTGAGGGCGCTCAGGCGGTCGTCAAACTCGCCCGCATCAATCCCCCTAACCAGCGCCCGCCAATGGATGTCGGGCGCAACCCAGGGCGCCACAGGGGGCGCCTCGGGTGATTCCATCCGGTGCCAATAGGCGCCGAATGTCGAGCACAGGTAATCGGCGGTCTGGGGAGACACGCTAACCACCTCGCCGGGCCTAACTACGGCACGCACACCCGGACGGCTACCGTGGTAACCGCCGGGCATGTCGCACCGTAGTTGGACCGACTCAGCCACTACGCCTCGCGATCAATCGAGAAGATCAGGCGAATCGATCCGAGGACCGCGACGCCGGTTCCAGCCTTGACGACCAGGGCCTCGATGCTCTCGCCCTCGGACACCTCGATAGAGGGACCGGAAGCGGTAAGCGCGAGGACCTCAAGGTCGAGCGCGGCGATGTTGCCGGTGTCGCCCGTGGTCGTCTGCTCGCTCGCAACCTCGGTACCACCCAGCTCGACCGAGAGGTCAGCATAGTTGGTGTCGTGCGCGGTGATCGCCGTAGCGCAGGAATACGCCGCGGACTCAAGGGTACCCTTCGCGCCGAACGGCCAGTGGGTAACGTAGGTATCGTTCGATCCCGCGGTGGCCTGGGCCAGCGGCATCACGATAACGTGCTTCTCGGGAACTGCCATTGTATGAACCTCGGTGGGTTGGGTGGCGACCTAAGCCGCCACCCGTTCCGATTAGATGTTGTAACCGACCACAGCGTTGGCAACCGAAGCCGCGTCAGCAGAGTGGAGGGCGAGGCGCTGGGTGGCCACGAGGTTGACGACGCCGTTACTGATGTCGGTGTCCAGCTCGACCCGCGTGGAGCGCCGGTTGTACCAGTTGAATCGGTTACGGAGCATACCGACCACGACACCCTTGGTCATCGTCACGCCGTCGTAGATGCCGCTGGCGTTGAACTCGCTGGGCAGCATCGGCGTGGTAGCGATGGACCAGGGACCAACCCGGGCGGGGAAGGCGCCGAGAACGGAAGCGTTGGCGCCGTACTTGTCCGCGGTGGCGACCTCGGAAAGCCCGAGGACGTTACCGAGGTACACATCGTAACCGACAGCCAGCACGAGATCCGAGCCCGCAGCGCCGAGGCCCTTGGGACCCTTGAGCTTCTGCGCGAGCGCGAGAAGGTTGGCGTAGGTGAAGGTGGACATATCCAGCTCAGCCGCGGCGCCGATGTCCTTGGCGCGGGCGCGGAGCCCAAGCCAAGCGCGGCGAATGTCCGAGGAACCACCGAACGTGGCGCCCGTCTCCCACAGGCCGTCAACATTCCAGGAACCGATCCCGGTGTCCTGGTGAGTGCCGGCGGTGTCCGCGTGGAACAGGGCTTCCTCGCGGCCCAGCATGTGCGCCCGCACGATCATCTCGCGCATCTCGCCGAGCGCGTCCACGATCGAATCATCAATCGCGTCGCGGTCCATCGGGATACGGACCGCGAAACCCTTGGCGTCAATGTTGTTGTCGCCGCTCGCGGGGGTCGAGCTGGTGAACTTGGACGGGTCGTCAACCGTCGCCGAGCCGTACATGTACGGCCGGGGGTTGGTGCTCAGGAACGGCTTCTTGAGGCTCTTACCCGACATCGGGCGGGAGGCGAGAAGGTCGCCCACGAGGCCGAAGTCGGACAGGGCGAGGGCCTTATCAAGCTCGGGGAGCGTGATGTCGGGGATGAACTCCGCGCCGACGCCGGCCGAATCGGTGAAGATACGGCTAATCTGCTCGCTTGCCTTGGCAACATCGCCCGGCCCGCTGGCGAGGTGATGACCCAGCGCGGCGAACGTCTTGGGGGCGTACTTGGCGAGGGTGGCGGGGTTGTGCAGATCCTCGCCCTGGTGGCGACGCTTGACGGCGGCCGTAATCACGGTGGCCTCGAACAGATCCTTGGCGGCCTTGTGCCAATCGCCGTAAGTCTTCTCGGTGGTCAGGAGGCCCGGCGCATTGCCGATGTCCTGGCCAGCGAAACGAACCTTACCGCCGAACAGACGGACGGGAGCGGCGCCCGCGTCGCCGCTGCGGTCCACGAACTGCCGAAGCTCACCCTCGGGACCATCGCGGCGCGAGGAAGCGAGGCTAACCGCCTGGGCGGCCTTGATCTCGGCAAGGGTGCGGTCCATAGCCGTAAGGTCTTCGCCGGCCTTAACGGCCATGCTCTTAACCTCGGCAAGCGTGCGCTCGCCCGACTTAACGTCAGCGTGGAGGCCCTTGAACTTGTCGGCAATCGCATTGCGCGCGCCGGCCTGATCGAGCCCGTCAAACATATCACCGGCCATTGTAGGGCCTCCATGTGGGGATGGTAGCGTAAGGCTACCGTTTAAAGAGTTGGGCGTCAACCCAACGCAGGAACATTAACCGAAAAAACCTAAATAAGCCAATCGAGTGTGGAGGTTTCGATAGGATCCGCGGTGCGAATCTCAACCCCCATCCAATCCAGGACGCCGGGGATAGGCCGCGGCTTCTCGGTCGCGGCCCGTTCTGCTGGGTTGCCCTCGACAGCGCCGAGCGAAACCGCGTCAGCATTCATTGGGACGGTGCAGGGCGAGCACTCCATAAGCACATTGTCGGAGAACCAGAGGCCGCGCGCGGAGTGGCGCGGATCGTCCTCGTCAAACGACGCGCGAGACAGGACCACGCCCGGAAGGAACCCGACCGAACACGTCCGAATCACATTGCGGGCCAGCATCTCAGCGACCGCAACCGAGCGGGGATAGGCGGCCACGGGGATAGGCTCCAGGTCACCCACAAGCGCCCCGTCAACCACGCCCACATCGTGCCAGATACCCACAGGCAGCTCGTGCGCCTGATGTCCCCACGGGGCGACAGGGTTGTTCCGAAACTCGGCAAGCCGCCAATCCTGCGCGACGATATCGCGCGCCCGGTCGCTTGACGCGGTGGACATCACGAAACGGTAGCGGGTAGACATCGGGGTATCCGCGCCTTCCTCGTCCATTTCGCCCATGCGCTCGACAATGGTGTCCGCCTTGTGGATTGCAAACCCATAGGAGAACGTACCGATCGACTGCCGAGTGACCGCGGCGATCGCGGCGATCTCGTCAACGTCGGCCGCGCTGATCGTGCGCTCGTGGCGGACGATTGCGGACAGGTCCTTAGCGCCCGTACCGACGGCAAGGGCGAGCGCGTCAAGGGCGCGGGCCTGCGGGGTACCGTGGCGCTCCGCGTCGATCAACAGGGCGGCGAGGGCGGTAGCAGGGGTGCGGGTAATGCGGGTCAGCATTTCGGGGCCTCAATCAAGAATGGGGATGGTGGTGCATCGGCAGTTACAAGTCTCGGCAGCCGCAGCGAAGTTACCCGGCCCGTCCGCTTTCTGGCCCGCGTTGTCGCCGGAGGTTAGCGCGAACCGGCCGCCAACGTCGATAGTCTGGCCGTCGAGATCGATATGGCTTGTGCGGGTAGCGGCGTCCCGAGCAGACAGCCACGCAACCTTGAACCGGGCGCCAATGTTGGCCGCGTCGCCGTATGCAAGATTGGTCCCAACCGTCGCGGCCTTGGTTGTCTCGGTGCGGGCAATCCTCAGAGCGCGGACGGGCGAGTAGCTAATGTCGCGCATTAGCCGGCCCTGGATTTCGTTAACCGTGTCGCCGCGGAGTAGCCCGCCTTTGACGATATCGGCGGTGCGAGCCTTGGTATAAGCGTCCACGCCCTGGACCATTTCGGCCAGTTTCGCAACGCTTGGGTCGGCTACCGGGTTCCATTCGACCCCTTCCAGCCCGTGGCGCACGGCCTCATTCCAACCCATGCGGACAATCGCCCGGACGCGCTGTACCCCGATATGCTCGGCGGCGGCGGCCTGTTCCTCAGCGGTCCCGATGACGGCCACCAACTCGGCGTCAGAGATGATCCGGGCGACCCCACGCGGGTTGGATTTCGGCACGACCTCGCGCAATCGTGCGGCGGTGCGCGCGGCCCTCTCGCGGAAGTAGCCCACCCAACGCTGCCTAAGCCGGTTCTCCGATGGGGCTTGTGCGCGGCGCACGTAATCGAACCACATTAGCCCGCGCTGGTTTGCGTCGGGCAAACGCTGGAGACTGCATCCAACGTCGCGCCGCAACCAATCCCACGCGGCTACCGTCTCGGCGGCCTTCTGGCTTGCGTCCTCGTCGGCCCGCTTCATTTCGCGCGCGACCCGCTTAGCCCATGCTCGCCCCGGATTGCCACCCCATAGAAGCCACGCGATCCAACCCGTGGACGGCGCGTCATTGTCGCCCCATCCATCGGCCTGCGCGTCAACGGCGTGCCGAGCGAAGTAGCTAACCATGCGCCCGATCGTCTCGGGGCTTGCGTTCTTTCGGTTCGATAGGTCGCGAGCGCGGGCAACCCCTACCGCGGTGCCACCTCGCCCGTGCTCCTTGCGTAGCCGGAGCCCACGAGCTGCCGCGGACGCAACCGACGCGGGAGGCCGGAAGTTGATCCCGCCATACCGCTCGGGTACCGCACGATCGACCGCAACCGGCCCGTCGTCGCTCGGGGCGAGTGCGGGCAGGATAGCCAGCGGGGTACGGCTCACCCTGCGTCCAGCGCGGCGAGGGCGGCCCCTACGGCGATGCTCGCGGACTCCAGCGAGCCCAGCGCATCGGCTACCGCGTCGGGGTCCGCGTCGCCGTCGTTAAGGATCTCCGATGCCGCGGCGATCTCGTCGCGCGCTTCCTCCAGAGCATCCCGATCGATCTCGACGGTAACCGGCGTCGGGGCCTCCTCGGTTGGGTCGTCCTCGGTATCCTCCGGCGTCTCGACCGCGGGCATAGGCCACAGGTCGTCGGGCTGGTCGCTGAACCCTTCATATGTTGCGGCGGCTCGCGGGTCGGCGCCCATCATGGCCCACTGACCCACGCGGGTAAGCGCGGCGCCCTGCGCATCCTGGAGCGCCTGGACCTGCGAGAAATCGTGAACCACCCGCACGCCCGGATAGCCGGCCATCTCCGCGATCTGGCTGTACCCGTCCTCGATAAGAGCACACCGCGCCTTGATCCGAGTCCAGTACGTGACCTGTTCCATTTGGGCGGTGGCGTAGTTTGCCGCGTCGGGGATGCCCGCAACGGTAGGGGGCACGCCAAACCGACTTAGCACCGTCTGCCGCGTCCAGTTGCGCGCGTCCTGCCCTTCCATGTCCTTCGGTGTCCAACCCAGGATCTCCAGTTCGCCCGCCCCATCCAAGACCGCGATCCCGCCGTGGTTCTCCTGCATGACCTTGTCAAGCGCATTCTTGATCACCCGCACG
>Ga0307488_10005578_pt1 | contig 10399 bp, 16 predicted proteins | sample SB02metaG_FD_202248 | JGI IMG/M metagenome (GOLD analysis project Ga0307488, IMG submission 202248) | Sea-ice brine microbial communities from Beaufort Sea near Barrow, Alaska, United States - SB 0.2 | ecosystem: Environmental > Aquatic > Marine > Coastal | place: USA: Alaska | collected...
TCCAGTGCTGAGTTCATGGCCTGTATCGCCGGCACTGAATTGTCTATGGCATTGTTGATGGAATTGAATCCTGCCAAGCCTGCGATTATGATGCCTGCCGCGGCTGTTTTCTTTGCCCAATCTTTGACACCTTCTTCCAGTTCTGCTTCTGTCGTGCCCGTTCTCTTGCTGGTCATGACGTTCTTGACCCTGTCTAGGTAGTGTGAGCTCATGTTGCCGTATCCATGTCTCCATGCCATCTGTCTCAGAGTTTTCTCATCTGCACCTTTGAATCTGTCTGCCAGTTCCTTGTCAGTCATGTTGGCGTACTTCTGTTTGCTCTTGATAACACTCGATGGCATTCCGCCCTCGTCTGTGTTCTTCCTGTTCTCTTTTGCAATCTCTTTCTCAACTTCGTTTACTCTCTTCTTGAGGATCCTCATCATGCCAGGCTTTGTGTCAACGTCTGCTGTTTTAGTTTCCCTAGCAAGTATCTCGTCTAGGTTCTTCTGTATAACACCTGCGTGTCTCTGCATCAATGCACTGTCAATTTCTTCTCTGTATGGATTTAGCTTCTGGTAGTCCTCGTAGTGGTAAACTGCCTGTAAGTAGTCTGCCGCTAGATTCAATTTTGTTTGCACCCAACCCTCTAGGTCATCGCCTTTCTTGATCATGTCGATCAATTCAATAGCCATCTTGGCAGTTGCGTACAACTGTGATTTGCTCATGTGTCCCTCGCCTGCGTCTTCGTTGGCCGTCCTCAGTGCGTCAGCAACGTCTGGCTGTTGTGACAGACCTTTCCTGACTTTCTCTATGGTGCTGGTTGCCTTGGACATGTTGTCCTTGTTCCTCTTGTCGAAAGCTATGCCCTTGGCCATCTTGATCTCTTTGTCTGTGACTGCTGTGTCTGTGCCCTCTGACATGCCATCATCGTCATACGTGCCTGCCTTTGAACCTGCCGTGTAACCGTGTACACTCTTGACGTAGTTAGATGCTAGGTCGATCTTCTTGGCCACCCATGATTCCATCTCCTGGCCATCGTCTATCATGTTGTGTAATCTTATTGCGTGTGTGCCAATCTTCAACAGTTGGTTCTGTGCCATGCCTGCCTCGTATGTGTCCGGCTTTGGATCCGGCTTCTGCATCATGTGTGATAGTTCTTCGAATCTCATTATACGAAATGTACGTGTGTTAGTTGTGGATAATTTTTCTTGATTCTTATTGCTTCTTGACGATACATTTGCACTTCTTCGTCTTGGTCATGCAGTCTGTCAGTGGCAGTGATGAAGTCGTCTATTGCTATAGGTCCTGAGTTCTCGAAGTCTATTTCAAGGCCCAGTTTGCCCAGTAGCTGTCTTGCCGACATGTTGCTTCTGTGTGGTGTTTGCGTTTCAAAACCTTTTGGATATGTCCATCTAACTGAACCATCATCTGGGTCTTTCTCTTTCATGTATCCCATGAAATCTGCACCTTCTCTTATGACTTCATTTACTTTCATACGAATATTTATACGTTACAAGCCTTGCATACGCACACTCTACAAACCTCTATGTCATGTTCTTTTGAGCCTTCTGATGCGTATCCCGTCTCTTTCCTGTATAGACTCTGTGTGCAATGGCTATCATTCCCACAGTTGTCACATTTCACCGTATCTGTCAGGATCAAAGGTTCCATCAGTACATGTTCCTTTTGATTGCTGGACCGCCAAACAGGCTGGTGCCTGGCATCAGTATTGCGTTGTCGGTTGGCTTCTGCATCTTGGGCTTTGGCACGTTGGGTGCTTTGGTTCCCGAACGTCCAGGTGAGCCCGTGTATGATTTCTTGAATCTGTCTGGTCCTGCCGCAACGTGTGGGTTGGCCAGTGTGGCTATGTTGCCTGCACTTGTGGCACCTGCTGTGGCCTGTTCGCCTAATCTTTTATGTGTGATTATCTCGTTAATCTTCATTATTATTACTTATTTGTTTTGTTTTTTCCTTCAATTCTATTTCCATCTCAGAGGTGCCTCGGGAAGAGTCAGCCTTGACATCTTGCAAAAAATCAAAGTAATTTTTAGTGTAATTCTGCCACCAAGCCACAAAAAACCAATCCAAACGAAAATAGCCTGCAGTATGCCAATTATCCTGCATGATCATATGCATATTGTATTTCTTTCTGATTCCAAATTCAAATTTGAAATTGCCACCATTAGGATGGTGGTGCCTGGAAATACTTTGAGCGTGATCAATATTGAACTGGCTCTCGCTGAAGAGATAGGCCTTTGCATATCCATTGGGCCCGGGCCACGCGGCACGCACCTTGTTCTTGATCTTAATGTTGTTGTTATTACGTCTGTTTGCATATAATCTTTTTATGGCCTGCAACATCTTGGACTTGTTGTCATGCATTTCCTTGCTTACGAGATATATGGGATTGAACAAGACCATGCTTCTTTTACTCATAAATCCGTTGTTGTAGTTGGAATTGTTGTTTAAAACTTCTAGGGTCAGTTCCCCCTCGTCGGGCCATGTTGACGAGTCCACTTCGATCATTTTGAATTTTTTCGGTGCCTTGAACGTAAAACGTTCAGTCGTATCTATACCTAGACCCAAACACATATTGTCTTCCCACATGCTTTCTGTTTTAGTCATTGAGATTTCCATGGATTCCTCGTTGTCACACTCGAACTCATCTATCATCTGTCCGTTTATGTAAACTCTGACTAGTGGGAAATCTTTATTTTTTTCCCATAGTTGATAACCTATTATGAGATAATACTTCATGTAGCAGTAGTTATTATTTCTTTTTACGTCCGGACTTCATGTTGGCACACCAGTGATACATCTTTGCTTTCTCACCCGATGCCTTCTTTGCTCTTGCTCTTAGACTTGTGACAGAACCGTTACAACTTGCACCTGACTTCTTTACCCTGCCTGGTCTGCTCTTGCCTTTCTTCTTGCCATCCGCGAAGTTCTCACCAACCAAACTGTCCAGTCCGTATTCCGGATTGATAGCACCGTGCATCTGTTTTGCGATCATGTCTATCTGTAAAGCAACCATGAAATCATAATCGCTTACATCTTTGGTCCTGTGTGTGTAAATTTTCACTAGCACCTCATCATAGAAGACACCTATGTCGGCATGATGGTCCAGTTCTTCCTGTGGTTTGACTGTGTTGATTAGGAACTTGATAACCTGGAAGTAGTCTTCAAACTTGAATCTTTTCTGTAGACTGTTGTTTTTGTATTCCCAATCTGGAAGGAATTTCTCACGCAGTCTCTCGATGTCATCCTCTGGAATACTCACATATTCTCTGTCTGTCTCTTCGTTTGCTCTGTTGTTGCCCACGTTCTTGAAATCAAATCTGTTGTTTGGGCCTGTGCCTGGTTTGTGTATCAAACCCATGGGCTTGATGCTCTGTGGCATTATTACGAATTCCTGTGCCTTCATTTCTTTGCTAGTCCGAGCTTCTTGACGTTCATGTACTCACCGCCTACAGGAACATCCTTGGTTGCGTTCTGTTTGGTTACTATGCCAACACCTGCGGCCTCTTCTTGCACACTATCGCTGAAAGCGTAATCAGTTTCACCACCAACTGAACTTACATCCACTGTGCCGTGTCTTGCGTCCTTTGTTGGGTTACCTTCTTTTAAAACTTTTGCCCAAGTGGACATGTTGATCGCACAATTTTTAACCTGTTCTAGTGTTTGTTCGTCTTTTACAATTTCATCCATTCCTTGTGCTTTAGATTCTATATTACAACTAGGCGGAATAGTAAAGCCTAAATTTGTTGCGAAGTTGTAGCAGTTTCCATGTATGTGTTGGAATCCGTCACCACCTCCTGATACCAGTGTACCAAAAACTTTGTTATAGAACGGTTGGAATTTGTTGTCTTTACCCCAACTGTATATTGGATCCAATCTCTGGAACATGGATTGTATGTGAGAGCTGTGTCCACCCCACCATATAGGTGTTGCGAATACGATACCATCACTTTTAAAAATATCCATAATGTATGGTTTAAGCTCGTCGTCTACATCTTTCGTAGCGGCATCGTACTTCAGATCTCTCATGGTTACGATTTCACATTCATCGCCTATTTTTTTAAATGCTAATTGCAACATCTTGCAAACTGCAGAAGTGTTTGACTCCTCGTCTGGTTTAAGTGTTCCATTAAAAATTATAAATTTCATTATTTCATCGCCTGTTTAGTTGCTGTGGCATACATCACTGCTTCTGCGTCTTTGCCATATCTCTTCTTGAATCCTGCTTTGTCCTTCTTCATGCCTTTTACATTTTTTTCTCTCTTGCTCTTTTCACCTTTGGTCATGCTTCTACCTGTTGTGCTATGCTCGCCACCATGTGCTTCTGTCATCTCTTGTGACCTAGCAACTATGACTCCACAAGCAAGTCTGTCACCTGCGTTGCCTGTCTTCTTGCTTTCCTCGTCTCCACCCTTGCCAAGGTCATCCTCATCAGAGTGTACAACGAATCCTCTTCCTATCACTGAACGTGATCCTATCAGTTCTACCCTCTTTGCTTCTATTGTGAATTTTGCTGTGCCTGATTCGTCTGCTGTGATATTACCAAGATCACCAACGTGTCCTTGTGTTATATCTCCATGGTCAACGTTGTCCGGATTGTAATGTCCGCCCATTGACTTGCAACCATCCGTCATGTCTCCGAACTCGTGTATGTGGAATCCGTGTAAACCAGGTTCTAGTCCTGTTACAGTGCCTTTTATTAAAGTGGCTGTTCCTGGTGCCTGTATAAGCAGTATAGTACCCTTTACAGCGTCAGAGTGCTCTAATATGCACTGTGCTACCACCGTGTTTGAATCCTCTGTTAACCTGTCTACGGACTCACACTGGCAGGTCTCTGCTCTGGTCCTGGGACAACTGGTATCTATGTGATTGAATTCCTGTATTCGCATACAGGTATTTATTTTTTAGGCATTGGGTCTTCACCCGTCTGGTTGGGTCTTGCGAACCATAGTTTGAACCACTCGTCTGACCCTCTCTTGATGTTGTGTTTTCTCTCGTATTCTGCCTTGGCTGTGCCTGTGTATGAAAGATTCTCTCCCATGGAGTTGCCGGCCGATACTTCACCCACTCCTGCTAGTTTCTTTAATCTCTCTATTTCGTCCATCTAGACGGTCCAGCTTTTCATCTGCTCTTTGGTAGGTTTGTGTGCTTTTACTTTCTCTACCTTGCCACCCTTGGCCAGGAACTTCTTCATCTTCTCGTCTAGTTCTCTTTGTAATTCTTGCGGTGTTTTTGGTATCTCACCTGTCGAGTATGCTCTATTGATCCCTTCGAATTTTCCCATAGTCTTCCAATCCTTTCTGAACTTTGTTTAATTGATCTCTGTTTGCTTGATATAGTATTCCATATCCGCCAGCGGCCTGCCACTTCTGTATGTTAACTGGTCTGTCGTCTATTAGAATGTTAGGTGTGCCTGACGCTTTGTCCTTGGCATAAGTTTCTTTCCTGCCCGTTACTATGATCTCCGCAGGTGCTTCAATGTTGTTTGTGATCCAAACTTTCTTGTACTTGCCCGAGTTCTCATGGTCACCCCTCAAGGGTGATGTGTTGATACTGAACGTACCACCTGTGAATTTCTTAACTAGATCTATCAATCCATCTGCTGTGGGAAATTTGGGTAGTGTTGCAAAGAAGTCAGTACCTGTTATCCTGTCAATTACTTCTTTCTTTAGATCCTTTGTCTTGTCTGCTGTCAATTCCTTCCAGTGTGACACTCCGTAAAGTTTTTCTACACCACCAAAGAAGTCTGCCAGGACTCCGTCCATATCTAGATATACTGTAGGTTTTCCATCTGCCATACTCTCATTATACAACTTTTTGTTGTTTTCGTCAACTTCTTTACCAAAGCGATCCTGTATCCTGTCGTATAGGACTTTACCTTTTTCGCCACCCATTACCATCCTGGAGAATTCTTGTTCCTGTCCCTTCATGGCAAGTTCTCTGGCCTTTGATGCCGAAACCCCTGTGATGTCATCTGCGTCTGGATCTCTCTGTCCAGCACTGACAACCTGTATCTCATCGAACTTGTATTCAATGTCACCTGCTTTGTTTGGTTGTCCGTTGTACTGATTCAATAACTTTTGGAATTGCATCACCCTGTCGTCACCTGCGATCATTATTACCCTTGTTCTTCCCTCTGCCTCAAGTACCTTCATCACTTTGATGATTGTGTTTGCTCTCACGTCACCAAATGATAGATTCTTGTCTGATTGGAAGTGCTGTCTTAGGTATGATAATTTTGTTGTGAAATCTAGTGGATCTTTTTCTGTGCCACCTGTGTGTGAAAGGAATACAAATCCCTTGCCATTGACCTGTTTGGCCATTGACTGTACTTTCTGAATTAGTTTTTCGTGTCCTATTGTGGGTGGATTGAATCGGCCAAAGGCAAAAACTGCGGTGGACCTATCGTCCTCGTTAAGAAACAGTTCCCGGAGGTGCATCGTATTCGCCTTGTTCTATGTTTTCTAGTTCTCTGTCTGAGATGACTCTTGCTACTTGCTGTCTGGTCTCTTTTGGAAATACGTCTTTGACATCTTGGTCCACTGAACCATGCTCTTCGATATATGCTTTTGCGGCATCGTCCACCAAGTACATCCAGAGTGTTTGTGCTTTCTCATGATCGTAAACACCTTTTGCAATCTTTCTCTTGATGTTTGATATGATTGGCATGAATCTTCTTCTGTACAGATCCTCATTGTTATTGATGTAGGAGTCCAGCTCGTTTACTGCGTCTGAGTCTACTGCTTCGTTGATGAATTGTGATGCTCTCATATAAGCATATTTATTAATAAAGGTTCTCTAAAAGCCACATGTAAAATGGTGATGAGAACTTAAATCGCCATGTACCGTTATGACCCATCTGTGTAACATTTTTAAAGGATTTCTTCAATTCTGTGCCAGCTTCTCTTTGTTCGGTAGCCCATGGTTCTGGATATTCTGGTGTATAAACTCCCTCATACACTAATGCACCTATATCAATCTCGTCAATCTCTATGCGATTAATCTCTAGTACTTGGTCTTTAATTATTTTGCCGTTTTCCACTACTGTTTGCTTGTTGTCTTTCCCTGACCTTTTAATAGTCAGGTAGTAATCCTCGCCTTCTTCAAATTTATGCTCAAACTCCACCATGGTGGGCTCGTCTTTGGTCCCGTCAATAAACCAAGTAAAATAGACTTTGTTGTTGATACTAATCTCTGCAACTGGTGGCTTATCCCACATGGTTGCGTACAGCTCTATTTTAAATTTTATATTTTCGGTTGCCATTCAAATTCCAATCCTACTGCGTGTCCTACGTATGGAATATTTACGTCATCCCGGAACAGCTCAATAGCGATCTGAGTACCTTCAACAACACACTTAATATACTTGTCATCGTGTTGCATCACGTCGGCAGTCTTTTTCTGTCCGTTTTTTGTGCAAGTTATTTCTATTGTGTCTATCAAAGAATAACTCCTATGATGTATCCACCTAACAAGAATGCCAATAGGTGTTTTGTCCAAGCAGACCAAGATTTCTCAACCTTATATCCATTCTCTTTAAGACACATTACATGGGCGTCGATTGATTCTGCTGTCACCTTAACTTCTACTGTTTGTATATTTTCTATTTCATTATCTGTCATGTTTTAATTGTACTACAAAATAGGTATTTGTCAACCTAGTTGGTCTTTAAAAGACCTACTGTTTATGCTATGAATTTAGTAGTATTGAATTTACAGTGCCGGCAGTCATTGATTGGGTTCTTGATCTTACCCAAACATAGTTGCCTGTGAAGTTTGCACTTGAAGTCACTGTGCTGGTGTCTGCTGTGAATGTTGTATCTGCTACATCAAACCAATCATCTTCCGTTGGTGCTGTCGCAAGAGTGCCTTGCATCTTGATCGTTGCGTTGGCATTGAAGTCTGCCGAAACCTGGTATGCTACTGTGTGTACTCCGTCTGGCTGTGAGTAGTATCCGTCACCTTTTGCCTTGTCTGAAACAAAGCCAACATGGTCCAGTGTGAATGAACTTCCTGCTGTTTCTGTTGTCACTACTTCGGAAACTGTGATTTCTAATGTTGAAACCACTGTGCTTACAGTGAATGTTGAGTTGTTGCTGGATGTTCCTGTGACCGTGATCAGATCGCCTACAGCAAGTTTTCCAGATCCTGTCAGTACTGTGCTGGTTGACTTGATTGTGTACACTCCGGCAGTTGCAGTGAAACTGATATCAGTCCCAGTGATGCTGGTTATGTGTGCCTTGGTTGCTATTAGTGTTGTGCTTGTCTGTGCCATCGTTGTTATTTATTGTTCTTTGCGTCTCTTGAATCTTGCTGTTTTTGGACCTAGTCCGTACACAGCGGCCAGTTCGTTAGGCTCCTGTCCATCTACGGTCATGATATCAAGATATTTTATCTTGTATGCCTTGCCATCGGCCTCGCCATACTCTTCACAAAGACAATCATCTGTTCTTACTTTCCTCACTATTAGGTGCACCTTCTTCTCAACAGGTGATCCCATCCAGTCCTTCATTATTGTGGATTCCACAATAGAGTCCCTCTTGAATATGTTATGCTCTTGTAGTTTTTTTATTGCTTCCATTTTTTTACCTCGACAAATTTGATTACTTTGTCTATTCCTTTCTGTGCTATCATGTATATTGGTGTTAGAAACTTTTCGTCCTGTACGTAGAAGTATCCATGGTAACAGTGTGGAGATCTGTCTTCTAGGAAGTCTAGTACAAACTTGTTAGTAATTAAACAGTTGTCTATGTTTCTTTCAATAAATTCTCGCAGTGCTTCTTTTTCTGTTTCATTGACATGTTTATGTACATCTTTTTTTAAGTGTACTTGATACTGATACTTTCCGTGTGGTAGTCTGTCACATCCTACTGTGTTCTTGTCTAACAGACCAAACTTTGGATCCACTATCTCAGTTTTTTCATAGTAATTTGTAAATGATCCTATCAAATCTTTCGACATTCCTTCGTTTGTGTAGAATATTGCTTTCTTGTCCTGAATCCTGAATCTCATGCTATCTCTGTGTTGCATTATAAAGTCTGCCAAATTGTTTAAATCTTTCAATCCAACATTTTTTTTCTTGAGATTAATCAAGTATTGATCCGTTGTTGGATAGAACATTAAACTACCGGGCATTTTAAATATCGTTTTGTAACGATACTTGCCGTAATATAACTTATTATGATGTTTTCGCATTTTTTATTTTGGCTTTCTTTTTCTCTTTGTTGGTCACTTTAACAGTAACTTTATTTGCTTTGAACTCTACTTTAAGTTTTGGAACGACATCTTCTGATAGTGTAACTTCAACCCTTCCACCATCATTTAACTCGCCAAACAATATCATCTTGGACAAAGGATTTTTAATCTCTTCGTCAATGATTCTTTGTAATGGTCTAGCACCTAATTTAGCATCAAATCCTTTTTTAACAAGATATTCTATTGCTGGATCTGTTGCATTAACTTCAACGCTTTTTTCTAATGTCATTGTGTTTAATTCTAACAAGAACTTTTTAACAATAGATTTCATTGTTTTCTCACCTAGCTTGTCAAACTTGATCACTGCATCTAATCTATTTCTAAACTCTGGTGGGAAAAACTTCTTGAGTGCCTTGTCGTCTTCTCCTGTTCTTTCACTCTTACCAAAACCTATGTTAGCTCTTTCCATGTCTTCTGCACCTAGGTTTGACGTCATTATAAGTGTAACATTTCTGCAGTCAGCTTTCTTGCCATTGGATCCGGTTACTGTTCCGTAGTCCATCACTTGTAGCAACATATTAGACACATCTCTGTGTGCTTTCTCTATCTCGTCAAATAGTACAACTGCATGTGGATTCTTCTCTACCTCATTAATAAACATACCACCACCCATGTTAGAATCTTCGTAACCTACATAGCCCGGAGGTGAGCCAATCAATTTTGAAATTGAATGTTTTTCTTGATACTCTGACATGTCAAATCTAACCAGTTCCACGCCCAGTGTTTTCGCTAGTGTCCTTGCAGTCTCGGTCTTACCACAACCTGTTGGTCCTAAGAACAGGAACGATCCAACCGGTTTGTTCAAGTTTTTAAGGCCTGCTCTTGCAACCAGTATCTTGTCTGTGATGGTGTTGATTGCTTTATCCTGTCCAAACACTTGCAGTTTCATCTTCTCTTCGAGTGTTTTTAGATTGCTTGCCTGTTTCTGACTCAACTGCTCTATGCTTATCCCGGTCATCACTGATATCTCGTGTATGATCTCTTCATGATCAATTACACCATCTTTTATACCGTTCAGTCTCAGCCTTGCACATGCAACATCAATTATGTCAATTGCTTTGTCTGGCAGTTTCTTGTCTGCAATAAACTTACTTGAATAATCAACTGCGTCTTCACAAGCTTCATTTGTAATTGTACATCCGTGG
>Ga0307488_10005579_pt1 | contig 10399 bp, 9 predicted proteins | sample SB02metaG_FD_202248 | JGI IMG/M metagenome (GOLD analysis project Ga0307488, IMG submission 202248) | Sea-ice brine microbial communities from Beaufort Sea near Barrow, Alaska, United States - SB 0.2 | ecosystem: Environmental > Aquatic > Marine > Coastal | place: USA: Alaska | collected 2017-05-06
TTGGTGGGCCCACGAGGACTCGAACCTCGGACAAACGGATTATGAGTCCGCTACTCTAACCAACTGAGTTATAGGCCCATATACTTTCCGTTTACTCGTATTCGTCGCTGCTAAATCGTTTTCTCTCGGTTACGTACTTATTGCACGTTTCCTCGTTCATTCAATCTCGCGTCTCGACTACAAGTAAATGGCTTTGTTTTCACTATTGAGCGAAAACTACACTACTTGGCTAGGGAGGTCCCCGCAGTGTCTTTCTTAGGTTGAGATTCTATCTAATCCCAGCCGTTTTCTTAAGTGTTATTTTGCTTAATTGGGTTCTATTTTTGAGCCGCTTTGTAATTGTCGAGCTGCATCTTCTCCACGGCCTTGGGGTCAGCTTTTAGACCCTGGCTTATTTGAAGGGCGAAAGCGTCTGGAAAAACATCCTCATGGCCCGCAGCAATGGCTTCAAATACTTTAACGGCAACAACGTCTGGTGATTCTTTATCATAGGGTAGGTTGGCCGCCATGTCAGTGTCGATTGGACCAGGGTAGACGCCAGTGACCAATGTGCCTTGTCCATCCAGCTCAACCCTTAAGCCTTGAGTCAATGAATGAGCAGCCGCTTTAGAGGCCGAGTAGCTCGCGGCAAAGGGAAAGTTGCTTAAACTAGAGATGGATAGGATGTTGACCATCGCGCCGCCGCCGTTGGCTTTAAGAATCGGTGCAAAGGCAATAGCCATTCGTAGGATGCCAAGATAATTTACATTTATCTCTAGCTGAGCTTTGCTTGGATCCGCGGCCACCAAAAAAGGGCTGCCAGTCCCCATGCCTGAGTTGTTGACTAGAATTTCAGTATCGCCAGCTAAAGCGGCTGCCGCGTCAACTTGCTCTTGCTTGGTTACATCAAGCTCAACCGGGATAACACGGTCGTCGCCGAGTGCTAACAGAGCCTCAAGTTTTGATTTGTCCCTCGCGGTGGCATAGACTTTTTTTGCGCCCATGGCCAAAGCCTGAGTTACAAAGCTTTTACCAATACCGCGATTTGATCCGGTGACAAAAACGACTTTATCTTCTATTGATACTGATGGCACGTCTCTTTTTCTCCCTAATTTATTGTCGTCCAGTAAAAAACGACTGCTAATGTGATTAGTCAGTCGCTTGGTTACAGTGCTATAGATTTGGTAACGCTTATTCCTGATCTATTCGTCGAGGAAGCTGCGCAAGTGATCAGAGCGAGTCGGGTGGCGTAGCTTACGCAGCGCCTTCGCCTCGATTTGACGAATACGCTCACGGGTCACGTCAAACTGCTTGCCGACTTCTTCTAGGGTATGGTCAGTATTCATGTCGATACCAAAACGCATTCTAAGGACTTTAGCTTCTCTTGCAGTCAAGCTGCCCAGAACGTCCTTAGTGGCTTCGCGAAGACCTTCGTCGATAGACGAGTCCACTGGCGAATCGACTGTCGCGTCTTCGATGAAATCACCAAGGTGGGAGTCTTCGTCATCACCAATAGGCGTTTCCATTGAGATGGGCTCTTTCGCAATCTTAAGCACGCGGCGAACTTTGTCTTCAGACATGTCCATACGCTCGCCCAGTTCTTCTGGGGTCGGTTCGCGGCCTTTCTCATGAACCATTTGGCGCGAGATGCGGTTCAGCTTATTAATCGTTTCAATCATATGCACAGGGATACGAATCGTTCTGGCTTGGTCAGCAATAGAGCGAGTGATAGCTTGGCGTATCCACCATGTTGCATAGGTCGAAAATTTGTAGCCGCGGCGGTATTCAAACTTATCTACCGCTTTCATTAAGCCAATGTTGCCTTCTTGAATAAGATCCAAAAACTGCAAGCCACGATTAGTGTATTTTTTAGCAATGGAGATTACCAAGCGCAGGTTGGCTTCAACCATTTCTTTCTTGGCGCGACGAGATTTTGCTTCGCCAATAGACATCTGACGATTGATGTCTTTAATCTCTGTAACAGAAAGTCCGCTTTCTTCTTCGAGGAGCCTGATCTTCTTTTGGGCTCTCAAAACTTCAGTCTTCACGTTCACTAAAAGCTCAGAATAGGCTTTCTTTTCTTTTATGTGCTTTTCGATCCACTTTTCATTGGTTTCATTGCCAGGAAAACTTTCGATGAAAGTTTTGCGTGGCATTTTAGCGCCACGAACACACAGGCTAATAACCATTTTCTCGTGGCGACGCAGACGTCCTAGTACGGCACGAATATGGCTAAGCAGTGGATCAAACTGACGTGGAGTCAGCTTAAAGCTTTTGAACACCTCGCCTAAGTTTTCCAGCTCGATGACTGATTTGGGGTGATCGCGACCATTTTTGTTAACCACTGTACTGGTTTTCTTGAATTGATCGGCCAACTCGCCAAAGCGAATTCTTGCTTCTTCAGGATCTGGTCCTACTGGCGCTTCGTCTTCATCATCATCGCCTGTTGAGGCAGCTGAGCTGTCAACAATTTGAACTGGCGCTGGAATAACGTCAGTGGTGTCAAGGTAACCGGTAATAAGTTCGTTCAGGCGGCGCTCTTCGGTGTTAGTGAGCGCGTATTCGTTTAATACATGCTCCACCGTGCCAGGGAAATAGGCCATGGCTTTCATTAGCTCACGCAGACCTTCTTCAATGCGCTTGGCGATAACTATTTCACCTTCACGGGTCAATAGCTCCACGGTGCCCATTTCGCGCATATACATGCGCACTGGATCGGTGGTTCGCCCGGCTTCGTTTTCCACCGCAGCCAAGGCTGCAGCAGCTTCGGCGGCGGCTAGTTCGTCGGCGCCAGTGTCACTCTCTTCATTTAACAGCAGAGAATCAGTATCTGGTGCGGTTTCGAACACCTTGATGCCCATGTCGTTGATCATCTGAATGATGTCTTCAACTTGGTCAGGATCTGATATTGACTGTGGAAGGTGATCATTTACCTCGGCATAAGTGAGGTAACTTTGTTCCTTTCCTTTAGCAATCAATGCTTTAAGAGTGGACTGTGGAGCTATTAAATCGGCCATGAATTCTCTTCTTGCCTGGCGCAGATGCCAGGAAATGGGTGAATAAAACGCAGCCGGACATTATAGAGATCACCAGCTATTTTGTATATCGTTAGTCGTTTTTTTAGACAATTGAATTGCCTATTTAGTTTTAATCCTATTCTTCATCACTGTTTTGGGCGGAAAGTGCTGGATTGCCAAACTTCGACTTCAGCATCTCATTAATTTTCAGCTGATAGAGCTTTTTACTCACGTCCACCATTATGCTGTCAATTATTTGCCTAAATTCTCCTTCGAGTCCCTCAGTAGGCGTTATTTTCTCTTCTTTTAGCAATTGCGTTAACTGATTGCCCAAAGTGGTTCCATAACAATAGCCTAAAAGAGTGAAGACCTTAGTAGTGGGGTCTTTTTGAACAATTTCAATGAGTGAGAGCAGGAGTTTCCGGCTTTCGTCTTCGGTACTGCGCAGCGGTGTTAGGTCTATTTCAATACAAAGTGCGATTTCCGGGTTGCGGAGCAGTAATTCAATAGCTTTGACGGCAGCGGGACGTCGGTAAATAGAAAGCCCGTTGTTGGGCGGCTTAATTGGATATTTCTGCCGGCCCTGAGAATTGGCTGACCCTTGAGGCGAGCCCGGTGCCGCCCCTGGGACGTAGGAGGGGACATCGTAGGGAACTTCATAGTGCCCGCCGCTGCGGTCGTTGTTGTAATCATCGTAGCCTTCATCGCTGCGGCTATCGTTACGTCCACCGAAAGATGCGTCGGATGACCCAGACGAGGCAGTCCATTTTGATTGATCTCTGTCGTCAGGCTTGTCTAATAACTTATTCAAAGCCTCGCTAGATATGCCAAGCAGGCCTGCCAATCGGTCTTGCATAAGCTGACCGTAAACACCGTGAGGCAGCTGTTTAAGGTGAGGTTTGGCGAGATTGCTCAGTCTAGCTTTCCCCTCAATGGTGGCAACGTCGATGCCGACCGAAAGCTTATCGAAGAAAAAAGTCTCCAGAGGAGTCGCGTTGACAAGTTCTTCATTGAACTTTTCTTGGCCAATTTTGCGGACCAAGGTGTCCGGGTCCTCTCCTTCGGGGAGGAATAGAAACTTTGCTTGGCGGCCATCTTCCATTTGCGCAAGGGTTGCCTCCAATGCCCTCCAGGCGGCAGTTCTGCCTGCTTTATCACCGTCAAAGCAAAACACAACTTCGGGTACTAAGCGGAATAGCCGGCTTAAATGATTGCTGTTAGTTGCTGTGCCCAAGGTTGCAACGGCATTTCTGATGCCCATCTGGGCGAGGGCTATAACATCCATATAGCCCTCTACTATAAGCAGCTGGCTATACTTCTGGCTGGTTTTTTTAAATTCATAGAGACCATAAAGCTCGGCGCTTTTATGAAATACGGGGGTCTCCGGTGAGTTCAGGTATTTCGGTTTGTCATCACCAAGAACGCGTCCACCAAATGCGATAGTTCTGCCTCGAGTGTCCCTGATAGGGAACATGATACGGTGCCTAAAGCGGTCGTAGTATCTTGGTCCTTCGCCTTGAACTTTTGATTTCTCGTTATCTCGGTCTTTCTCGATAACCATTCCTGACTTTTCTAGGGATTGCTTTACGGTGCTATCGCTGCCTAACGCGCCGAGTAGGTTGTCCCAGCCTGGAGGGGCGTAGCCGATGTTAAAGTCTCTTGCGATCTCTCCACTCAGCCCGCGGGAGACTAAATAGTCAATCGCCGCTTGTTTGTTTTCATGTTGCCTAAGCTGATAGCGGAAAAACTTATTGGCTTTCTCTAACACAGTAAAAAGTTTAGCGTTTTCTGACTGCTTGCGTTGGCTTGCTTCTGATTCTTCTCGGGGAACTTCCAGGCCATTTTCTTTTGCAAGGGCCTCAACAGCTAAAGGAAAGTCCAGTTGATCGAAGTTCATTACAAAGCCGATTGCATTGCCCGCAGCTCCGCAGCCGAAGCAATAGTAAAACTGACGTTCGGGTTGAACACTAAAGGATGGTGTTTTTTCGGTATGAAATGGGCAGCAAGCAGAGTAATTCTTGCCGGATTTCTTTAAAGGCACCCGTTTATCTATGACGTCAATGATATCAGCGCGGCTGAGCAGATCGTCAATAAATGCCTGTGGGATTAAGCCTGCCATCGCTTGGTGATTGTTCCTTGCTGGTGTTTATCGTGTTCTTTCAAGGGTACTGCTGCGAACGCGTCTTTAGGAACCCGTTGCGGCAACTATATTATAGCGAATATTTCAGTATCGCAGGACACTACCATTTAGAGAGATGATATCAGGAATTCGACATATCGCTTCTTTGGGAGCTAGGGGATGGATAAAGGTGTGGGATGCTGCCGGCTCAAAAAGTATTGTTTGAGCCAAGCTCCATGCCCAAGAGGCTTTATTAAGCGCCGGCTTAATCCAGCGCTGCTTTGATCTTTTGGCTTACAACGCCCATGTCCGCTTTGCCGAGGACCTGAGGCTTAATCAGCGCCATTACTTTGCCCATGTCTTGCATGGTCTTGGCGCCAGAATCAGCTAGAGCGGCAGATAGGATACCTTCGATTTCTTCGTCGGTCAGCGCTTTAGGCATGAAATCCTGAAGCACCAAAATCTCAGCTTGCTCTATATCTGCTAGTTCTTGCCTTTTTCCAGCTTCGAATTGCTTAATAGATTCACGGCGCTGCTTCACCATTTTATCTAGGATGCCAAGTATGCGGGCATCGTCCGGATCAATGCGCTCGTCAACTTCAATTCGCTTTATCTCAGAAAGAGCCAGTCTAATAGTGCCCAAACGCTCTTTATCTTTAGAGCGCATCGCATCTTTCATCGCTGCTGTGATTTCTTGCTTTAATGGACTTTCGGACATAATCAGAGAAATCCTTTTTTAAGGAGCGAAAAAAAGCTGCAACAACCAGGCTTATCTGTATTGAAAACAACTTGCGGGTGCTGAGGGCATCTAGCGGATAACAAGGCTGCTAACCGTGGGCCTACTTTATCGTATTTATAGGCCCCAAATTATCTAGTGCAAAGCGGTCTAGTATAGACGAACGCTTTTGCGACTTTCTCGAGAAACCTTCTTAAGGTGACGCTTAACGGCAGCGGCAGCTTTACGCTTACGCACGGACGTAGGCTTTTCATAAAATTCGCGACGACGAACTTCAGCTAATATTCCGGCTTTCTCACATGAACGCTTAAAACGACGTAGTGCTACGTCAAAAGGCTCATTTTCTTTCAGTTTTACCATTGGCATGGAAAAAACACCTACCTTAAATTTTTATATGACTTGGATTCGGCTTGGTTCCTGAAAAGCTGCTAGTATTTTGCCTATCTAATTTCAGGGGCGTGAATTGTAATGCCCAGCCTCAATAAATGCAAAGAGAATTGTAGCTGGATTGTTAAGAAAGCGTTAGTCACCAATATTAAGCATAATCCAGTTGGGGTTTGCTCACTTTTTTGGCATGATTGCGTCCCAGTAGTATTCAGCGTCCGAGACTAACCCATTGAAAGTATTAGGTATTGAAACATCTTGTGATGAAACCGGTATTGCTATTTACGATAGTGACGCTGGTTTGCTCGCAGACGCCCTTTATAGCCAGGTCGAAATTCATGCTAAGTATGGAGGTGTAATTCCCGAACTTGCTTCACGAGATCACATTAGAAAAGCTTTGCCGTTGATTAGTCAGGTGCTAGCGCAGGCCCAACTTAAGCCGGAGGACATCGATGGAGTTGCCTATACCGCAGGGCCTGGTTTGGTTGGTGCGCTGTTAGTGGGTGCATCTATTGGGCGGGCTCTTGGCATGGGATGGGGGGTCCCAACGTTGGGGATACACCATATGGAAGGGCATCTTCTTGCCCCTATGTTAGAAGATACTCCGCCAGAATTCCCTTTTGTGGCGCTGCTAGTGTCCGGTGGCCATACGCAATTAGTAAAGGTAATAGGGATTGGCGAATACACTTTGCTTGGCGAGTCGCTCGATGATGCCGCCGGTGAAGCATTCGACAAAGTTGGTAAGATGCTGGGTTTGGAATATCCAGGAGGCCCTAATCTTGCGAAACTGGCAGAGAAAGGCATTCCTGGACGCTTTAGTTTCCCTCGGCCAATGACAAATAGGCCGGGTCTGGATTTCAGTTTTAGCGGTCTTAAGACGTCTGTTCGCAATACTATCGCCCAATGCCGGGAGCTTGCTGAAGGTAAACAGGGTGAAGGGGAGCAAGAGGCGATAGGGGCAAAAGAAGAGAGAAGTGAGCTAGATCAGCAAACAAAAGCTGATATCGCGCAAGCGTTTGAAGATGCTGTTGCAAGTACACTGGCCATAAAATGTCGGCGTGCTTTGCAACAAACAGGGTTTAAAACCTTGGTTATCGCCGGTGGTGTTAGTGCTAACTTACATCTGAGGTCAGTACTAGAGTCAACTGTTCAAAAATTAGACAGCAAATTATTCTATGCCCAGCCTAAGTATTGCACCGACAATGGCGCAATGATCGCCTACGCCGGTTGTCAGCGTATTCAAGCAGGGCAGCGAGATGATCTTGCGATTCGAGCGCAACCTCGCTGGTCACTGGAGACCCTGACGCCACTTAATCGTTAACTTCTGTTTGCGATGTCGTTATGGTCTGAAGGACTATTCACATAATTAGAAGGTCACCTACAAAAGGTTTGTTATGGATATTGTTTATATTCAAGAGCTGAAAATTGAAACGATTATTGGTATTTACGACTGGGAAAGAGAACAGCGTCAAGTGGTTAGCCTTGATCTAGAAATGGCCACCGATATCGGTCCGGCGGCAAAGGATGATGACATCCACAAAACGTTGGACTACAAATCTGTGGCAAAGCGATTAATTGATTTCGTCGAAAATTCTGAATTTCTACTGGTTGAAAAACTGGCAGAAGAAATCGCGGCGATTGTGCGAGATGAGTTTGATGTTAGTTGGTTACGATTACGCCTTGGAAAGCCAGGTGCGGTAACTGGTTCTAAGGAAGTCGGCGTGATTATTGAGCGTGGAAGCAAATAGGCTATTAGTTAGCTTGATTACTGTAGACTGGTTTTCTTTGATTTGTGGGATATAGCCCGTGAGCTTTAATCTGGGTATAACCCGTGATCTATAAAATTGATCTATATCCGTCACTGATAGTTTGTTGATGGTTCATTTCTAGCTCACGTGTCCCCATGTTCTTTAATCGGCGTCCTTTAAACCATATTCTTTAACTCACGGCCTTTAACTCAGGCTAATTCAGGCGATTAAGTGCCAACACTTTCTTTAAGCATTGGATCCAATATTGAGCCGGCGACACATATTCGCCGAGTTCTAAATCTGCTGGCCCAAGAATTCGGCAGCATCTCCTTATCAAAGGTTTATGAAAGCGAGGCTGTGGGCTTTGACGGCGATAATTTTATGAACTTGGTGGTTGTTGCTGAGGTGGACACCTCTTTGCAAGAGATTTCTCTGCGCCTAAAAAAGATCGAGGATCAGCTTGGGCGAGACCGCCAGCAACCCAAATTTTCAGGGCGGACGATGGATATTGATATTCTCACCTATGGAGATGAATCTGGGGTTGAATGTGGTCTGTCGTTGCCGCGGGCGGAAATTACTCGCAACGCATTTGTTCTATTACCGTTGGCAGAAATGCTCCCCGATATTGTGCATCAGCAGTCTGGTAAAACCTATGCTGAACTTTGGCAAGGCTTTGATAAGTCCTCTCAAAAACTATGGGCCATAGATTTTCAATGGCCTATAGAAACAGAAGCGGTCTCTTAGACGGCAAACGCTGCCTTCTAGATCAGGCTTCTGCCACCATCTACCTTAAGGGTATAGCCGGTGATGTATTTGGCCTCGGTTGCAAAATAGAAAACAGCTTCTGCAATATCTTCTTTTCTGCCAAGGCGCGCCAGCGGGATTCTCGCCAAGGTGTGTTTGCGTTTTTCAAGAACATCTGGGTCTTGATCATTCTCTAAAGAAGGTGGCCATAGGATGGCGCCGGGCGACACACCGTTAACGCGAACCTGTGGAGCGAGTTCAATGGCTAATGATTTAGTCATCGCCTTAACACCGGCTTTGGCTATGCTGTAAGCGGGAAACCCCTGCAGCGGGCGATCTGAATGTGTGTCGACAATATTGACAATGGCGCCTTGCCGAGATTTTAACTCGCCGGCTAGTTGCTGACTTATGAAAAAGGCGCTTCGAAGGTTGCTGTCAATTAGGTCATCCCAAGTTTGTTGTTCGATTTCCCCAATTTTCGTTGGGTAGAACGAAGAGGCGTTGTTGACCAACACATCTACACGGCCGAAGATTCCGACCACTTTCTTGGCCATATTCATTGCTGCGTCTCGATCGGTGAGATCGGCTTGCAAAGCGGCCGCACTATCAGCTTTATTGCTGTTTAACTCATCCACCAAGGCAAGAGCTTGTTTTGTTGATCGATTGTAATGAATAATCACCTTGAAGCCTTGGCGATGAAAAGTGCGTGCGATGGTCGCTCCAATCCTTTTTGCGGCGCCAGTGATAAAAACGACTTTGCTCAATTTGAGTTCTCCGTATCGCTTAAATGTGCCTGCGCCCATGAAGCGACATAAGTTGAGATCGCGCCGAGTCGAGCTAGGCCAATAGCCTCTTTGGGTGGCAGGTCGGGGTTTGCATCTAGCGCTGTTCGAGAATCAACCTTCGCGACGGCGTCTTTAGCTAAGCTTAGATAACGATGTTGTGGATAGTCCCTGGTTTCTAAACCAGTCCTGCCGCGAGCATCTGCCTCACAGGCCAGTATGAATTTCTCAAATCGCTCTGGTCTTCTTATGGCATCGGCAGACTCTAGCAGCAGTAAAAGTGTTGCCGGGCTAAGCTCGGTTACTCTGTGCAGGAGAGTGTGATATTCACAAACAACAGCGGCCAATTGGGCATATTCATTGGGTACTTTGAGGCGGGTGTTGATTGTCTTTAATAAGCCGACTCCCATTTTTTCGTGGCCTGAGTGGCTTGGCCATTTTTCTGGATCAGTTATACCTTTGCCCACATCATGGACAAGAACGGCATACCTGATAATCGGGTCGGGGGTAAGAAGTGCGGCTTGCTCAAGGCTGAGCAGAATATGCAGGCCAGTATCGATTTCTGGGTGGTATTTTACCGGTTGTGGGACGCCAAACAGCGCATCAACTTCAGGCAGAATAATTTTCAGAGCGCCGCAATCTCGAAGTGTCTTTATAAACTTAGCGGGTGTATCTGCTTTGAGCGCCAGGCTAACTTCTCGCCAAACCCTTTCTGAGCTAAGCAGCTTTAATTCGCCAGAATTACTTATCTGTTCCATCAGAGCTAATGTTTCTGGCGCCACTGCAAAGCCAAGATGTGCGAATCTGGCGGCAAAGCGAGCGACACGTAGGACGCGCAGAGGGTCTTCAATGAAAGCATTGGAGACATGGCGCAGAACTTTATTTTCTAT
>Ga0307488_10005580_pt1 | contig 10397 bp, 9 predicted proteins | sample SB02metaG_FD_202248 | JGI IMG/M metagenome (GOLD analysis project Ga0307488, IMG submission 202248) | Sea-ice brine microbial communities from Beaufort Sea near Barrow, Alaska, United States - SB 0.2 | ecosystem: Environmental > Aquatic > Marine > Coastal | place: USA: Alaska | collected 2017-05-06
ATCGTTTAACCAATGTTTGAATGATTGGGATACATCATCAGTTACTTTTATGAGATGTATGTTTGATGATAGTAATATGACAGCTTTACCAAGTTGGTATAATAAATAGATTAATATATATTTATCATATTTATTTTTATTTGTTATAAAAAAATTTTACATATTTTTTATTTTATTATGTAAAAAGTTTGTAATATATAATATATATAATAAAATTGATTGTTATAAATATATTTTTAACAAGCACTATGAATTTCTCAAATGAAGATATGGAATATTATCTGACGAGATGTATATTTAAATTTTATTATAATCCGAAATCCTCGAAAGAAATTTCTAAAATATATCAAGTCTGTAAAATGTTTAAAAATAGTATAAATAATAATAAAGTGTATTTAAAATCGTTATATTTTATACCTACAACTAAACAAGAATTACAAACTGCAGTTAATGAATGGTGTGATAATCGAGCAGGAGCATTGGTAAAATATGGTAATATATCATTGTGGCTAACAGTGAATATAACAGATATGAGTAAGTTATTTCATAATAAAATACACTTAAATGATTGTATAAAAGATTGGGATACATCATCAGTCACTAATATGGTAGGTATGTTTGCTGATGCGAAATCGTTTAACCAATATATAGGAGATTGGAATACATCATCAGTCATTGATATGAAAGGTATGTTTTATAATGCGAAATCGTTTAACCAATATATCGGAAATTGGGATACATCATCAGTCACTATTATGTACGGTATGTTTTATAACGCGGAATTGTTTAATCAATATATCGGAGATTGGAATACATCATCTGTCATTCAAATGTACAGTATGTTTGGTGGTGCGAGTTCGTTTAACCAACCTTTGAATAATTGGGATACATCATCAGTCACGAATATGGCAAATATGTTTCATTCTGCGAAATCGTTTAACCAACCTTTAAATAATTGGGATACATCCTCTGTCACTAATATGATAGAGATGTTTTATAATAGTAATACGACAGTTTTACCAAATTGGTATAAAAATTAATAAAAATATATTTTTTTAATATAAAAATAAAAATTGATAATACTATAATATAATATAATATAATATAAATTAGATAAATTAGATAAATATAATATGGAGTCGACAAATATATCTCCAGAATATCAATTGAAAGTAACGCGTCCAGATACAGGGGAAGTAAAATGGATAAATTGTAGAAGACACATTAATTCTGTAAAATATCTGAAAACGAATAAATATATACGAAACCGTCCAGAAGTAGATGACGAGTTACAGAAATTTACACTAGATAATAATGTATTAGAATTAGTAGAATCAGTGGATGAAGTATTATATAAGATAAAATATAGCGATAATTTTAATGATGAACAATATGAAGCTATATTAAAAATAATAAAAATGGTGCATAATAAAGATACAACAAAAATATTGAAATCATATATAAGTTTGACTGGTCCAGCGGGTTCAGGGAAATCTTATACAATTTTAAATATGTTTAAATATTTTAAGGAAATCTTTAAAACTTATAATATCTGTTTTTGTGCTCCGACGAATATAATAGTGCAACGTTGTAAAGAACATGAGCAATATATAACACCATATTTTGCGAAAACAGAATTTTTGACAATTAGTCAATTATTGGGAGAGAAATTAACTTATGATAAAGATGGAAATACGATATTTAAAAGATATAAGAAGAAACTGCCTTTAAATGATTATGATTTAGTAATTGTAGATGAATCATCAATGATAGGAGATGATAAGATACAAACAATAATAAGAGAGAGTGATAACATGTGTATATTTATAGGAGATAAGAATCAGTTGAATCCTGTGAATGAAATAGAAAATGCATTATTATATAATGCAGATATAAATTTGATAATAAATATGAGATGTTCTAAGAAATTATTGAATAGGATATTTAATTATATAATTTGTGAGATAAATATGTTTAATGATATAAAAAATTATACTTATAACATGTATACAAAGTTTATAGGTAATTTAGTTGATTATCTTGATAAAAAGAAGAATGATAGTACATTGTTTTATTATACTGATGAGACAGAATTTATAAATAAATTTATAAATAATTATAAAGAAAATGATAGTATAATATGTAATTATACTAATAAAGAATGTGTGCGAATAAATAAGATAATAAAAGATATACTAGTATTAGATAATAATATAGAATTAATTGATAATACATATTATATCGAACAACAGTTAATATTTAATCGACGTTATGATAATATATATTGTAATATAAAATTTAATACATCCGAATTAATTAAAATATATAAAATATCAGAATATACTTATAATTTATATATGATAGAGTTTGATGATTTATATAAAATAAATGAGGAATATTTAGCGTTGAAGTTTAGTATGGATGTTGATAATTTTAATGAAAGAATAAATGATATTGATAATTTAACAGATGAATTGTTGAAAATTATAAATGTATTTAATAAATTAAGAGATATAAATACATATAAATTATGTGTATATAATAAAAAACTGAATAAATTAACTGAAATGAATACGAATATAAGTTATTATATATTTGTATTACAGAGTTGTGATATATATATACATAAAAAATTTATTGATGATATAAAAATATCAATTGATAAATTTAAGAAAAAAATGATGAAGAAAAAATATGATAACTATACTAATTCATTTATTGAAGATGTAATTATACATGGACTATATAAATTATTAGATAGATATCGTGTAAATATATTTGCAGATGTAAGTGATGGATTTTCTTCAACGTGTCATAAAATACAAGGAAATACAATACATACAATATTTGTAAATTTGAAGAATATTTTAACGATGTGTAATGATGATCTAAAAAATAAATTAAAATGTATTTATACAGCGATGACAAGATGTAGTAAAACTTTAGTTGTATACTATTAGATGATAATATTGAATGTATATTATTCGTAATAAATTATACAATATAATAATAATAATTAATCCATATAACAACATATTTATAATTTATATAATTTTTTGAATTTGAAATTTACTGTATTATGATTAAAGTAATCTAGCAGATGGGTCAATACATTCTCCTAAATATTTCATAGGTGGTAGCCATAAATGTGGTATAATATTTAACTGTTTTCCAAATATTGATTTGAATGTTTTAATATAATAATAATGTTCTTTACTAATACATTTATAATATGTTTTATATAATAAATATTGATGATCAGTGATAACATTATCAATATATTCTCCAATAATATTAAATAAACTACGATTCGAATCAGTTACACCATCCGAAAAAGCAGTTTTAGATCTCCATAGAATTTCACTAGGAATAATATAATCAGATGAGAAAGCTTTACGTAGAATATGTTTTTCAATATTATTATTATGCATTTTATATTGCGAAGAAATTGACATAATAGTTTTTACAAAATTTTTATCGAGAAATGGTGTACGTGCTTCTAAACCATTCGCTGCCATACTTCGATCAGAACGTAATACATCATAAAAATGAATATTATTTAATAATATATTATTTTCAATTTCAAATTCAGACTGATCTATAATTTTACTTAACCATTTATAACTTCCGAAAATTTCATCTGCACCATCACCATTAAAAATAACTTTACAATTTGTATTATATTTAATATATTTACCAAGTAAATAATTACCAATTGAAGCACGAATTGTAGTAACATCATATGATTCAATTGCATAAATCACTTCCGGAATTGCATCAAGAATATCTTTTTCTGTTAATATAATTTCAAAATGAGTTGTTCCTAGAAATGTTGCGACTTGTTTTGCATATATTAAATCTGGACTACCATCTAAACCAATTGAAAATGTTTTTAAATGAGACGGGTCAGTATGATGTTTTGCAACTAATCCACAAATTAAACTAGAATCTACTCCACCACTTAACAGACAACCGATTTCAACATCTGCCATCATTCTTTTGTGAACAGCATTACTTAATCCAATTCGTACTTTTTCATATATAGTATTTATTGGTTCATCTATTTTTGTCCATAATTTATTAATATATTGTGTATATATATTTGAATGAATTTCTAAATAATTTCCACATAAAAATTGTTGTACATTTTCACATATTTTAGAAATGGCTTTTAATTCAGAAGAAATATACATATTATTTTGATTATCATTTCCTAAAAATAATGGTCGAACTCCATATGGATCTCTTACAGCATATATTAAATTATTTACTTTATCATATAATACAAATGCAAAAACTCCATCTAGTTTATTACATAATTCCATACCAATTTTTTTATATAATGGAATAATAATTTCACAATCAGAACCAGTAGTTAAATTAATATCATATTCTTTTGCTAATTCTTTATAATTATATATTTCACCATTACAAATTAAAATACAATTATTTGAACAAAATGGTTGCATACCATCTGTAGTTAATCCATTAATCGCAAGTCGTGTAAAGCCAAATTTCATATTATTTTCTTCAATTATAAAATTCATATCAGGTCCTCTCGGAATTAATGTATCTAATCCTTCTTTAAAATTATATGTAATATTTGGTTCATGACATTTATGTAAATAAAATAATATACCACACATAATTTCAATATATTATTATTATATTAAAAATAAATTTTAAATATAAAAAAATATATAATCACATAAATATAAAATGAGAAAAATTATTTATAATTTATAAAACTATATATGTATTACAATTTAACATACTGAAAAGTGTCCAGTATCACTTTTAAATTTTAATGTATATTTATTATTAATTTTATGTTTGTAAGTCATCAAATATCCATTATAATTATGTTCTATAGTAATTTGTAATAATTCACATATAAGAAATACAAATGGATCAAATATAGAACAAAAATAACCTGTCTTAATTGAATTGATATCTAACTCATTAATTGCAGTAAAATTTTCGTCAAGTTGATTTTTAATTAATTCATTATTATTCCATAAAACATTCGTAGTAATAATATTGTGATCTTTTAATAATTGTACAAATTCGTGTGGACGTGGTTTTAATCCGGATGTATATTTAAATATATATTGAAAATCATCACAACGAATTGCCCTAATAAAACCAGCCCAGAAGCATAATCCATCTCCCATTATATTATTAGTATAATATTAAATTAATATTATATAGTAAAAGATAATAATGGGTATTATAAATTAATAAAACATTGGGAGTAATTATATAATGATATGTTTAGTTAAACAGTTATTAAAACAGTAAATTATTTTTTGTATGAAAAAAAAAACACTTTCTCTCTCTATCAAATTGAATTTATGATTAGAGTTAGTTGTCTTTTTGGATTGTATGAATCGTAGCACCACTCACAAAATTTCCCGGTTGGGGAGTTGAAGGAGTTTTTTTCGTCGGAGCAGATGGACAATGAGTCGACGGTGGTGTCGACAGTGGTGTCGAAGGTGGTGTCGAAGGTGGTGTCGAATTATTCTGCATTGTCCCGTGATTGGTATATTAAATAAATAAATAATTCAATTTAATTATATGTAGTGTATTATAAATTTAAATAAAAAATAAAAAATAAAACTATTATAATTTATAAGTAATTTACCAAAATATATTTAGTAGAATAGTTTCTTTCATATTTTGGATTACGTGGGCGTTGTTGAATACGACCATTCGTTTTAGGATTTGAGCGTCCAATGGTTCTAGCAAGTGGTTGAATTTTAATCTTCATTTGAGACTTTTCGTGACATGGTTCTTCCCACATTAAAACTGTAATAAATATATATATAATAGTAATCAATTTTATTTAATATTACAAATTAATTTTGTTTTTTAGAAGAAGTTGGTGCTAATTTGGTAGTTTTCGTAGATATATATTCGAATTCATGATTATTATCTGCAGTCTTATTTCTTTTAATTCCAATACAAGATTTAGTAGGAGTTGATAATGGTGTTAAATGTGACGGAGAATGTGACGGAGAATGTGACGGAGAATTATCAACGATACTTTTATTAATGTAAATTGTTGATGTTTTGTTCGCCATAATATAGGTAGATATATTTATAAATAATGAACAATCAATTTTGTATATAAATAATATATATATATATATTAATGGGGAATATAATAAATAAAGAATTTGTAGAAACTGGAAATGAAATAATAAATTTAAAATATATGAAAAATTTAGGTGCAGGCTTATTTGGTACAGTATATTTAGTAAAATACAATGGACAAAAATATACTTTAAAGGTACAACCTATATTGAGCAAACATCGTGAAAAATCATTTAAATATGGAATATGGCGAGAATTAGATATATATAAATTTATAGATACTTTAAATGATGAAGATAAGAAATTTTTCACGGTATTATATATATATAATATATACGATAATTGTAAACATAAACAGGTGCGTAATATTACATTAAATATTAAAAATAAATTGCATAAAAATCTATTAGAATTAGATAAATCCGATTGGTGTGTAAATTATTTGATTGACTATAAAGGTAAAACAACATTATATGAACATATGATTAATCGAAATATATCATCAAAAAATTTGCATTCAATTTTATTACAATTAATAAAAATAATATTACTATTATATGAAGATGGTTATTATCATAATGATCTACATTTCAATAATATAATGATACAAAAAACAGATGTCAAATATTTTATATTACAAGGTCGGAGAAAAAAATACAATGGTTATCAATTATCATTGATAGATTATGGTCGTGTATTACATAAAAAATATAAAAATATATCTGATTCCTCTTTCCAACAGGATTTAAATGATTATAAAAAAGATAGTGAAAAATATATATTTGAAGATATTTATTATACTATACTTAATTTATCAGTAAATATGTTGAAATATTTTAAGATGTTGACTTCGACAACATTGTATAATTCAACAGAGTATACTAAAAAAAAGAATGCTAAGATATTAAAAAAAATATATAAAAATCATGATACTTTTTGGATAGAGGCTACACAAGAATATATAGAATTATATCCAGAAAATAAATTGTTCTTTGAGAAAATTTTTAATTCAAATATAGATAAAATACTGACCAATTATGATGCACGAATATGGTCAATACTAACTCGAATATATTATAAATTTATAGTATGTCATCCAAAATTATTTAGTAGATATAGTAGATTAAATACATATTCTTTAGTAAAAATAGATAACGAACATATATATAATTTATTAAAAATAACAAATTATGCTGATTTAATAAATTATATATTGGAAAATCTGTGATGGAAATAAATAGTGAATAATAAGTTTAAACTATATAATAAATATTTTGTATTTATTAAATGGAAATTATAACAGATACATTTACTAAATATTTAAATTTCAAAGAACAGACGAAAGAGAAAGATACATTGCAAGAGTATCAAATACATAAATTTAATCATAATAAATTTAATATAATAGAATCAGATTATATATTTAATAATTTATATAATTTTGAATACAATACATTAAATATATATAATGATTTGGAAATATTTATAAATTATAATGGAACTACAGAAAATTGTATATATAATATATTAAATAAAAGTGAGTTACGAATAGGAGGATATTATTTCAAAACTATATTAAATAATCCAATAACTGATTACGATAAATTAATTTCACATAGTGAAATATTAAAAACAGTAGATTGTAATTTTACAACATTAAATAAAAAAGTGTTAGAAATTAAAGAAGCGGAAGATGATATAATATGGTTATTAAATAAGAATGATGAAAGCGAAGAATCAATAGAATTATATGAAACATTATATTTTAATATGTCATTTTTACAATTTATGAATGATAACGAATTATTTTTAAATATATATTATATTTACACATTATATTTAATACCATTTATGAATTTAGTATTACCAGCATTATCATATGTAGTACCTTTTATATTATTAAAATTATTTAAAATTCCAGTGAATCATGAATATTATAGTAAAATATTTAAGAATGTAGTTAATATAGATCAATTTGCTGCATTGAATTCAGGAGGAGGTTCTATAATAAAATATGGAGGAATTGCCTTTATGATATTATCATATGTACAAACAGCATATTTTTGTTATAAAGATAGCTGTCATATATACAAAGTATCAAATTTAATACATCAAAAAATTAATAATATTTATTTATTTATAAAAAATAGTATTGACTTAAATAAATTAACAAATAAAATATTTAATGATAATATATTAGAAAATCCACTAAAAGAATTAGAAGATGAATTATTTTCAACTAAACCATATATAATATCAAATAAAGGTAAAATATTACGTGTATTCAAACTATTAACAAATAATCGATATATATTTAATAATATTATTTTAAATACTGGAAAAATTGATGCATATTTAAGTATATTAAGATTAAAGAAATTACATAATTTATCATATCCTATATACATAAATAATACTAAACCAATATTAATTGTTAAAAATATGTATCATCCAATATTAGAAAAACCTGTTAAAAATAGTATTTGTTTAAATAAAAAAATTAAAAATATATTATTAACAGGTTGTAATGCAAGTGGTAAAAGCACATTTATTAAAAGTATTTCATTAAATATATTACTTGCTCAAACAATCGGAGTAAGTTTTACATCAAAAATGAAATTTACACCATTTATGTATTTTAATACATATTTAAATTTAGCTGATAGTTTAGATAAAAATAGTTTATTTGAAATGGAAATGTTAAGAATGTTAGAAAATATTAATATTGTAAAAAGTACAGATAAACCAATATATCTTGGAATTGATGAAATATTTAGTTCGACAAATCCGTCAGAAGCTACTTCGGGAGGATACGCAATTTGTAAAGAATTTTCTAAAAATAGAAATTTAATTTCTATTATTTCCACACATTTTAATTATTTAACAAATTTAGAGAAAGATACAACTAATTTTGCCAATTATAAATTCACTGGAACAGAATTAGAAAATGAAATAAAATATAATTATAAATTACATAAAGGTATATCCGAACAAACATTTGCTTTAAAAATATTAGAAAAAAATGGATATGATAAATTAATTATTAAAGAAGCAAATGATATTCTTAAAAAAATTAGCAAATAAATAATATAAAAAAAATTATGTATATATATATATATATATATATATTATTTATATACCTTGTATTCGTGACATTATATCCTTGTTTTGTATACTGGTATTCATCAATAGTCGAACTAAGTGAATAATTTGTTGAATATGCTATGAAGTTTTTAATCTAAATAAACTTCTACTTTACATCGATACTAGTATGGTGTATTTAATTATAATTATTGTATATAATCTAGCATAATATGGCAAATTTACATTATATATACCATACTAGTTATCCATTAAAATATAAACAATATCATATATCATATTTAATTATAATTATTTGATATAAAAAGAATTCAAAATGAATAGAATACTTTAGGGTAGAATACTAGGAAATACAATTATAGAATACTAGGAAATACAATTCTAGATATATATATATGATAATATATATAAATAACTCTTAATTCCTTTTATATATATTATTTTATATATATAAATAATTCTCGATTTCCTTTTAAGCCATTACTTTCAGGTGATGATTGCCGGCAGTAGGCGATCATACCGTTTCCTCACGACACAAATTCAACTTGACAAATGTGTGATACGAACCAACATAAAGAGATATTGGCAAGTGCACTAAGGTTATCGACCAGCTCGGCGTGCGTTAGAATACATGTGAGCTAGTCTAGAGCATCATCATAGTGAATGTAATATTTATGACTTCTAATATTATATCTAATTAATTATAATCAATTTTATAAATGGTGTGTATTAAAAATTATTTGGTGCAAAAAGAACAACAACATAACCATTATGAAATAAGAGGAAAATTATGTTGTTATTCTTTTATATGTAGTTGTAAACAACTATATATATGAAATTATTTTTTTCATATACTGTGTATTATAAATTTAATATAAAAAATCATTATAAGAAAAATTTGTATAAAATTACCAAAAATTTAGCAAAAAAGGGCTAAAGTAATTAAAATACGAATCTTTCGATATCTATTATTTTAATAGATAACAAATTTATATATAAATTATAATCAATTTTAGTTATAGTATATTATTAAAAATTATTTAATACAAAAAGAAGACTCCCAATGTATAAATACAAGGGGCAGAACAGAGTCTTCTTTATAGCTGTAAACAGCTACGAATAAATAATATAATATTGTTCAATTTTGTTTAATGGTGTGTATTATAAATTTAATATAGAAATAAATAATACAAAAAGAA
>Ga0307488_10005582_pt1 | contig 10397 bp, 8 predicted proteins | sample SB02metaG_FD_202248 | JGI IMG/M metagenome (GOLD analysis project Ga0307488, IMG submission 202248) | Sea-ice brine microbial communities from Beaufort Sea near Barrow, Alaska, United States - SB 0.2 | ecosystem: Environmental > Aquatic > Marine > Coastal | place: USA: Alaska | collected 2017-05-06
AGGGACGGAGGGGAAGGAGGGGGGTGAGGAGGAGGGGCAGGAGGAGGAGGAGGAGGAGGACTACCTGACGGCGGTGAGCGGCGTGGCGCGGACGGTCTGCGCGTCGTATCGGAAGTCATCCGTGTACAACGCGGAGCTGGTCCCGCCCCTGCCTCCCCCGGCGGATGACCTCGACCTCCTCCCCCTCGGCGAGGAGCAGGTTGACGCGGATACCGCAGGGCGGCTGCGGCGGCGGCGGTGGCGGGTGCAGCCCCGGTACTACACCATGCGCGAGGTGGCGCGCCTGCAGGTGGGCTCATACACATACTCGTACTGCTCGCCGCGACATCCACCACAAAGTAAGCGCTCGTCTGTTGACTTAAACGCCCGGCTCATGCTATGACATGACTCCGTTTGTTTCGTGCGGCCCGCGCTGCGGGGGTTTCCGGAGACATTCCACGCGGACCCGGAGCGCGGCTACCACCAGGCGGGGCGGTGGCCGCACCATGTGCCACCCACGTCATCACACGCATCGCAAAGCAGTGTTTCCTGAGTGGTCTGAGTGCCACCCGGTGACGTGGCTCCGCGCATTCCGCCGGGCCCTACTATCAGCTTGGTAACGCGGTAGGGGCCGGCGCGGTACACAGGTCACGGATGTGGGTGCCCTGCCTGCCACCTCGTCCAATTGATCCTAGTGCCTTGTCTATAGGGGTCACATCCCAAAGTATTTCGTACTCCCGGGAGTATTGGTGATTTGGCCAAAGGCAATTTTCATACTTTTTCCAACCTTCATCGAGCCCCAAGGCGCCTCACATGGTGAGATAAGGCAAACACACATTTTAGTAACATCACCAAAGCAAATGGGTTGCTCCCGTAGTATTTCAGACGCTTCAATGAACAAGGCCCTATACCAGGTGTGTATTGAGTGGAATGACGTCATATGACGTTGGCGAGCGTCTTCCGTCAGACCCTGTGACCCGGTCGTGCCACCGCTGGTGCGCAGCATCGGCGCCGCGGTGTTGCAGGCGCTCGCCGCGGCGGCGGCGGCGGCGGCGCAGGCGGCGGAATCAGTCAAGCCAATTGCCGATCTACCACAATGATCGGGCGGCGCGGGCTAGTCTACGAATTACAGATTTAAAACTACAGCTAACATTCGTCGAGTCCGGTAAATGGACTTCCATTTATGAAGTATCGATGCTCATCACTCGCACGAGCCTGACTCCCCCCCCCTCCCCCCTCCCAGCCCCCTGATCCCTCGCCGCCAATCCCGCCATGGCCCGCCGCTCCCACCCCAGGTCGTACAGCGAGTGTGCCTGCTTGTGCAGGGAGTCGAAGTAGTGACCCCCGGCGCCGTCCGCCGTGTTACGCACGTCGTCCTCGAAACCGTACAGGGTCACACACGCCCCAGCACCTCCGGCAGCATCCTCCTGCTGCTCCTTCGCCGCCTCTGCCGCCGCCGCCACCGCTTCTTCCGCCCCCACCTCCGCCACCTCGTCCTCCTCCTCCGCCGCCGCCGCCACCTCCCCCTCCTCATCCTCGGCCTCCAACACCTCCACCAGCACCTGGACCAACACCTCTACCTCCTCCGCCTCCTTCGCCGCCATCTCCTCCTCCCCAGCCTCCTCCTCCTCCTCCTCATCCACGTGCTCCTTCTCGTCATCACTCGCATTGGACGTTTCACCCGGCAGGCACTGGCCGGTGAGTTGAAGCGCCACGAGAAGGAAGAGGTACCCGCTAGTCAGGGCCCGCCAGACATAGCTCGACACGTCATAGGATGCCATGTGATTCAAGCAACAAGGGTTCATTATCCGTTGGATGACGTGGCGAGCAATGTCTGCCAGACCCGACCGCTGGTGACGCGGGGAGTGACGCGCTGGTGCTCCGTGGCGATGACATGGCGCCAGTGGCGGCCGTACACCGAGGGCCGCAGCACCACACACACCGGGCCCACCGCCCGCCCGCGTGTACTGCCTGTTTTCCCATAGCGCACCGGCAGCGACACACCCCCGCGCACTGGGCCCACCGCCGTCCTGCGCCCACTGACTGTTTGCCCATGGCATACCGGTAGATCCCCGCCGGGTGGAGCGGTTCCGTCCTCCGATGCCTGCGCGGCGCGGCGGCAGCGCCCCTTGTGCGGGTCCGTCGCGTGGTTCCAGTGCCCGGCCTGGTACGTGGCGTTGCAGTAGCGCACCTTGAGGCAGCGGTCGCACAGCTGGCGGGCGGGCGCCGTGCCGCAGAAGTCGCACCTTCTGATGATTGGGAGACTCTCGATGACCGCCGCGTCACCGCCCGTCGGTACCAGCGCCCGCCTGCACGACCACCACTGTGGGTGGCGGCCGTGGTGGTGGTGGTGGTGGACGATGGCGCGCAGGTAGCTGCCGAAGTAGGCGCGACCGTTGCCGACCGTGTTGGGCATCAGCCGCACCTCCACCGCCGCCGCCGCCGCCGACTGCGCCGCCGCTGCCGCTGCCACTACTGCCGCCTCCTCCTGCTCCGCTGCCACCGCCTCCTCATCCTTCTGCATCTCCTCGTCCTCGGTATCGTCCTCCTCCGCCTCCTCTGCTGCCGCCGCCGCCTCCACCTCCTCCGCCTTCGCCGCCGGCGCTAGTACCTCCTCCTCCTCCTCTTCTTCCTCCTCCTCCTCCTGCGCCAGCCTGTCGGTTGGCCCCCACCCCGCAGCCATCATCCACCCCGTGGCATGAATGTCGACTCTGGCGCCCACGTCCGCGCCGTACTCACCGCCGCACTCGAACTCGTTGAAGCGGACCACCACCGCGTGGCCGTCGATGGCGCCACCCAGCCCGGACCCCAACAGCGCCGAGCCGTTGCTCACGAGCGCAATATCTTTCGCAGTACCATGCTCTGGTGTTTCTGCGATCGCCGCCAGCGGGGGTAGGGCGTCGCGCACCGCTGCCAGCTGTGCGCCGCAGTCCCACCAGGGGATGCCACCCGGGAACCAGGTGTGGTCGGCGGTACCGCAGGTTTCGGTTCCAGTTTGGGCGGTGAGGGCCACGGCGCGGCGCTCCGCGGCCAGGACCCCCGCCACCGCGGCGGCGTCGGCGCCCGTGAAGGTCTCGCGAACGAGGAACGGGCAGGCATCCGCGCTGCCGCCCGCGCCCCCGCCCCCGCCCCCGCCCCCGCCCCCGCCCCCGGCCCTTTCATTTTCGTTTGCGCGGGCGTGGAAGAGTCGCGTGAGGCCCGCGTCGGTGTCGTCGAGGGTACACGCGGGGCACCCGCCGCCGCCCGCGTCCCACGCCCACCCCGACCGCTGCTCGCCAAAGTGCGCCGCGCACGTGCCGCAGCACCAGTGCCCGCCGTTGCATCGGCGCCCCCGCCAACCCTCCCCCTCGCAGTCCACGACGAACGAAGGCTCCGACGCGTCGGCGTCGCGCAGACACAGCTGGCAAAAGTACTGGCGCCGCGCGCGCCCGCGGGTTGCGCGCAGGTCCACGACGTGCAGCGCCTCCAGCCTCTCGCGCGCTAGCGCCTCGTCCATGGTGTGGACGCGGCCGCAGTAGATCTGGCTCGAGTTTCAAATGCATTTGACACACATACGCACACCAAGTACGTGACCGTCAAAGGTCGGCACCCAAACGTACAGTAGGTCTAGTAGCTCCAGTACCTAAAACTATGAGTACGTACGTACGTACATCATACTATTTCCCTTCTCATCAGCAACATGCGAAGCCGGCGGGGCCGGGGCGGGGGCAGGGGGGCGAGCCAGGGACAGAGGAATGCGTGCAGCACCCTAAAAGCTAGCTAATCATCTAGTTACATGTCCGTGCGTGTTTCGATGAGGCTCGTGCCATGTCACGTAGCTCGCAGCGCCGTGCGCTCAGCCTCCCCGCCTCCTGCTCCGCCACGTGCACCGCCAGCTGCGCCTCCGCTAGAGCGGTGTCCACCTCCGCAGCCTTGGCGTGTATCTCCGCAACCTTGGCGTGTAACCCCGCAACCTCAGCCTTCGCCTTTGATACCTTGATGCGGGCTTGCAGTGCGGCCCCTTGCGCGGCCGCGGCAGCGCCCGCAACGGCGTCCGGGCCTGTCTCTAGGCGTCCGTCGAGGCTGAAGCTCGGCGCCTGCGTGTGCTGCTCGCGCCACCCCTCCCCCTCCTCATCCTCCTCCGTGTACATCTCCCCCGCCTCCCCCGCCTTCCCCTCCTCCTTGTGTGACACATCCGCCTCTTCCTCATCGATGATGATGATGCGAGCCTCCAGTTCCGCCCCTTGTGCAGTCGCCGCCGCAGCACCCCTCGCTCCCGCCGCGCCCGCCGAGGTGTCCAGCCGCCTCGTCTTCGTCTGCGGGGCCGCCATTGATGTAGATGCGACGCGTTTGGGCGCCGCGCCCACGCGCGTGTGCGCTGGTGCGGCCGGGCTAGGCAGCGCGAGGGCGGAAGCGGGGGCGGCGGCGGGGGTGGCAGCGGGGGCGGCAGCGGGGGCGGCGGCGGTGTGACTGCCGTCGTCAGCATGAACGGCGGGCGGGATGATGTTGAGGGGGAGGCCGAGACGCTCAGCTTCGATGTTGTACGCCTGGGAGGCCGAGACGCTCAGCTTCGATGTTGTACGCCTGCGCCGCAGCCTCCTCCGTGGCGTGATATCCCAGGCCTTTCCCCGGGAACTGAGCCATCCATTTCCCGGAGCGCTTGACCCAGGTGACACCCTTGAACTGAGAGGAGTTGCCCTCTCTGTAGCGGCGCAAGTTGAATTTGAAGGCAATGTTTGACAGCTGTTCATCATTTTTTAGTTTCAAGCGCTTAGTGACAGGCGCTTTCACCGTGGGTTTGATAGGGGTAACCTGAACCGCCTCACCTGTCGGTGCTTCACAATATCAACGCCGTCATTGACGTAGTTGCCGTATGCCCGCGCCGCAGCCTCCTCCGTGGGGTGGTATCACAGGCTTCTCCCCTTGCACGCGGCCTTCCATTTTCTGCTGCCCTTGTCCCAGCTGACACCCTTGGACTGAGAGGTGCGGACGCCTCGGCGCTTTACGGGATCGACGCCGTCCTCGACGTACTTGTCGATTGCCCGCGCCGCAGCTTCCTCCGTAGGGTGATGTCCAAGGTGCTTCTTGTTGCCGCCCTCCATCGTGTATGCAGCCCATTTCTTCAATCCGGGTGCCCAGCGGACGTCAGTGGCCCGAGCGGAGCGATGGGCGTCGGCCTCCACGCTGGCTGCGCCCCCGCCCGCGCTGACGTTGGCATCGTCCTCCTCCTCGCCCTCGCCCTTGCCCCTCTCATCCTCCCCCTCCTCCTCCTCCTCCTCGTCCTCGTCCTCCTCCGCATCCTCCTCCTCCGCTTGCTCGTTCACTCGTCTCTCGAACCTGGCGCCCGACGCCTGCGCGTGCTGCCCCTCCTCCTCGTCCCCCCCCCCCACCACCCCCGCCTCCTCCGCCTGCCCGAGAGTCCTCTCCCCCCTCCTCCACCTCCACATCCTCGTGGTCGGACTGGTGTTGCCGGTGGGGCTGGTGCACCCCGGCTGACCCTGCACCACCGCCGTCGCCGGCTCCCGCGGCGCGCCGTGCGAATCGGGACTGCAGCGTACCGTCAGCTGCGGGTGCGGCTGCTCGCTCGACCTCCTCGCGTGCCCGTCCGCGTCCCGGCCGTCCCCCCGCGCCCCGCCCGAAAAGTAGTCGTCGTTTCCGGAGGTGCCCATCTTCCGAGTGGTTGTGGCGCGCGCGCCGCACCGGGCTCGCGGCGGTGAGCGGGGCCGCCTCGGGAGGCGGCGACACGCGGCCACGCGCGATGGAGGGGAGGGTACCGGCGCGGCTTGCGTGGCGTGTTGCGGCCGCGCGCGTATCGATGTCGCTGTATGTGTGTGCACGCGTTAATTCGTCCGCCAGCAGGTCCCCCCATCGGATCCGCGCACATACACGAAAACTTCACAAAACGCATCGTTGCTCGTCGCACTCACGGATGCCCGGCGAGGAAGCCGTGTCGCTCCGTGACGTGGTGCAAGTGACGGTGACCGCGGTCACCTCCATCTTCGCCGCCGTCCTCCTCATCAGCCCCCTCAAGCGCCGCGCGCGCAAGTTCGCCAGGCGCCAAGCCACGAGTGCCGCCAAGCGCGACTGAGAGGAAACACGAAACAGAAACGCCCAGGGAGTGCACATCGTACACGCCGCAGTGCAGCAGCCGCACACCCCGGCTTGGCAGCTACCGCCACCACCGCCGCCGCCGACGCCGCGGCCGCCGCAGAATTAATCGCTGCTTGCCGCTCCGCCCGCTTCCTGCTCTCCGGCCTGGCCGGGCGGCCCAGCGCCTGACAGGAAGGCCCGAGAGTCGGAGTGGAAGCTTGAAATTTGAAATTGTGTTTTCTGCATTGTTAACGATGTTCGCCGGGGACGGGGAGCTGGAGGGTGACCATGGGCTGTCGGCGTACGAGCTGGAGCGCGTGGCGCACATCCGCCGCAACCGCGAGGTCATGGCGCGCCTGGGTGGGGCGGTGCAGGTTGACAGTTTCAGAACCCGTGTTGAAAGCGCCTATGGTTTCAGCGCTTGAAACCATGGTATGATATACTGCTTTCAATTGTTGCTTTCAAATTCAAATTGCGCCGCTACACCTGGGGCTGCTGGACAACGACATCGTGACCGCGGCGAGACAACGCTGCGGGCAGGAGACGGGGAATGGCGGTGCTGCGAAGGCCAAGAAGACCAAGAAACGCGCGCGCCCCGAGGGAGAGGGCGAGGGCGGCGACGAGGGCGAGGGCGGTGGCGGCGCAGGTCGCGTGACCCGGCGCTCGAATCGCTGCATCGCGGGCGGTAGCTACGAGCACGTTTGGATCGACGACAACGACGAGGAAGCGCGGGGCCGCGGGCGGTTTCAAGGCATGTACAGCGTCGAATGCGACGGCGCACACGAGGCAGAGGCGGAGGCAGGGCCGGCGGTCCATTCGACAACGCAGCTACACTCGCCGCGTCATGCACTGCGTTTCAGACTCTCACGTCGTGAGCCCACTTCGTGGGTGAAACGTCAACCTACGACGTGGTTAGCATTATTCACGTGGCCCTCATTTCGTGGTTTACTTGTCTTTCTATGACGTGGTACGAGGAACGTGACGTTGCTCGTAACGCACCAGTGTACCTCGCACCAACGTCATCTACACACACGCGCGTTGCTTACCGGTGCACCCTGTTGACTGTTTGCTCATACTGTACCAGTGTACCCGTGCACGTGGCCCTCAGGCGAGGCATACCAGCTGCGCAACGCGGGGGTGCAGGAGCGCGTCAGTGTGGTAGGGTGGTGTACGTTGACCCCAGGTTGACCCCGGGTTGACCGCGCATGGTTTGAGCGCTTAAAAAAGCTGAAAAATGATGAACCGCTTTCAAATGCTGATGCTGCTTTCAGTTTCAACTTGCGCCGCTACGGTGTGGTGGGCACCGCGTCGTACCAGCACACGTTGATGCGCGTCCGGACGATGGGCGAGAAGGCGCTGTTCGCACGGTGCGCCGCGATCGAGCGTGCTAAGGTGGGGCCTTGCAGGTTCACCCTAGAATCACCCCGGGTGTGACCGGATTTGGTTCCAGCGCGTGAATTTCAAATATGATGAACAGCCTGCAAGTTTTGCATTCGAATTCGACTTGCGGCAGTACAGCGCGGGGAAGCACGCGGTGGTGAAGATGAAGCTCTTTGCGCGGGTGCTCTTCTTGGAAGGGGGTTATGAGGCCAGGCCTTACGTGTGTACTTTTACTAACGTTCATCGAGCCCCAAGGCACTCACATGGTGAGCATTACCCAACCTCCTCCGCCGTTTCAAGATCTTACATACTAATAAGGATTAATACGTTTTTCAGCTCAACTTCAAGTCGTTTGTCACTGAAACCACATCAGTGTTATCCCAGTGATGCATCGAAGATGCCTCATTTAAGCTGGAGGCGTATTTTGTAAGGCCCGGATCTGAGGCGCTGGCCGAGGCAGCCACGGTGGGGCCGTGCTAGTTGAAACATGTTGGAACCACAGGCTTACACTCGTCCATTTTTCGGCTCAACGTGAGTGCAATTTTTCGCCTAAACCACTCAATGCATACCATCAAATGTGCTCAGGTTAAGCCGGAAGGCGAAGGAGTGTACGCCCCTGGTTGAATTGTGTTAACAACCTTGTTGAAGGTGCCGGGTTGCCGCGCTTGAAACTGAAATGTGATGAAATGCTTTCAAGTTTTGCTTTCAATTTCGACTTGCGGCACTACAGGACGGCAGCGCTCGAGCGGCTGGTGGCCGAGCTTGGCGACCCTGACGATGACCGACCGGCCGAGGAGGTCGACCGACCAACCGAGGAGGGACAGGTGGGGGCTCAGCCCAACGTCGAGGTAGGGCGTTGCATGTCGACCCTGGGTTGACCGTGCTTGGTTTCAGCGCTTGAAGCTATGATGTGACGCACCGCTTTCAAACTCTGGTTTCAATCTCAACTTGGGACGCTACACGGCGCGGGCGCTCGATGACGACATCTCGGTGACCGAGAAGACCTTGGACCAGGTGCAAGCTGACAACCTTCAGCGGGAGCACGACATGGGCCTGGTGATTTCCCTGGAGGAGGAGGATGGCGACACGGCAGACATGACGAATGCCGCTGCCGCCGCCGCCACCGCTGCCCCCCCCGCCGCCTCCGCTGCCGCCGCCGCCGGCCCCGCCGCCTCCGCTGCCGCCGCCGCCTCCCCCGCCCCCGCTGTCGCCGCCGCTGCTGCCCGTGGGAAGGGGGCATCGCTCGCTGCCACGCCAGAGCGGGTGCCCAGAGCCGGCGCGCCACTGCGGGTAGGCGCGCGGAAGCGCTGACATGGCTGACGGAACAAGCGTTGAGCTTGGGCCCCGTGCGCTTCGCTACCCGCGCCTCCCGCGCTCCCCAGCCAAAGTGCTCGAAAGTATTTGGCTCGTCTAGCATGTGTATTCACATCAGCACCAGTCAGCTCTGTAGCTGACATGCCTCCTCCCTAGTCTACAATAAAACAAAATAAAGATCATTCACATGAGCTCATACAGTTTGATGAACCGGCTAGAATCCGCGAGACCGGTGCGCCGTCGCCGCCAGGCCGCCGCCGCCTGGTGCAGCTCATTGCACGGCGTTGAGGCGCCCGGTGGTCAGGCCAGGACGTTGAGCTTGGGCCCCGCGCGCTTGGCCGCCCGCGCATCGCGCGCCGCCACGCGGCTCTTCTCCTTCTCCGCGTCGAAGAACGCCACCACGCAGGGACAACTATAGAAATTCTCCTCGCCGCTTCAAAGTATGCCATATCATGTCACAGGAAACTGGAGATATTTGCAATAAGTTGATCGAGTACTAAAATAGGAGCTTGAGGTCGGTCGTATCTAAAGGGGATGCCGAGGGTCTACACCGTAGAGTCTAAGGTGCTCGATCTAGATTAATCCATGTGATCAAAGAATGAGGAGTAGACAGGAGCGTAGCTCCTATCTAGATACAGGCTGTACTAGTACTGCCGATAAAACCCCAGTCAAAAACGTTTACGACGAGGCGCGGCGTGACTTGGCTGCCCTTACCACCATAGTGGCGGCGATGTCCTGGCGCGTGGGGGGCGGGCGCTTCGGGTCCACACACCGCAGGCCGTCACCCAGGGCCTCACAATCGTTCGCTGTTCAGCTCAGCTGCAGCACCTTTGAGTGGTTCCAGGTGAGATTCCAGGTGAGGTTCCAGAGACAAACCAGCTTAAGTTGAGATGAAAAGCGGACGATTGGACGGCCCTGCCGCTGGCCAGGCACACGGTAATGAGCTCTGCCGCGGTCAGCGGCTCCAGCTCACCCACGGTCATGTCCTCCAGGCAGAGGCTTACACTTGTCCACTTTTCAGCTCAACTTGAGCACTGTGTATGGGATAGGGGGTGCGCGTAGGGGTTGTGTAGCCCGTGTTAAGGGGGTGTTAGCGGGTGTTTACAGTGTGTAGGGTGACTTCTTGTATCAGACACGGCTCAAGTTGAGCTGAGAAGTGGACGATTGTAAGCCCCTGCCTCCAGGTACTTGGGGGAGCCAGTCTTGGCGTCGATCGGAAACTTGGCCGCCTCGATACCAGGCAAGTCCTTGCGAGCCCGCTCGGCCATCTGCGGACGCGACAGCTCCGGGACCTTGGTGCAGCGGCGCAAGTTGAATTTGAAAGCAAAATTTGAAAGCACTTTATAATATTTCAGTATCAAGCGCTTAGTTCCAGCCCCGTTCAATGCGGGTTTGATATGGTCAACCTGCACTGCCCTACCTTGGCCGCGTCGCGAAGCTGCTTGTTCTGGTGCTCGCTGGCGGCCAGTGCGGCTTCGCGCTGGCGGGTCCGGGCGCTGAGCGAGGCGCCCGCCACAGCGTCTGTGGCGTCGGTGGCCCAGATGTTGACGCAGCCGTCGGCACCGGCGGAGAGGAGGCGCCGCCCCCCGGCCGCCGCCGCCGCGAGCGCCGCCGCGGCCCCGGCACCCATCTGCCCCGCCGCCCCCGCGCCCTCC
>Ga0307488_10005583_pt1 | contig 10394 bp, 8 predicted proteins | sample SB02metaG_FD_202248 | JGI IMG/M metagenome (GOLD analysis project Ga0307488, IMG submission 202248) | Sea-ice brine microbial communities from Beaufort Sea near Barrow, Alaska, United States - SB 0.2 | ecosystem: Environmental > Aquatic > Marine > Coastal | place: USA: Alaska | collected 2017-05-06
CATATATCATTGTGGATAACAGTGAATATAACAGATATGAGTGAATTATTTTCCTTGAAAGTAAACTTTAATGATTGTATAAAAGATTGGGATACATCATCTGTCACTAATATGTACCGTATGTTTCATTATGCGAGATCGTTTAACCAACCTTTAAATGATTGGGATACATCATCAGTTGATAATATGGTATGTATGTTTCAGAATGCGTTCTTGTTTAACCAACCTTTAAATAATTGGGATACATCATCAGTCACTAAAATAGCATGTATATTTCAGAAGGCGGACTCGTTTAATCAACTATTAAATAATTGGGATACATCATCGGTCAATGATATGAGTTATATGTTTTCTGGTGCGCGTTCTCGTTTAACTCACCTTTAAATAATTGGGATACATCATCTGTCACTAATATGAGAGATATGTTTCAGAATGCTAATATGTCAGTTCTACCAAATTGGTATAAAATATAGATTTTAATATATTTATAAGTTTTTATGAATATTTATACTAAAGAATACTTACATATTATTTTATTTATAATTAGTTTCAAAAAAAATATGTATAATATATTGTTCTAATAATGTTTAATATTTTTTTATATGACTATATATTATTCACATTTTTAACGGTTTTAACATTTTTATAAAGGTAATTTTTCAAGTTTTCGCCCTGGCACAGACAGTACACACCTACACATATTTTTTTTACAAGTCTCTAAATATATTTTTATTTTCTGATATAACAGTTTGTAATATAAAATTGATTTAAATATATATTTTTTTATACTAATTATGAATTATTTACAAACAGATATTACTTATATTATACAAAATCATTTATATAAATTTTATTATAATAAAAAATCATCGACAGAAATTTCTAAAATATATAGAATAAATAATATGTTTAAAAATAGTATTGATGAAAATAGAAAGTATTTAAAATCGTTATATTTTATACCTAACACTAAACAAGAATTACAAACTGCTGTTAATCAATGGTGTGATGATAGAGCAGTCGCATTGTTAAAATATGGTAATATATCATTGTGGCTAACATGGAATATAACAGATATGAGTAAGTTATTTGATAATAAAATACACTTTAATGATTGTATAAAAGATTGGGATACATCAGCAGTAGTTTATATGAATGATATGTTTTATCGTGCGGAATCGTTTAACCAACCTTTAAATAATTGGGATACATCATCAGTCATTGATATGGTACGTATGTTTTGTTTTGCGACATCGTTTAACCAATGTTTGAATAATTGGGATACATCATCAGTCACTAATATGGAATTAATGTTTAATACTGCTACATCGTTTAACCAATGTTTGAATAATTGGGATACATCATCAGTAACTAATATGGGAGGTATGTTTAGTGATGCGAAGTCGTTTAATCAATGTTTGAATAATTGGGATACATCATCTGTCACTAATATGTTATGTATGTTTAATGGTGCGGAAGCGTTTAACCAACCTTTGAATAATTGGGATACATCCTCAGTCACTAATATGAGATTGATGTTTTCTGATAGTAATATGATACTTTTACCAAATTGGTATAATAATGAGATGGGACAGATGTGTTGATAATAGTAATCTGATAAGTTTACCAAATTGGTATAAAAAATAGATTAAAATATATTTATAAGTTTTTATGAATATTTATAATTTTTATTATAAAAAAAGTTTATACATATTTTTATTCAAGTCTCTAAATATATTTTTTATTTTATTATGTAAAAAGTTTGTAATATATAATACATATAATAAAATTGATTGTTATAAATATATTTTTAACAAGCACTATGAATTTCTCAAATGAAGATATGGAATATTTGCTATTGAATTGTCTATATAAATTTTATTATAATCCTAAATCATCAAAAGAAATTTCTAAAATATATCAAGTCTGTAAAATGTTTAAAAATAGTATTGATGAAAATAGAAAGTATTTAAAATCGTTATATTTTATACTTAACACTAACCAAGAATTACAAACTGCAGTTAATGAATGGTGTGATGATAGAGTTAAAGCATTGGTAAAATATGGTCATATATCATTGTGGCTAACAGGGAATATAACAGATATGAGTAAGTTATTTATGAATAAACACCACTTTAATGATTGTATAAAAGATTGGGATACATCATCTGTCACTAATACGCATGTTATGTTTTCTCATGCGAAATCGTTTAACCAACCTTTGAATGATTGGGATACATCATCAGTCACTCATATGTGTGGGATGTTTTCTTATGCGGAATCGTTTAACCAACCGATAAAAAAATGGGATACATCATCAGTTACTGTTCTGGGAAGTATGTTTTATTGTGCGAAAGCGTTTAACCAACCTTTAAATAATTGGGATACATCATCAGTAATTGAGATGCGAGGTATGTTTTCTGATGCGAAATCGTTTAACCAACCTTTAAATAATTGGAATACATCATCTGTCACTAAGATGCGTTATATGTTTGATACTGCGATCTCGTTTAACCAACCTTTGAATAATTGGGATACATCATCTGTCACTAATATGAGATTTATGTTTAGTAATGCGAAATCGTTTAACCAAGGTTTGAATAATTGGAATACATCATCAGTTACTGATATGGGATGTATGTTTATTCGTGCGGAATTGTTTAACCAACCTTTAAATAATTGGAATACATCATCCGTTATTAATATGCGTTATATGTTTAATACTGCGATCTCGTTTAACCAACCTTTGAATAATTGGGATACATCATCTGTCACTAATATGAGATTTATGTTTAGTAATGCGAAATCGTTTAACCAACCTTTAAATAATTGGAATACATCATCCGTTATTAATATGCGTTATATGTTTGATACTGCGATCTCGTTTAACCAACCTTTGAATAATTGGGATACATCATCTGTCACTAATATGGAAAGTATGTTTAATTATGCGGACTCGTTTAACCAACCTTTAAATGATTGGAATACATCATCTGTCACTAATATGGAAAGTATGTTTAATATTGCGACATTGTTTAATCAATGTTTGAATAATTGGGATACATCATCCGTTATTAATATGTATTGTATGTTTAATACTGCGACATCGTTTAACCAACCTTTGAATGATTGGGATACATCATCAGTAATTGATATAAGTTATATGTTTTCTCATGCGAGAACTTTTAATCAACCTTTGAATAATTGGAATACATCATCAGTCACTAATATGGACAGTATGTTTGATGAGAGTAATATGACACTGTTACCAATTTGGTATAATAATTATATGGGACATATGTGTTGATAATAGTAATCTGATAAGTTTACCAAATTGGTATAAAAAATAGATTAAAATATATTTATAAGTTTTTATGAATATTTATTTTTATTTGTTATAAAAAAAGTTAATACATATTTTTTTCAAGTCTCTAAATATATTTTTTATTTTATTATGTAAACGTTTGTAATATATAATACATATAATAAAATTGATTGTTATAAATATATTTTTAACAAGCACTATGACTTTCTCAAATGAAAAGATTATATATGTTGTATTTAATTATCTATATAAATTTTATGATAATCCTAAATCATCGAAAGAAATTTCTAAAATATATCAAGTCTGTAAAATGTTTAAAAATAGTATTGATGAAAATAGAAAGTATTTAAAATCGTTATATTTTATACCTAACACTAAACAAGAATTACAAACTGCAGTTGATGAATGGTGTGATAATCGAGAAGGAGCATTGGTAAAATATGGTAATATATCATTATGGATAACAGGGAATATAACAGATATGAGTAAATTATTTTACAATAAATACCACTTTAATGATTGTATAAAAGATTGGGATACATCCTTAGTCAAGAATATGAAAGGTATGTTTCATAATGCGAGATCGTTTAACCAATGTTTGAATTATTGGGATACATCATCAGTAATTAATATGAGTTGGATGTTATGTGATGCGAACGCGTTTAACCAACCTTTGAATAATTGGGATACATCATCAGTAATTGATATGGGAGGTATGTTTCTTTGTGCGGTATCGTTTAATCAACCTTTAAATAATTTTGATACATCATTAGTCACTAATATGGACAATATGTTTGTTCATGTGAGAACTTTTAATCAATGTTTGAATAATTGGAATACATCATCAGTTACTGATATGAAAGGTATGTTTTGTTTTGCGAGTTCGTTTAACCAACATTTGAATGATTGGGATACATCATCAGTAATTGATATGAAATGTATGTTTAATTATGCGGGATCGTTTAACCAACCTTTAAATAATTGGGATACATCATCAGTAATTGATATGAAATGTATGTTTAATTATGCGAAATCGTTTAACCAACCTTTAAATAATTGGGATACATCATCAGTTACTGATATGAATTTTATGTTTGATAATGGGCACAATTTTAATAAATGTTTGAATGATTGGGATACATCATCTATCACTAATATGGGAGATATGTTTAAGAATAGTAATATGACACTTTTACCAAATTGGTATACTAATGAGATCGAACAGATGTGTTGATAATAGTTATATGACAATTCTACCAAATTGGTATAAAAAATAGATTAAAATATATTTATAAGTTTTTATGAATATTTATAATTTTTATTATAAAAAAAGTTTATACATATTTTTTTCAAGTCTCTAAATATATTTTTTATTTTATTATGTAAACGTTTGTAATACATATAATAAAATTGATTGTTATAAATATATTTTTAACAAGCACTATGACTTTCTCAGATGAACAGATGATATATGTTGTATTTAATTGTCTATATAGATATTATTATAATCCTGAATCATCGAAAGAAATTTCTAAAATATATCAAGTATGTAAAATGTTTAAAAATAGTATTAATGACAAACTAGAGTATTTAAAATCGTTATATTTTATACCTAACACTAACCAAGAATTACAAACTGCTGTTGATGAATGGTGTGATAATCGAGCAGTCGCATTGGGAAATCATGGTAATATATCATTGTGGATAACAGTGAATATAACAGATATGAGTAGGTTATTTTACTGTAAAGTAAACTTTAATGATTGTATAAAAGATTGGGATACATCATCTGTCACTAATATGGAAGGTATGTTTGAGAATGCAGAATCGTTTAATCAATCATTAAATGATTGGGATACATCATCAGTAAGTTCTATGGTATGTATGTTTTATAATGCGAAAGAGTTTAACCAATGTTTGAATGATTGGGATACATTATCAGTCACTAATATGAAAAGTATGTTTCATTCTGCGAACTCGTTTAACCAATGTTTGAATGATTGGAATACATCATCCGTAATTGATCTGAGAAGTATGTTTAATTATGCGTTCAAGTTTAACCAACCTTTAAATAATTGGGATACATCATCAGTAATTTCTATGTATGGTATGTTTTATAATGCGAAATCGTTTAACCAATGTTTAAATAATTGGGATACATCATCTGTCGCTAATATGAAAGGTATGTTTAATGGTGCGGAGTCGTTTAACCAACCTTTAAATAATTGGGATACATCAGCAGTAATTTCTATGTATGGTATGTTTCATTATGCGATAACTTTTAATCAACCTTTAAATAATTGGGATACATCATATGTAATTGATATGGGAGGTATGTTTAATAATGCGGACTCGTTTAACCAACCTTTAAATAATTGGGATACATCCTCTGTCACTAATATGGGATGTATGTTTACTCGTGCGTTATCGTTTAATGAATGTTTGAATAATTGGGATACATCCTCAGTCACGAATATGAGATTTATGTTTTCTTATGCGGAATCGTTTAACCAATGTTTGAATAATTGGGATACATCATCAGTTACTAATATGTGTTGGATGTTTAATAATAGTAATATTTCAGTTATACCAAATTGGTATAAAAATTAATAAAAATATATTTTATAAGTTTTTATGAATATTTATTTTTATTTGGTATAAAAAATAGATTAAAATATATTTATAAGTTTTTATGAATATTTATACTAAAGAATTCTTACATTTTATTTATAATTAGTTTCAAAAAAAAATATATATAATATATTTTTTATACTAAAGTTTTATAGTTTTTTATTACTATATATTATTAATAGTTTTTTTACAAGACTTTGAGAATTCTCATCTACGCGCTATTTCGAGCATTTCCACGTGTCTCTTTGGGCTTTAGCCCAAATGACAGTACCAACCTATACAGTAATTTATATTATTTATATGTCTTTAGTATTTTTATATTATACATATTTTTTTTAATGTCTTTTCACCAATATATCAAAGATTGGGATACATCATCAGTAATTTCTATGGAATTTATGTTTCATCATGCGGAATCGTTTAACCAACCTTTAAATAATTGGGATACATCATCCGTCACTAATGTGAGTGATATGTTTTCTGATAGTAATATGACACTTTTACCAAATTGGTATAATATTGAGATAGAACAGATGTGTTGATAATAGTAATCTGATACTGATACCAAATTGGTATAAAAAATAGATTAAAATATATTTATAAGTTTTTATGAATATTTATAATTTTTATTATAAAAAAAGTTTATACATATTTTTTTCAAGTCTCTAAATATATTTTTTATTTTATTATGTAAAAAGTTTGTAATATATAATACATATAATAAAATTGATTGTTATAAATATATTTTTAACAAGCACTATGAATTTATCAAATGAACAGATGATATATGTTGTATTTAATTGTCTATATAAATTTTATTATAATCCTGAATCATCAAAAGAAATTTCTAAAATATATCAAGTCTGTAAAATGTTTAAAAATAGTATAAATGATAATAATAAATATTTAAAATCGTTATATTTTATACCGAAAACTAACCAAGAATTACAAACTGCTGTTGATGAATGGTGTGATAATCGAGCAGTCGCATTGGGAAATCATGGTCATATATCATTGTGGTTAACAGTGAATATAACAGATATGAGTAATTTATTTTACTTTAAAGTAAAATTTAATGATTGTATAGGAGATTGGGATACATCATCTGTCACTAATATGAGATTTATGTTTAGTAATGCGAAATCGTTTAACCAAGGTTTGAATAATTGGGATACATCATCTGTCACTAAGATGGAAAGTATGTTTAATTATGCGGAATCGTTTAACCAACCTTTGAATAATTGGAATATATCCTTAGTCATTAATATGCGATGTATGTTTAGTAATGCGAAATCGTTTAACCAAGGTTTGAATAATTGGGATACATCATCAGTCACTAATATGGAAAGTATGTTTAATTATGCGGAATCGTTTAACCAATGTTTGAATAATTGGAATATATCATCAGTCATTAATATGCGATGTATGTTTTCTAATAGTAATATGACACTTTTACCAAATTGGTATAATAATAAGATAGGACATATGTGTTGATAATAGTAATCTGACACTGTTACCAAATTGGTATAAAAAATAGATTAATATATATATATAAGTTTTTATGAATATTTATTTTTATTTGTTATAAAAAAGTTTATACATATTTTTTTCAAGTCTCTAAATATATTTTTTATTTTATTATGTAAACGTTTTTAATACATATAATAAAATTGATTGTTATAAATATATATTTAACAAGCACTATGAATTTCTCAAACAAAGAGATGATATATGTTGTATTTAATTGTCTATATAGATATTATTATAATCCTGAATCATCGAAAGAAATTTCTAAAATATATCAAGTCTGTAAAATGTTTAAAAATAGTATTGATGAAAATAGAAAGTATTTAAAATCGTTATATTTTATACCTAAAACTAACAATGAATTATATACAGCAGTTAATGAATGGTGTGATAATCGAGCAGTCGCATTGGGAAATCATGGTCATATATCATTGTGGTTAACAGGGAAGATAACAGATATGAGTAAATTATTTTACTGTGAAGTAAAATTTAATGATTGTATAGGAGATTGGGATACATCATCAGTAATTGATATGGGAGGTATGTTTCTTTGTGCGGTATCGTTTAATCAACCTTTAAATAATTTTGATACATCCTTAGTCACGAATATGAAAGGTATGTTTCATAATGCGGAAGCGTTTAACCAACCTTTGAATGATTGGGATACATCCTCAGTCACTAATATGCTATGTATGTTTAATCAGGCGAAATCGTTTAACCAACCTTTAAATAATTGGGATACATCATCAGTCACTGATATGAAAGGAATGTTTACTTGTGCGAAATCGTTTAACCAAGGTTTGAATAATTGGAATACATCATCAGTCACTAATATGGAAGGTATGTTTAATGATGCGGAATCGTTTAACCAAGGTTTGAATAATTGGAATACATCATCAGTCACTATTATGGTAGGTATGTTTAATGGTGCGTTATCGTTTAATGAATGTTTAAATAATTGGGATACATCATCAGTAATTGATATGAAATGTATGTTTAATTATGCGAAATCGTTTAACCAATGTTTAAATAATTGGAATACATCATCAGTCACTAATATGGAAGGTATGTTTAATGATGCGGAATCGTTTAACCAAGGTTTGAATAATTGGAATACATCATCAGTCACTATTATGGTAGGTATGTTTAATGGTGCGTTATCGTTTAATGAATGTTTAAATAATTGGGATACATCATCAGTAATTGATATGAAATGTATGTTTAATTATGCGAAATCGTTTAACCAATGTTTAAATAATTGGGATACATCATCTGTCACTACAATGAATTTTATGTTTTCTGATGCGAAGTCGTTTAATCAATGTTTGAATAATTGGGATACATCATCTGTCACTAATATGGGAGATATGTTTAAGAATAGTAATATGACACTTTTACCAAATTGGTATACTAATGAGATCGAACAGATGTGTTGATAATAGTTATATGACAATTCTACCAAATTGGTATAAAAAATAGATTAAAATATATTTATAAGTTTTTATGAATATTTATAATTTTTATTATAAAAAAGTTTCTAAACATATTTTTATTCAAGTCTCTAAATATATTTTTTATTGTCTAATATATACATTTATACTATACAAAATAAAATTGATTGTTATAAATATATATTTAACAAGCACTATGACTTTCTCAAAGGAAGATATGATATATGTTGTATTTAATTATCTATATAAATTTTATTATAATCCTAAATCTTCGAAAGAAATTTCTAAAATATATCAAGTCTGTAAAATGTTTAAAAATAGTATTGATAAAAATAACAAGTATTTAAAATCGTTATATTTTATACTTAACACTAACCAAGAATTACAAACTGCAGTTAATGAATGGTGTGATAATCGATCAGAAGCATTGGACAAATATGGTCATATATCATTGTGGCTAACAGGGAATATAACAGATATGAGTCAGTTATTTTACTGTAAAGTAAACTTTAATGATTGTATAAAAGATTGGGATACATCATCTGTCACGAATATGGAAGGTATGTTTTATCATGCGGAATCGTTTAATCAATCATTAAATGATTGGGATACATCATCAGTCACTGATATGGTATGTATGTTTTATAATGCGAAAGAGTTTAACCAATGTTTGAATGATTGGGATACATCCTCAATCATTTATATGAACAGTATGTTTCATTCTGCGAACTCGTTTAACCAATGTTTGAATGATTGGAATACATCATCCGTAATTAATATGAGAAGTATGTTTAATTATGCGTTCAAGTTTGACCAACCTTTAAATAATTGGGATACATCATCAGTAATTTCTATGTATGGTATGTTTTATAATGCGAAATCGTTTAACCAATGTTTAAATAATTGGGATACATCATCAGTCACTGAGATGGCAGCTATGTTTAGTATTGCAAAAGCGTTCAATCAATGTTTGAATGATTGGGATACCTCATCCGTCACTAATATGGAATTAATGTTTAATTTTGCGTACTCGTTTAACCAACCTTTAAATAATTGGGATACATCATCTGTCACTACAATGAATTTTATGTTTTCTGATGCGAAGTCGTTTAACCAATGTTTGAATGATTGGGATACATCATCAGTCACTATTATGGAAGGTATGTTTTATGGTGCGAAATCGTTTAACCAAGGTTTGAATGATTGGGATACATCATCTGTCAATAATATGGAATTTATGTATAAGAATAGTAATATGTCAGTTCTACCAAGTTGGTATAAAAATTGATTTAAATATATTTTTTTAATACTAATTATGAATTATTTACAAACAGATATTACTTATACAAAATCATTTATATAAATTTTATTATAATAATAAATCATCGAAAGAAATTTCTAAAATATATAGAATAAATAAACTATTTAAAAATAGTATTGATGAAAATAGAAAGTATTTA
>Ga0307488_10005584_pt1 | contig 10393 bp, 10 predicted proteins | sample SB02metaG_FD_202248 | JGI IMG/M metagenome (GOLD analysis project Ga0307488, IMG submission 202248) | Sea-ice brine microbial communities from Beaufort Sea near Barrow, Alaska, United States - SB 0.2 | ecosystem: Environmental > Aquatic > Marine > Coastal | place: USA: Alaska | collected...
TAACGGCGCGGGGGGGTGTTGGAGGCTCGGGCCGGAATCGAACCGGCGTGCGCGGAGTTGCAGTCCACTACATGACCACTCTGCCACCGAGCCTTATTGGGAGGTGGAGCGGGAAACCGGGTTCGAACCGGCGACCTCAACCTTGGCAAGGTTGCGCTCTACCAACTGAGCTATTCCCGCATACAGCGGCGGCATAAACATCTGCGCCTCTGAGTGGGAGCTATTGTATGCACGGCGTCTCTATAGTCAAGAGAATTCCAACAAAAATCCCGCAACCAATTGAATTAAATAGGTTTATCCTGCTCTTTAATAACGGCCCAGGCGGCTTTGAGATAGACCAACATAGACCATAGCGTCAGTACCGCCGCGGCATAGAGAACCACATAGCAAAGCACCAACTGCCAGCCTTCGTCCGGACTCGGACCCGTCGCCAACAACCCTGTTATCGCAACCATCTGCAAGGCTGTCTTGACCTTGCCAATATACGAAACCGCTACAGATGTGCGCTCTCCAAGCTCAGCCATCCACTCTCGCAACGCCGACACCACAATCTCGCGACCAATAATCACGCATGCAGCTAGAGTGAACAGCAGGGTGTCGTGGCGCTCAACGAGCAAAACCAACGCAATAGACACCATTAGCTTATCGGCCACTGGATCGAGAAAAGCACCGAATGCTGTCATCTGGCCAAGTCGTCGCGCGAGATAGCCATCCACCCAATCGGTTATCGCTGCAAAAGCAAAAATACCCGCTGCAAACAGCAAATGATTTTTGAACGGCAGATAGAACACCACCACCAGCACAGGGATGAGCAGAATCCTGAAAATAGTCAATGCATTAGGGATTGTGATAGGCAACTGCTTCGATATCCTTTCAGACAATTACAAGTGTCACGCTTAAACGGGGAGTGCCGCCGTCAACCCAGTTTAACCCAAGGGCACACCTTGATTCAAATACGGCATCTGATCCGTGCCTGCCGCTGCAAACGTCCCAGACCAATCCTAACAATAAGCAGTTTACCCATTGTGTAGATGGTCGTAGATCTGTTGTGCAATCGCCGCGCTAATACCCGAAATCTTTTTCAATTCATCAATATTTGCATTCTGTACACCTTGTGCACTACCAAAGTGACGCAGCAGTTCACGGCGACGCTTAGCACCCACACCGGGAATATCCTGCAGCGCTGAACGCTGACGAGCTTTATCGCGCCGGCCACGGTGACCGGTGATCGCGAAGCGGTGCGCCTCATCGCGTATATGCTGTATCAAATGCAGGGCAGGATGGTCTGGTGGCAACTGGATCTGCTCCCCTGTCTCGCCGTTAATTAACGTTTCGAGCCCGGCCTTGCGCGTGACCCCCTTTGCGACACCGACAACCTCAACCCCAGAAACTTGCAGATCATTAAGGACCGACATGGCCTGAGCAACCTGACCCTTACCCCCGTCAATCAACAGGACATCAGGCATTTTGGCTTCTGTGGTTTTAAGCCTTTTGTAACGACGCTCGAGCGCCTGATGCATTGCGCCATAGTCATCGCCCGGCGTGACGCCCTCGATATTAAATGTACGATAGTCAACCTTGCGTGGCCCGTGCTGATCAAATACAACGCACGAAGCCACTGTCGCTTCACCAGAACTGTGGCTGATGTCAAAACACTCCATGCGTTCCGGCAGCTGAGGCAAACTCAACAAATCCTGCAAAGCTTGCAAGCGTCCTAACATGGTCTGGCGCCCCGCTAAGTGCGCGGTGAGATTGGTTTCGGCAGTCTGCTGCGCGAGCATCAACCATTGAGCGCGTGATTCACGCACCCGGCTACGTAACTTAACCTTTCGTTCAGCCTGCACGGAGAGTGCCTGGGCGATTATATCGGCGCTGCCTGGCTCAGCATTGACAATAATTTCTGCCGGAATCGCTCTGCCCAAGCCGAGATAAAACTGCGGGATAAATGCCGCCAGCAGTTGTTCTATGCCCTCCTGTAGCTTGAGCGGCGGGTAATACGTTTTGCTGCCTAGCACCCTCGCCTCTCGCACAAACAGCACCTGCACACACGCTCGCCCGTGTGACGCAGCAGCTGCAATGATATCCAGATCTCCAGTGACTCCCTCGATACCCTGACTCGCTTGCACGTGCTGCAAATGACTAATCTGATCGCGATATATTGCCGCTTTTTCGTAGGACAGTTGCGCTGCAGCTTGCTCCATATCGTCTGCCAGTCGAACCATCAGTTCCTGAGATTTCCCACTCAAAAACAAACTCGTACTTTCAACCTGTTGGGCGTAGTCCTCTTCAGTCACAAGATCTACGCAAGGCCCGCTGCAGCGTTCTATCTGGTATTGCAGGCAGGGGCGCGATCGATTCTTGAAATAACTATCTTCGCACTGCCGCACTTTGAATACTTTTTGCAAAAAATGCATAGATTCACGCACTGCGCCGGCGCTAGGATAGGGACCGAAGTACTGGCCTTTGCGCCTCTTGGCGCCACGATGCATGGCAATTCTCGGGAAGTCATCGTCACTGGAAAGAAAAATATAGGGGTAAGATTTGTCGTCACGCAGCAACACATTGTAAGGCGGTTGCTGCGTCTTGATCAGGTTATGTTCCAGTAACAGCGCATCGACTTCAGTCGTTGTCACGGTCACCTGAATATCCTGAATCTTAGCCACAAGAGCCATCGTTTTATCCGTCAGGCCACTGGCCCGAAAATAACTCCCCACACGGTTTTTTAAATTTTTAGCCTTGCCCACATACAACAGTCCACCAGCCTCATCGTACATCTGGTAGACACCTGGTCGTGTCGTGAGCGTATTTACGAATGCCTTGTGATCGAACTTACTCACGAATTAAGTCCATATATCCTAGGCTCAATTTCCAGCTCCACGCCAAATGCGTCATGCACTGAGCTGACTATTTTACTGGACAGCGCCAATAATTGTGCGCCGCTATCACTACCATAATTGACCAGCACAAGTGCGTGTTGTGGGTGGACCCCTAGATCATCTGCTCGATGACCTTTCCACCTGCACTGGTCGATCATCCACGCGGCAGACACCTTAACGCTGCCGTCGGCTTGAGAAAAACACGGGAGACCGGGATGTTTGGCGAGCAACAGCGCCGCCACTTCTGAGTGCAGTAATGGATTCTTAAAAAAACTGCCTACATTGGGTTCAATCGAGGGGTCTGGCAGCTTACTACGACGGATGCTGACAACCGAGTCAAATACCGCCTGAGGCGTCGGCTCAAGATGAGAGTGCTCAGCAAAAAAAGTCGCCAGAGCAGGATAGCTAATATTGACACTGGAGCGCCGAGACAGCTGAATGTCTATCGCGGTAATGACCAGCTGATCTTTGCGCTCACGCTTAAATATACTGTCTCGATAACGAAACTGACAGGCTGCATTGTCTAGCGTTACCGGCGTATCATCCGCTATCTGCCTAGCATGTACTTGCAACAAGACTGACTGTAATTCGACCCCGTAGGCGCCTATATTTTGAATCGGTGACGCTCCGACTGTGCCGGGAATCAGCGCAAGATTTTCCAATCCGTAATAGCCTTGCTGCAACGTCCACTGCACTAATTCGTGCCAGTTTTCCCCGGCTGCTACGCGTAAAATAACATCACTGTTTACGGCATCTAGCACCTCAATACCGCGCACTGCCTGCTGCACTACCAGCGCCTGCACATCACCGGCTAAAACAACATTACTCCCTTGCCCAAGCGCAACGACAGCAACGCCTTCAGTCCTTGCCCATGCAAGAGCCTCCAGCAGTTCATCGTCATTGGTAACACAGGCAAAAGCGTCTGCTCGCGCTTGCAAAGCGAGCGTATTATGCTTGCGCATGAGCTTATTGCGGTAAAAGTTCATCGTCTCGTATCTGCTCAATACGCAATTTTAACGCTTTCCCTTTAATACACTACGCACCATTAGCAAATCGTCGTGTGTATCAACGCCGGCTGGGACAGTATGCACTGCACTATCGACATGAATGCCGACTCCATGATGCAAAGCACGCAACTGTTCCAGGCTTTCTAACTGCTCCCCGGGCGCAGGCGGCCAATTGACAAACTGGTGCAGAAACTCAACGCGGTAAGCATAAAGGCCTATGTGGCGATACCAGTTTCCGGCACTGGGCATCACCTCGCGCGCTTGCATAAACGCATCCCTTGGCCATGGAATAGGTGCTCGGCTGAAATACAGCGCCATACCGTGCGCGTCGCTGACGACTTTAACCACATTAGGATTAGTGAGGTCTTCTATATCGACAATGTCCTCGCACAACGTGGCGATGCTGGCATGCGGGTGGGCGCTCAAATTAGCCGCAACTTGATCAATGACTTGGGGAGGAATAAGGGGTTCATCGCCCTGCACATTGACAACAATATGGTCGTCAGCCAAACCCAGTTCCGACACGACTTCCTGCAGGCGGTCTGTGCCGGAAGAGTGCTCTACAGACGTCATGCATACCTGAGCACCAAATGCCTGAGCGACCTCTACTATACGGCTATCATCGGTTGCAATCACGACCCGCGCGGCCCCGCTTAGACCCGCCTGCTCCCAGACTCTTTGCACCATCGTCTTGCCCTGTATCTCGAGCAGAGGCTTGCCTGGCAATCGGGTCGACCCGTAACGCGCCGGTATAACTACTGTGTATGCCATGCAAAGCTCCGTGTAAGTACAGTAGGGGCAGATCAGCGCCCGTCGCGACTGCCAGACAATGCTGACGGAGCGGCTGGCTGCCTGGTGGTGATAGTCAAATGCACATAGCCCATCTGGCCCGCAGCATCCATTGCCTTTACCACATCCTGATGCGCGGCCTGCGCATCGGCCGTGATGAACATAGACATCGTCGTATCCCCCGCGGATAACCTGTATATTGCGGCTTGCAAGGTGCGCATCTGATTGTCGATCAGGACCTCGTCATTAACGCGATAGGTGCCAGACTCATCGATCAATATCTCAATAGACTCCTCCATCGCATGTTTCGGCTGGCCCTGAGCCTCAGGTAAATCAATGCTCAATTGGGTCTCACGTGTAAACGTGGTTGAAACCATAAAAAAAATCAACAGCAAAAAAACCACGTCGATTAGCGGTGTCAGGTTAATACCGACCTCTTCACGCGCGTGTTGTCTAAACTTCAAACCGTCACTTCCGTATTTTCTTCACTGTGCAGCGCATCAACCAACGTGATGGTCTCTTGCTCTAGCTCAACGACGATCGCATCGATTTTGCCAACAAAATAACGGTGCATCACAATGGCTGGAATCGCGACCGTCAGCCCTGCAGCCGTCGTGATCAGGGCCTCTGAGATGCCTCCAGCAAGAGCGCTGGCATTACCGGTGCCTTGCACCATTATTTCGGCAAACACGTCAATCATACCCACCACTGTACCGAGCAATCCCAGCAGGGGTGCCACCGCGGCGATTGTGCCAAGTGTATTCAGATAACGCTCCAGATCGTGCACTACATGCGCAGCCGCCTCCTGAATGCTCTCCTTCATAACATCTCGACCGTGATGGGCATTGGCCAATCCCGCCGCAAGAATACGGCCCAACGGAGAGGATTGTCGCAGCGTGCGTAGCCTAGGCCCGTCCAGTTCACCTTTTTTGAGTTGCTTCCAGACTGTTGCTAGCAGATGCGGTGGTGCGATCTTCTTTGGATTAAGGGTATAGAGGCGGTCAATACAAATTGCCAGCACTAAGATAGAGCACAGCACTATCAGTACCATCAACCATCCGCCAGCCATTAACAGTTCAAGCACAACGCCGCCCAATTCAGGTTCAATACTGATGCATTATACGACACCACAGGTGGAGCGTGAAGCGGGACAAGCGTCACATCCAGTAGCGTCGGTGAATTTCTCGGTAGGCGCTAATCTCCAGTGCCTTCCCTGGCACTATTATAAACTCCAAAGCGCCCTGTGCAGCGGTGTGATATAGCGACACATCCGTGCCTTGTAATCTTTGGGTTACGCTCGGATGCGGATGCCCAAAGCGATTGGCATAGCCGCTGCTGATCACTGCAGCCTGCGGCCGTGTGTGCTTAAGGAACGCCAGAGAGGACGATGTTTTGCTGCCGTGATGGGCGGCCAGAAGCCATTCGCTGCTGAGTGTCTCACCCCAGTAACGCACCAGTGTCCGCTCCCGCTCGTTGTCAATATCGCCGGGCAGTAAAAAACGATAATTCCCCACCTCAATCTGTAATACACAAGAACTGTCATTACTGCTGCGCGTTGTCTCTATCGCCGGAGATAGAAACTGAAAGACCTGTCCACCAGGCCAGCGCCAGGATTCGCCTGCAATACACGGCCTACCCTTACCATACTGAAGGCCCTCGCCACCAAAACGCAAGCGGTCAACGGGCAGCGCAGCCAACACATCCTTGGCGCCAGCACTGTGATCAAGGTCTGGATGACTAATCACCAGCGTGTCCAGCACATTCACACCCTGCAGCTGAAGGAAAGGCAGGATAACCATCGAACCCATATTCATCCCATCAGGATTCCCTCCACCGGTATCGTATACCAACACGCGGTCGCCGGAGCGCACTACCACTGCTGTGCCCTGCCCTACGTCCAGCACGGTCACGCGTGTGTCTAGGGAGGGCGGCTTTGATGACGTACTGGGAGGTAGCAACAGAGGCAACGCCAATATCGGCACCAATAGTTTCAGCAAACCCTTGCCCGGAAGAATCAATAGACTGACCGCCACTATGCCGGCGAGAACCTGTAGCAGGTTGGCTGTCAGAGGAAAGTACAACCATGTGCCACTCATACTCGACAGGCCCTTGGCCCATGGCAGGATCTGCTCTAACGGCCAACCAGCCAACTGCCAGAGTATTGACTCTAGCGGCCATCCACAGAGAAAAGTCACTAAAGCCATAAGCGCCAGAGGCACTACCACCAAGCCAATAAGCGGAATCATCAACAAGTTCGCTAGCATCGCAACCAGACTGCCACCGCCAAAGAACAACGCGCCCAAAGGCAGCATCACCAGCGACATGAATCCATGCGTATGGAACAGCCGCGGTATCGCACCCATTCCCTGCTGCCATTTGGCCAACCACAGCAACGCCGCCACGGCACCGAAGGAAAGCCAAAACCCGCTCCCTATTGCCGCTAATGGGTTGAGTACGAGTACTACCGTTGCGGCCATTAGTAGATTTCTGGATGCGCCGCTTCTGCGCGCCGCCAAGGCGGCTATCACAAAGCAACTGAGCATGCACAAAGCCCGCTGAGTAGGAAGCGAAAAGCCCGCCAGAGCACTGTACAGTCCAGCCGAAAGCAGAGCGAGGCTGCCCGGCATGCAACCGCTTAAAAATCCTGTGGTAAAAAAAAGGCGCTGCACTATGCCGCCCAATAAATAGCCTATACCCGCAATCATTCCGATATGAAGCCCCGAAATCACCAACAAATGATTAATTCCGAACTGCTGAAAAAGAAACCACAGTTGATGATCAATGCCGGCTTTATCTGCCACCGTAATGGCCCGCAAAATACCTATGACCTCCGGGTTCAGATCAAGACGAGCAATACGCTCACTGATGGCCTGACGAAGACGATGGTGTTTTACAAAGAGACTCGAGATCTGAGGTTCTTGACGTGTCTCGCTGGACTTTCGAACGCTGCCGACACCGCCAATACCTCGCTGGGCGAGCCAAACCTGCATATTGAATGAGCCAGGGTTCGCGAGTCCCCATGGCTTACGCAGCTTGACCTCAAACTGCCACTCGTCTGCGGGACGAATCTTGTGATCGCCATAGTAGGACAGAATGAGCTTTGAGGGCCCCACGCAGCGCGATGGCGATATGTCTCGCACCGAAAATTCGAAGCGCTGACGTAGACCATCGTTGAGCATGCGACTTGCGGTGGGCAGCGAAGACACGGTCCCCGTGACGACCAACGGAACCCCCACACACGCATCGACCAAGCGGTGCTGCAGCAATACGGTGCCGTGAGCCAGGCCCAGAAAACAACCACAGGCCAATCCGCACGCCACTCGCGCAGCCACTGTCCTCCAGCGCAGTGCAACCAAGGCAATAGCCGCGAACAAGACACACCAGACCGAAGACGGCAAAAACGGCCACCAGCCGACAAAAATAGTGCCTGACACCATGCCAATCATCCATGATTGCATAGAGCGACCCCCTAAACGCAAAGCAGTTCGGCTCTGTCGTTGGATTTTGAAAGTCAGCGATGATGGCGCATAATAGCCGTCTCACGGTTCATAATACTGGTCATCGCGATCCGGTTACGGCACAGTATCGCAACCAGTCAATCACATACATGAGGTCAATGACAGCGCACTTGCGGTCACCTATTTAATGCCTAAAGAAGCTCTTCAAAAAATCGTTCCCAGTCTTGCGACCATCCGAAAGATTAAAGGGCTGAGTTTTCTTGGGGACTGGATCTATGCCAGCAATCTGTGGCACATCAATCGTTATTCGGCTGCCATGGCATTTTTTGTCGGGCTGTTTGTCGCTTTTATGCCAATACCTGGACAGACGATTGCGGCAGCAGTGCTGGCGGTATTGTTGCGTTGCAATCTACCTTTATCAGTCGGACTGGTATTCGTCACCAACCCGATTACCATCGCCCCTCTGTTTTTCATGGCCTACAAAATTGGCGCGTTGATTATCGATGTTCCGCTGCAGAATGTTGAGTTTGAACTGAGTGTGTTCTGGCTGAGTAACAGTCTCGCTGCAATCTGGAAGCCGTTTCTCATGGGCTGCCTGATTTGCGGACTGTTTTGCGGATGTGTCGGTTATTTTGTAATCAGCTTACTGTGGCGCTGGCGTGTCGCACGTCTCTGGAAAGAGCGCAAACGCAAGCGAGAGGCCAGAATCTTTAACGGTCCTGACTGAGTATTAGTGCCGGCGACATTTTTGCGGCGCGTCTGGCCGGATAAATCGCTGCAATCACGCACATCGCCAGAGCAACCCCACCAACGGTCATGACATCTCGCAGCAGCAGATCTATAGGTAGAAACGACACCGGGTATACATCCGTGTTGAGGAATCGCATTCCCAATAGTTGTTCCAGCCAGCTCACAAGGCTGGGGACTGCCTGACTGCCCAGAGCCCCCGCAACACTGCCCAGCACCACACCGACCAAACCGATCATGGCACCCTGTAATACGAAAACCCAAGCAATATCGGCGCCCGTAGCGCCCAGCGTGCGCAAAATCGCGATATTGCCCTGTTTATCCATCACCACCAATACGAGAGAGGATACGACATTAAACGCAGCCACCGCGATTATGGAGAACAACAGTATGGATATCAGATCACGCGACAGCTGTATCGCCGAATAGAGGTTGCCATGTGTCATCATCCAGTTTGTACTGTAGAAACCAGGAGGGAGGGTACGCTGTAAATCCCACGCGATAGTCTGCACATTAAACAGTTCACGTGTCGTAATGCGGAAACCGCTGACCTGCCCATCCAGCCCCGCCAGATCAGACGCGAGCGCCAAATGCACCAAGGCAACAGACTGATCAAGCTCAGTTCCAGTACTGAGTATCGCACTTAACTGAACCGTTTTAAACCGAGTAGGCCCGAGTTCGCCTGTGCGCCCCGCACCGGGTACAATTAAGTTCACACGCTCTCCCACTGTGACGCCCAAATGTTCCGCCACACCGGCGCCCAAAATGAGTCCGTCTTCCTGCTGCCGAAAATGGGTCGCTTGCTGCGCCTCGAGATAGGGCACAAGCGGCGCAAAAGCACCATTTTGGCTGGGGTCTAGACCTATTCCGCGCACAGTCTCGATGTCTGTGCCACGCATAATGAGTGCGTCGAATTGAGCGAAAGGCATGACTTCTTCCACGTCGGGATGGGCTTTTAGCAACTCGGCATTTTTGTGCCAGTCAACAATAGGCATGTCAGAGTAAATCGTAATATGCGGCACCAGCGACAGTATCCGCTCACGCATTTCCTTATCGAAACCGTTCATAACAGACAGCACAATAATCAGCAGGCTGATTGCCAGCACCAGCCCCAGTATCGACAACGATGACAGAAACGCTGATAAATGTCCTTGGCCAAAGGCAAAGGTATACCGCACAGCGATACGCAGTCGCTCTGTACCGGTCACATCAGCTCCTGCAAAATGCCATCACGCAATTCCAGCGTACGATTCATGTGCGCGGCAATAGCAGGATCATGGGTGACCACGACAAAAGAAGCCTCATCCTGACCAAGCTCATCTATCAAATCCAGCACTTGTCCTGCTGAGGTGGGGTCTAGGTTTCCAGTCGGCTCATCCAGCAAAACGCAGTCTGGACGAGCAACCAGCGCCCGGGCAATTGCCACACGCTGTCGCTCACCCCCAGACAAATGCGCGGGCCTATGAGCCAGGCGATGCGCCATACCGACACGCTCCAGCATTGCCTCCGCAATAAG
>Ga0307488_10005585_pt1 | contig 10392 bp, 5 predicted proteins | sample SB02metaG_FD_202248 | JGI IMG/M metagenome (GOLD analysis project Ga0307488, IMG submission 202248) | Sea-ice brine microbial communities from Beaufort Sea near Barrow, Alaska, United States - SB 0.2 | ecosystem: Environmental > Aquatic > Marine > Coastal | place: USA: Alaska | collected 2017-05-06
CCAATGGCTTTGATACCAGCTCTATAGACAGCGTGGTGGATGATGCCCTTTCAATAAATACACACGCTTTGATTGTCATTAAATCGACTATACCGGTTGGTCATACAAAATATCTTCAGCAAAAGTACGGGACTAATCGGGTAATTTTCTCCCCTGAATTTCTTCGAGAGGGGCAGGCGCTCAAAGATAATCTTTACCCTTCCCGTATTATTATCGGCAGTCGGCTGGATGCGGCTCTAGACTTTGCAAGTCTATTAGTTCAGAGCGCTGTAAAAGACGATATAGAAACGCTATTTATTCGCTCTACCGAAGCTGAAGCGGTTAAGTTGTTCGCGAATACTTATCTTGCCATGCGGGTTTCATTCTTTAATGAGCTCGATTCCTATGCCTTAGCCCATGATTTGGATACTAAGAGCATTATTAATGGTGTGTGTCTAGACCCGCGAATAGGTGATGGCTATAACAATCCGTCCTTTGGTTATGGCGGTTACTGCCTACCAAAAGATACCAAGCAGCTTTTGGCTAACTATGATCAGGTACCACAAAATCTTATTCAGGCGATTGTTTCTTCTAATGTCACCCGCAAAGATTTTGTGGCTGAGGAAATCCTAAAGCTGAAGCCAAAGGTTGTCGGTTTTTATCGTCTGGTTATGAAAGAGGGTAGTGATAACTTTAGGGCATCTGCTATTCAAGGAATTATGAAGCGAATAAAAGCTAAAGGGATTGAGGTGGTGATCTATGAGCCTACCCTGCATGAAGAAACATTTTTTGGCTCAAGGGTTTTAGAAAATATTGATGAGTTTAAGCGACACAGCGATATTATAGTTGCTAATAGACTCAGTGATGCTCTTGAGGATGTGCATGCTAAGTGCTTTTCTAGAGATCTTTTTCGGGATAACTAATTTCTAGCTTAATTGTGAGAAATAGGTCTATCAACTTTTAGTGGAGCATAGCTCAAGTGAGCTTGACATGACGTACGCTTTAACGTACATTTTGCTTAAGAGGGTTTAATCATGATTACACTGAATGTTACTGAGGCGAGAGCCAACCTGTATAAATTGATTGATGATACGACAGCCAGCCATGAGCCGGTGGTTATAACGGGCAAGCGTGGCAACGCGGTCCTTTTAGCTGAAGATGATTGGAATGCGATCAACGAAACCCTGCATCTTTTATCGGTGCCAGGGATGCGCGAATTAATTTTAGAGGGTATGCAGGAGAGTATTGATGGCGCTGCAACTGAATTAAATTGGTAATGTGGACACTGTATTACACCAAGCAGGCCCAAAAGGATGCAGGGAAACTAGCATCGTCCGGATTGAAAACTAAAGCGCAGCAATTATTAAAGATTCTCCAGTCCGATCCATGGCAAACTCCGCCGCCTTTCGAAAAGCTGGTGGGCGACTTGAGCGGTGCTTATTCAAGAAGAATTAATATTCAGCATCGGCTTGTCTATCAGGTTTTAGAGACGGAAAAGGCTGTCAAGATATTGCGGCTGTGGACTCATTACGAGTAGTCGTTCATTTGCGTAGCTAGCATCACTAGATGTTTAGGTTTATCAATTGCTATAGGCTAAAAGTAGGTAGAGCATACATTCTAATGTACATTTAAAGCCTTATATGGAAACAGAGGTTTGCTATGGCGATTCTATTGACCCGACATATTGCATCCATGACCGAGATGCGAGAGCCTCTCAAGGTTCTAGAAAAATCAGGCGGGGAGCCTGTGGCCGTCTTAAAAAACTCAGCCCTGGTCGGTTATTTTGTGCCCGCTGAGGCGATCTCCAACGTGCAGCATCGCACGGCATCGATTGAAGGAATAACACACAGTCTTAAGTCCCGTAAGGCAATCACCCAGCCGGTACTGGCTTACCTGAAAGACAAATGAGCTTTTTGCTTTTATCGGTTGATCACATTATTGCGATTCATGATGAGGCGTTAGAGCGCAATGACCTTCAATGAATCGCTGGTGATAAGTCACTTGAAGGCGCGTTGTCAAAAGTAGACAACCGGCTCAAGTATGGCCTCATAGATGATATTTATTCGCTGGCAGCGTCCTACGCAACGGCCATTTCTCAGGCTCATTGCTTTAATGACGGAAATAAACGAACGGCATTTCAGGTGATGGACCTCATTCTCGATTTAAATGGAATTAATGCGATTTGGGATGCAGAGGCGGTGGGGTAAAAAATAGTGTTGCTGTCGCAATCCAGGCTTGATGAGGCTGATCTTGCTCAATGGCTTCGCCAGGTGGTTGTGTAAATACCTAACATCTCTTCAAGTATGATGTTTAGGCTTATCGCACTTATCAATTTACGTCGCTTGGCAGTGCGCCTTTACTCCTCATATTGTGGACCTCTCCCTTAAAGGGGCGGGGTGATTCCTGCACGTTGGATTGTATTAGCCAATTACCTGTATTTCCGCTGTGCATATAAAGGCTCATAAATTTATAGCATCCTATTCTGAGATGCTGCATTCATTTTCAATATCTATATGGCGTTTTGATATCTCTCCGATGCCGAGGTTTTTCTGTAACCCCCCTTTTCGGATGTCGATTAAACTTCGATACACTCAAGTGCGATTTTAAGTACTCATAAATGAGTGGAAGTATCCGCTCAATAATGATCTACTAAAAAACCTACAGTAATAAAGATACACTTTTATTCAAGGCTATTAAGCCATCTTACCGAGCTTTAGTTCCTGGGAAATTTCATGAGAAGTCTGTGCCTTGTTGTTGCTACTTTTTTATTGTCCGCCTGTGGCGGAGGTTCAAGTGGTGGTTCTGGCGGCGAAACACCTTCGCTAGATACTGTCTCGCCGATAGTAAGTGCGCCAAGTTCGGAAACCTTTGCCGCCGTAGATGCTTTCGGTACCCCAGCAACTAGTGAGGCCATTGCCGCCTTCTTGTTGGAAGCTTCGGCCACCGACGATGTCGATGGAGCAGTGACGGTAACGAACAATGCGCCAGATATTTTCCCTCTTGGTGATTTCACCGTAACTTTCTCTGCATCTGATGCTGCGGGTAACCCGGCGACTGCCTCGGCTGTTGTGACAGTGACGGATCAGGCCGCACCGACTTTATCCGTTCCTGAGGATGTTAGCTTTGTTGCCATAGCGGCAACGGGCATTGCGGCGACCGACGCCGCCCTGGTTGAGTTTTTAGCTCAGGCAACTGCTACGGATAACGTTGACATTGGTATAACAGTGTCAAACGATGCACCAATAACGTTCCCGATTGGCGATACCTCTGTTGAGTTTTCGGCTGTTGATGCCGCCGGAAACTCCTTTATCGACAGTGCTGTGGTAACCGTAGCCGGTGCCAGCCAGGCCGGTTCAGCGGAGAAAGGTCCGCTGTTCAAGGCAACGGTATTTTTTGATTACGATGGTGACAAAGAGCGTGATGCTAATGAGCCTTCTGCGCTGACAGATATTGACGGTAAATATGTACTAGTCGAAACCAGTGACGCACCAGCGAAGTACTCGGCTGTTGTGCTGATGAATGACGATACGATCGACAGTATTTCCGGTGAAAGCTACGCCAACTCAGGTGTTAAATTAGAAGCCGTCAAAGGTAGCAAAGTGATTACGCCGATGACGACGCTATATTCCATTGCGGTCAGCAATCGTGACGAGGGTGAAGAACTCAGTGCCGATGCGTTCGCTGTAGCCTTGGGCCTGCCTGAAGGCTTGGACATTAATACCTATAGTGCTTTTACTAAAGATGAAGCCGGTGCCTACATTGATGTGGCGACCGCCAGTCAGGTCGAGGCGGTTGCGCAGAGTCTTATGACGGCGTTGGAAATTATTTCTGAATCCGTTGTCAGTATCAGCAAGACCGCTTTAAAGTCAGACACCGGTGTTTCCCAGTCTCAGGCTGCGGCTGTGGCCATGCGCTCGTTGGCCAATGTGATTGTGGCGACTCTCACGAAGAATGGCGAGGTTGGCGCTGTTGCTGACAAGGTCGATTTCGCTAATGTCGACGATATCGCCGAAGTGAATGCTGCAGTACTTGCTGATTTGTCGAGCGGTGACGCCGGGAGCCTCGGTGTTCTGCTTCAGGCGGCCGCCGATGTGTCGGGTGTGACTGTGGATACGGCTGCTGCCGAAGTTACGGGTTCGGTTGTTTTAAGTCTTTCTACTAAGACTATTGCGGCTGTCTCTAAGGCCTTTGCCAATCTTAGTCCAGCGTCCTTTGGCCAAGTGGAAGCCTCTGCTGTCTCGCGGATCAAAGCCCAGGCAGTCAGCGAAGTTGCGGCTGCGGCCAATATAGTCGTGGCGAAGGTTAGCTTGCAGCAGGTCGCCAACCAGACGGTTTTACTGGCAGCTGAAGATGTTGATGTCTCCGCGGTTATCACCTTGGACAACGAAGACTCGCTGAACGCGACCATTGCCTTAAATGTCCAGGAAGTTGAAGCCTATTTAGGAACTCAGGTTGCCCTGATTATTGAATCAGATAGCAATTTTGTTGCTGCCGAAAACCAGACCGCAGTGGGTTCTGTAATTGCTACTGCTACTGACACTGCTGGTGATGCGTTAACCTACAATTTATCTGGCGCGGATGCCAGTACCTTAAGTATCTCTAATTCTGGCGTCATTACTTTTGTTAGCGTGCCAGACTTTGAGACCAAAAAACTGTATGAAGCCATTGTTACCGTCTTAGATAGCAATGGTAATACTGCTTCCCAGGCGATTAGTATTAGTATCACTGACGCCAATGATAGTGCGCCTGTATTCACTTCTAACGCCTCGTTTAGTGCCGCTGAGAACCAATTTGGGATAGGTGCAGTGTCCGCGACTGACACCGACAGTGACTCGATTACCTTCACGGTTTCGGGTTCTGAGTTAGCTATTACCTCTGGTGGCGTGCTGACGTTTGTGATTTCACCTGACTATGAGGTCGCGTCTTCCTATAGCGCAACAGTCACGGTATCTGATGGAATTAATACGACAACGCAGGTTGTTACTGTTGCGGTTACTGACGTTGCTGAGACCCAAATTTTTGTTAAAACACTAGATGGAGAAACTATAACTCTGTTGGTTGAATCGACCGATACGGTTGCGAAGGTCAAAGCCAAAATTCAAGACAGTGAGGGTATTGCCTCGGATCAACAAACGCTTACATTTGCAGGAAAGGTATTAGAGGATGAGAGAACTCTAGCAGATTACAATATTCAAAAAGAAGCCACTCTTCATTTGCTGCTTCCCGTAAACGATGACACTACGACCGTTAAGGGCAGAGTTATAGATGGTTATATTTCTGGGGCTTTCGTATTTCTGGATTTGGATTTTGATGGTGCGTTCTCAATCAATGAACCGAGTGCAATATCTGGCACTGACGGATTATTCCAGTTTGACTTGAGCGAGCAAGAGCTTAGCTGCGCCACCTATGTGCCCACCGTGGTCAATGTCCCGGTTGGTGCGGTTGACGAAGAGCTTGGAGTTGTTGAGGCAGCGTTTAATTTAGTTCTTCCTCCGAGATTCAATAGCCTGACTTCAGCAAGCCGGTTGAATGTTTCGCCTATTACCAGTGTTGTTTGGAGCGCTTTAGAAACTGAGCTTCGATCTTCTCTGTTGGATTTAAATTGCGGCACTATTTTGGCCAATGACGACATGAGAGATAGTTTGGACGCTGTGTTGGAACGCGCTATTGCCGATGTAGTGAACCACTACAATATTTCTGAGGCACAGATTTTTGAAGACTTTATTGCAAATAACAATGATGAGCTTAAAGCCAAGGCAGTCAAAATAGTTAAAGGCTTAAAAAAGAGTCTTGAGGAAACACTGACTATTCAAGCTCAATACCCTAACGCAAGCTGGGCTAAGGTGAATTACTATTTCTTTAGCAGCCTTGACGGTGACGATCTCTATCCAAATGCTTGGTATCGTGATTTAGAACTCTTCGATGGCGATACGATTACCAAAGAATTGATTAAGGTTTCTGACGATCTCTCGGATGTTATTCGCCCCATCCTCTATGAGAAGACCACCGTATCCTCGGTCAATGGCGCTTCGCTACGTGAGGAGATCGGTTTTGAGTCAAGGGGAGGCGACAGTTCAGCTTACGCTTGCAACTATAAGGAAGAGGTTTCTGTTCTTGTTGAAGGCGATGAATATCAGTTGGTCAATTTAGGAAGCGAAAGTAATGTTGCGTCCATTGACTCTTGTAAGTTGCCTAATTTTTCCGAGCAATCTACCGGGCGCTATGTCTTTTACCGGTCTATATTCAACGGTGTTGACTCGGGTGCTCAGTTTACTTTTTCCTCTCAATCCAGTGACTTTCCTGCATTAAATGACTGGACCAACCTTGTTGATAATATTGCTTCTCTGAATATCGATAGTCTGGTCTCCTATGTTGATAATTTGCCATACGGATTCTGTCAATCAGGTGATGCAGGTGCCTACTCGGTTATCCGTTCACGTAGTGAAACCGTCAACGGTAATAGGGTGACGCTAAGTCGTTCCGAGAATGGTAGCTATGAACGCATAACGACCTTCGACGATGGGACTTCCGAGACGGAATTGTCTACGATTGATAGCGTTCCAGGTTGGGATGACTGTAGTGCACCAGATTATGATGCTGATGGTTCGCCTGATTCGATTGATCCAGATGATGACAATGATGGTGTGATTGACAGCATTGATGCCTTTCCCTTTAACTTTAATGAGTCAATAGACACCGACGGTGATGGGCTGGGAAATAATGCTGACACAGATGATGATAGCGATGGCATCGCGGATATCAACGATCAGTACCCTTCAGATGCTGCCAATATTATAGATTCTGATGGGGATGGGATTGTCGACCGGGATGATGCTTTTCCCGACGATGCGTCTCTGGCATCAGCTTTAAGGTTGGATTTTAGTGGTGCTGCGTCACTGGCTTTTGGAACAGTTGTCGATCGTGACGAAGCCGATCTGGCTTATCTATTTGAGACCTTAAAGGCTAAAGATAAATCACTCTTTGCTAGGCTGGTATCAATGCTAATCCCGGAGGCCTTGGCAGAGGAAATTAATCTGCAGTCACTGACCAATACATTTGGCTGGGATGAGGATGGAGCTTTTGTCGGGGATACTATTCTCTCCTCTGGTCCCAAGTATTTCGTCGAGGCTGCATTGACGCCAGATGGTCGGTTCTTGTATCTAATAACCAGTGCGCGTATTACTGGAGAGCTTGCGGAGTTAGAGCTAGAGGCGTGTTCAACTTATAGGGTAGACCTGCAAGACGACTCCCATCAGTGCATATTGAAAAATAGCGATGGCGATATTCAGCCGCGCTCACTGAACAGTGGTTTACGTTTTGATAACTCTCGCGGTGGTATGGTTTTCCGGGCTGATGGTTCTGCTTTGGTGCATGGGTTTAATTGGAAGCGGCTGAATGCATCTCCTGAGCCTTGCGGATGTGCATCAGGTAGCGTCTGGTTTATGTCCCCTGATGGAGAGTTGACAGATCTGCCGAGGGATAAAGGATGGGAAGCGTCAACAGCGGTGTGGATTAATGATGAATACTTTGCTGTGCCGGAATCCTCTTTTGAAGATGGGCAGGGGGAGCGAATTGCGATTTACGATAGCAATACTCTCGAGCGGGTCAGAATTATTGATAATGACCAGTCAAATGCCGTAACTCTTTCCTTGATTCGTGCAGGGTCTAGTGTTTATTGGTCAGGCCACTCTATGTCATCAGAAACTCTAGAAGTTAGCAGTTCCCAGAACGGCTTGCCTGTGGTTGACCAAAGCGGGTCGCGGTTATTCTATTTTTCTGAGAATCAAATTGTGAGTGCTGATGGCACCTTGAAAATTGATTTGATCCAAGATGGCGCTGTGTCTTATAACTGGCAGGAACAGAGTGGTGTTGGTACAGATATCAAATATACGCCGCTGGTATTTTCGCCCGACTACATTGCTTATATGCAAACGTTGCCGCCCCTAGAGCCGATTATTTCTATTGAAGGCCAGAACTGGGAAGGTGCTGGAACCCCTGTTGAATTGGATAATGCACGGGGCTCACTGGCACTGCATGCCATGAGCAGTATGCAGATATTTCCGAGTGATACGCTGACCGGAGATTTGACCCTTGATTATGTGGTTCAGACCGCGTCAGGTATCGAGAACCGAACGCTGATCCTCGCTGATTCGGTAATCAATGAATGGCGTGCAGATGACAACGGCGGGGATCACCTGAATTGGGTGCTGCCTGAATCAGAACGTGAGGGTGTCTGTGTTTATGTCTATGAAACTGGCGCAACCAAATGTGTCGATTTGGTGAATTACAAGGTCCTCGCTTTTGATATGGAGAGTCTTGTGAGACGTTATGATGGCAATGCGGTTTATGGCAATACGGGTTACAACGCATTCCCTGGAGTATCTAATGTAGTTCTGCTTGGTGACACGTTACGAGTCTATTTTAAGGACACGACTGATCATACTTACTATGCAGCCAAAGCCGACGTTACTGAATTTATGTTACTTGGAGAAAATGCTTTCGATATTTCTGAAGCGACCAATGGTGCTGGAGAATTGAATATCGTGGCGGCAGCAAATACGCTCACGCCGTTTGAACCACTTCCAATGACCGGTGTAACAGTTGCAGAGATCTCTTCTCAAGAGTTTCAGATTGACTTTGGCCAGTCACTATCAAAGTACGCAACACTTCCTCGTTTTGAAATCTGGAATGGCAGTAAAGCTGTGCCTCTTGCTAGAGAAGATCTGTGGTCTGCTTCCCGAGATTCCGTAACTCTGTATGCTACAGTACAGGGGCTAATTAGCGGTGTTGAGCATGAAGTGAGGGTGCTGGATCCGGTCTTTATCGTGGACAGTACCCGACGCTATGAACTTGCCGAGACGCTTAGATTTACGCCGACTGGTGTAAACGAATTTAGGTTGGCTGGCACCTCAATTCAGTTAAATGATTATGACCCAGCCAGTCAGACTGATATTGCTTCCAATTTGGATGTAGTCCTAGCGGGTGGTTCAATGAGCGTTGACCTACGTGCTACACCGCTTAATCTACAAAACATGACCAACGCGACTACTGGCGATAATTTTAAAACACCCACTTTGAGTTTCGCGCTTGATAGTTTGCCAGTTGGCGAAGGTCAGGCGACTATTGCCATTAGTCTTGTCGATGGGATAGACAATATTAGGAGTGATGGTGAACGCCAGATCTTCGTTGAATTATCTGTTGACTGGATTTCTAATGGCGTTAGCGCTTCGATCGCTGTCCCAGTGCAGACTGTGACACCGTTTTATATAACCTCAGGTGGTACCAGAGTGGATCTGGAAGTGGATAATCTTGATGCCGATTTTCTGTCAGTGACCCGAGCTGGTGTCGGCTATCCAGCGACCCTTGATATGAAACTGTTATCCGCGCTTGGTAAAGTTGACGCGGTTTCACCGTCTTCACTACTTCGGCCCGGAATCTTTCATATCAAGATAACCACTGCCCTGCCTATGAGTGATTCTGATGGAAATCAGATATCTGATTTGAGCGCTATTATTGAAATTGGTAGCGAGTAATGAACCAGCGCAATATTACTTTCGCTAGTTTTTTATTGACAGCAACCCTACACCATCCGTTGGTGCAGGCGGAGTCAAACGTTGATTACTCAGTTAACTTGATCGCAAATTATAGTGAGGCGTCAAAGCCAATTAGGGTATTAGACAAAAATTCGTCGTTCCGTACTGGAGGAGCCGGTCTGAAGTTTAAGGCCAGCCATAACCAGTTTGGAACGGTGTATGTAGGTGGTGGTAGCGGTTACTCGCCCAATGAAACAGCTTCGTTCTTAGGAGCCAATATTAGTGGTTCTGCAAAGAGTATATTCTACAACTATGGTTATTCTTATAAGTACCAGCTCTCTGAAAAATCCCAGCTTGTATTCGCTGGCGATTATGTTGATTATGCGATTGAAGGGGATTTTTCTGGGGACAGAGCTGGTGTGCCTGTGGCCGCTAAAATAACCTCTGACATCAGCATGGCAGATATTTCTATGGCTTGGCGTCACTCATTGTCAGATCAATTCTATGTTTCACTGGGTCTTGGGTCTAGTCGCTGGAAAATTGATGCGTTAGCCAAGGGTTCGTTAGGCGATTCTATTCGTGCCAGCACGCAGGCGAGCGCAGATGGCACGGATCCGCTGGCGTTCATAAGAGCAGAATTTAATCTTTTGGGTCTACCCCTCAATCTTCGTTACCAGCAAAGCGAATTGAATGCAGACAATCGTGTCATGATGCGCTCCATCTACCTTCAGATAAGACTGCCTCTCTAGTCTGCGATAACTGCCGTTATCATCTATTAAAGCACTGCACTCATCAATTTCTTAATCAGATTTCTTTACCCCTCATTTATTCAAATAATGCACTCCTTTTGAACTATAGTATCTACTATGGATGCGCCTTA